>Ga0315268_10000273_pt1 | contig 59714 bp, 55 predicted proteins | sample C1_top_MG_FD_204535 | JGI IMG/M metagenome (GOLD analysis project Ga0315268, IMG submission 204535) | Sediment microbial communities from Yellowstone Lake, YNP, Wyoming, USA - C1_top | ecosystem: Environmental > Aquatic > Freshwater > Lake > Sediment | place: USA: Wyoming | collected 2017-08-01 | reverse complement strand
GTCTCCCTGAGGGCCTTGGGGTCATGGGCCATCTTGTAACTGGCCACGCCCAGGAAGAAGGTGGCCTCAGCCGCGGCCTCCTTGTCGGGGTAGCAGGAGATGGCCTCTTCAAACATGGCCCGGGCGTCGGCGAATTGCTCGGTATCCAGGGCCCAGCGTCCCTTGGCGGTCATGAAGGTGGCGATGAGGTCATCCGGGGTGAAGAAGCCGATGGCCCGGTAGTGCTCTCTGCCCTCCGCGTCCAGGACCAGCAAGGACGGGGTCCAGCTGATGGAAAATTTTCGCATCATCTCGGCATTGCTGGTCTGAATCTGCACCGGCACGAAATTTAAAGAGATGAACTTGGCCACCCTTTCCTGGGGGTACGTCACGGTACCCAGTTGCTGGCAGCCCAGTCACTTGGGGTTGTAGAAATCCAGGAGGATGGGCTTGTTGATCTTTTTTGCGGTTTCCTGGGCCTTGGCCAGATCGTCCAGCCAGCAAATCTCTAGGGCCATCTTGTCGCTCCTTTCCGTGGGCCTGAATCCGTAGCCCCTGGGCAATTTTGCCTTAAATTAATCATCCTCCGGGGAAAAGCAAGGCAGCCGGCGGATTGCACCCGGGCCTGACCGTGCTTATAGTTTGGGCAAAACCAGAGGGGAGGCCCCCATGCGAGCCAAGTGCCAAGTGGAAGAGCTGGAAGGGCGCGAGCTGGACTCTTATGACCTGATCACGGTCCTGGGTCTCTTGAAGGAGCATGACTGGAAGGAGGTCTGGCGGCGCTACAGCCCCGGCGGCAGTCCCGGGGACAAGGTCAACCTGTTTTTGGACACGGGAGCTTACTACGTGGAGATGACGGTGGAGGCCTTAAGCGGCCTGGCCCTGTCGCCCAAGTATCAGGCCAGCCCGCACCTGATGCAGGCCCTGATCCGCCGTCTGTTGTGCGGCCACCGCCACGGCCTGATCCTGGACAAGCTCAGGAGCTACGGGGTCCCCATCGAGGACGAGAACCAGCTCAACCTGTCGTGCTCCGTGGGCACCATCGGCGTGGACATGGTGGTGAACCGCCACCCAGACGCGCCGGAATATCGCTTCCGGAAGTTCGGCACCTCCCGGGTGGAGCAGGAAGAACAGCGGCCCCTGGACCATTACGACGTGGTCTCCATCCTCTACCTGGCCCAGCAGAACCGCACCGGCCGCATCATGTGGCGCTACGTGCCCCAGGAGCTGCTGAACGAAGGCACGGAAGAGGAGCAGCAGGTGGCCTTTACCTCCCCGGCCGGGGACTACCGGGTGGACTTTCTCTTCAAGCGCATCAAAAATGACGTGCCCCGGCAGGTGCCCTCCCGGGGCAATGTGGCCTCCTCCACCCTGCACCAGGTGCTGCGCCGCCTCTTTGCCCGCCACGAGACGGAGTTGGCCACGCAGGAGTTGACGGAGAAGGGCATCCTCATTACCCCGGCGGAAGTGGGCAAAAAATTCACCCTGGCCCGGGTGTTGAATGACAATTACATCGAGATGAGCTTTAGCCGCAAATAAGAAGGTTTAAGGGGAAAGGGGAAGGATAAAAGGGGGGACGCCCACTGCGGGGAAATCGTGTTTCCCTTCCCCTTTTCCCCGTTTCCCCTTTTTCCCCTGATTTATTATTGCACTACGGTGACCGCGCAGCCCCGGGCGCTCTGCACCACCTTGGTGGCGACGCTGCCCAGCAGCAGGGATTTGGCCTTGCCCAAGCCCCGGCGGCCCATGACGATGGTGCCGAAGCCCTCGGTTTCGGCTTCGTTAATGAGGTCCTCGGCCACGTCGTAATACTTGGGTTTGAACTTGCTGGCCACCGCGTTCCCGGGGAGGCCGGCCTTGGTGAGGCGCTCCCGGGCCTTGTGTACCAGTTGTTGCCAGGCCTTTTCCAGTTCCGCCTGCCAGCCGGACACCAGCTTTTGCCGCCTCTCCCTTTCTTTCGGGTCCAGGATGTGACCGTCATCCCAGAAAGCCGGGGGGAGTCCGGTGAGGATATGAATCAGGGTGACCTTCACCCCCGGGACCTGCCCGAAGGTCTCGGCCACGTACTCCACCGCCCGCCAGGCCCCTTCTGAAGCATCCAGCGCCACTAGCAGCTTTTGGGCCATGACTGCCTCCTCTTTGCGAAAGTCGGAGGTAATGTAATCATCCTTTTACGGGGATGTCAACCACATGGGGCCTGTTCCATGGACCCGGAGCCGGGGGGCGGGAAGGAACAAACTCCTTGCCAAAACCGGCAGTTAGCCATAGAATCTCCTGGAGGATCGGCAACCGTGCCCCATAGAGAGAAGCTGCCGGACACCAGCGGCACCGGGCAGGTGGAACGCCTGTTGGCCTGCATCGAATTCTCCAAGGCCCTGGTGAGCGCGGTGGACATGGAGACGCTCCTCACCGCGGTGTTGGAGCGCATCCGGTTGCTGCTGCCGGCCAGCAACTGGTCCCTGCTCCTGGTGGACCCCCAGACCCGGGAGCTTTACTTTGCGGTCATCGTGGGGGTGGACCCGGAACAGGTCAAGGGCATCCGCCTGAAGCTGGGGGAGGGCATCGCCGGCACCGTGGCGGCCACGGGTCAGCCCACCTTCATTGCGGACGTGCGCCGGGACCCCCGCTTCACCGACCGGGTGGACGAAAGCACGGGCTATGACACCCGCTCCATCATCGCCTTGCCCCTGTTGGTCAGGGGCGAGGTCATCGGTGTCTTTGAGGTCATCAACGTGGAAGACCAGCGATTCTTCCGGGAAAAGTACCTGCCGCTCCTCACCATCCTGGCGGACTACGTGGCCATTGCCGTGGACAACGTGCACAACCTGCAGAAGCTGGAGGCCCGCACTTACATCGACGAAGTCACGGGCTTTTACAACCCCCGCTATCTCATCGTCAAACTGGACCACCTGATTCCCCAGGTCCTGACCAAGGGTGGCACGTTCTCTGTAATCTTCCTGGACCTGGACAATTTCAAGGCATTGGTGGACGCCCACGGCCACTTGAACGGCAGCAAGGCCCTGGCCGAGGTGGCCCGGGTAATCCACTCCGTACTAGGCCCGGACGACAGCCTGGTGCGCTACGGCGGCGACGAGTTCATCATCCTGCTGCCCCACCGCGGCCAGGCGGAGGCCCTGGACCTGGCCCGGAGGCTGCGCCGGGCCCTGAACGCCGCCACCTTCCTGCCGGGAGAGGGGCTGCATCTGAAGCTCACGGCCAGCTACGGCGTGGCCAGCCTGCCCCAGGACGCCCAGGACCGGGAGGGGCTGCTCCTCATCGCCGACCGGGCCTTGTTTTCCAGCAAGGGCCGGGGCAAAGACCGCATCATGCTGGGGCGCGACCTTATCCCGGTGGAGGACTGACAATTGATGGGAATGCCTATCCCCCTCTCCCCCCACTTGCGGGGGGGAGAGGGCAGGGTGAGGGGGGTATCAGTAGACGAAGCCACCCCTCACCCCAACCCTCTCCCCTCAAAGGGGAGAGGGGGTTATTGCCGTTACGTTATTGAGCGGTGACAGCACTGGCGGAATGCCTGGGCCACCACGGAAAACGGAAAACGGAATAATGGCTGCCAAAATACTGGACCTGGCCCGGGAAGTCCTGACCATCGAAGCCGAAGGCATCTCCGCCCTGGCGGCCAAGCTGGACGTGAGCTTTGTCAAGGCGGTGGACCTGATTTATCGGGCCAAGGGCCGGGTCATCGTCACCGGCGTGGGGAAATCCGGCATCGTCGCCCGCAAGCTGGTGGCCACCTTCAACTCCACCGGCACCCCGGCCCTGTTCCTGCACCCGGTGGAGGCCATGCACGGCGACCTGGGGATGGTCTCCCCCGGGGACGTGGTCCTGGCCCTGTCCAACAGCGGGGAGACCCGGGAGCTCACCATCTTAGTGCCCAGCCTGCGCCGCTTGAAAGTCCCCGTCATCACTATGACGGGCAAGCCCGCCTCCACCCTGGGCCGGGAGAGCCAGGTGGCCATTGACACCGGGGTGCCCCGGGAGGCCTGCCCTCTCGGGCTGGCGCCCACCGCGTCCACCACCGCCATGCTGGCCATGGGGGACGCCCTGGCCGTGGCCCTGCTCACCCGGCGGGGCTTCCAGGCCGCGGACTTCCGCCGCTTCCACCCCGGGGGGACCCTGGGGGAGCGCCTGGCTTTGAGCATTACCGAGGTGATGCTGACGGGGGCGCGCCTGCCCCTGGTTGCGGCCAATCAGGCCATGGATCAGGCCATCGCCGAGATGGACGCCAAGGGGCTGGGGGTGGCCCTGGTGGCGGACAGAAAGAAAACCCTCCAGGGGCTCATCACCGACGGCGACCTGCGCCGGGCCCTGAGGAAGTGGGGGGATATCCGGTCGCTGAAGGTGAAGGAAGTGATGACTAAAGCCCCCCGCACCATCGGGCCCGGGGCCCTGGCCTCCCAGGCCCTGGAACTCATGGAACATCACGCCATCACCGTCCTGCCTGTAGTGGACGAAGCCGGGAAAATCCTGGGCGTCGTCCACCTCCACGACCTCCTGGGCCGGGGGGAGTTCAAGTTTCGGTAATAATTGACTGCACCAACCAAGGTTTCTAATCTGAATCAAGTAGCAGATCTATAGCAGCTATCAGGACTTCAAGCTTTGGGGAGATCAAGAAACGTTCTACAGTTGCCAGCTTGCAGCCAACGCTGAATATGCGACCGGCTCGGCAGCCAATTACTTGGCCCTTTACATCTATTCGTCGCGGCGCGCCTCCAAAACAAGGGAGAATGGCCAAGGGACCTCTGCCAGCCGCGAGACACAACAGCTGATAATATGCGTCATTCTAATCAGTTAACCTTAGCCTTGGCCAGAAAAGTCTGAAAATCTTAAAATGGTCAATTACTTGGTAAGGTGATGATTCCCCACCATAACTGGTTACCTTTACGTGGTTGCCTTTGATGTCAACCACGCTAAAGTAATAGGTCGCGTCATCATTAAAGACATGCCATTTCCTTATATTGACAAGGGGGGGATCAGTATCCACAGGAGCGCCGCAGGTGCCAGTGAGAAGCTGAGTCACGTTGTGTTTCCATTGGACCGGCGGGGTGAGTTGGGGATCGGGGGCGATGCTGCGGTTGATAGTCTTCCGGGAATAAAGATGGACATGTCCGCAACAGAAGAGGTCGAAACGGTTCTTATCCAAGATGCTCCACAGTTGCGTAAAGGAGGTATTTTGATACGATTGAGACCCGGTTATTTGGTAATATGGCGCATGCGCAAAGAAAAACTTATGGGTTGCCTTAGTCTGGGCAACCTGATTAACCAGCCAGGTCAATTGGGTATCATCAAAATGGCCGTAAAGGGAGCCGTCACCCTCCAGGTTAAGGGCGGGGTTGGGATCATCTAAGTTAAGATAATAACAATCACCTATGGCAAAGAACGCGTCACCTCCAGGCGATTCAAAGGAATAAACCAGCCTCTCGTAGCCAAGCGGCCCGTTGCCGGGGTTATCAGTAAATTCTGTTTGGAATTCTTGTTGATTGGCCAGGGAAAAGCCGGGAGTGTCTTCTCTATAGAGTTCATGATTCCCCATAACCGTATATAATTTTATGCCGGCATCCGTCAGAGATTGCATGGCGTCCTTAAATTTCTGGAAATTATAGGCTCCCCCGGAAGGCCCGGAATGCCCCCTATAGACCGAGTCTCCGCCGTAGATTACAAATGACGGGCGGGGAGATAACTCCAATATTTGAGAATTAATGGCGTTCAAGACGGTCTTGTTGATAAGATCGTCAAGGGCGTCCCCGCGGCCATCGGCCATAAAGACGAAGCGTAAGGTTTCACAATAACCGGAGACGGGCAGGAGCGCGGCCGAGAACAGGGCCGCCACCAAGCAGAGGACCGAGACGATTCTTTTGACTCTATAAGTCATTTATCTCCTCCTAAGACTAAATTATGCGCCAGGCTTGGCCACCGCAGTCAAAAAATGGTTTGGAGACCTCTCTTCCCGAGTTTTCCCCTGGAAAGTTATTCCTCTTTTGCAGCCGAATTGGCTGGCGACAGCGATGATAGCATGAATTTCAAAGGATTTATCAGCCAACCAACCGGATATAGAAAATTTTCTAGAAATTTTGGCATACCTGCCCCTCAGACCCCGGATACCTAAAGGCGATGGAGCTTAGGGAATCCGGCCAGGCCTCGCACGATAATGGTGCGCCAATGGGAAAGCCGAGGCAACATGAACATACCACCTCCGGGCATCCTAAGAGGCCGCCTTTAAAATTGCTACTGCCAATTAACTTGCCGTTATCCGCATTTCGGAAAAATTAAGGAATGGCTTGCAGGGATTACTCTGTGCTTTCCCGCCCTGATCCTTGGTTTTTTATTTAGATTGCCCCTCCTGGGCCGGGGGGAGTTCAAGTTTCGATAATAATTGACTGCACCAACCCAAGATTTCTATTCTGGTTCAAGTGGCTGATATATAGCAGTAATTGGCAAACTCACCCACCTCGAGGCAAAAAAGAGATAGGATTATCTCAAATATTTTGTTGTTTCTGGTTCTGATTTTGAAAGTAGCTCACCTTTATCGTAATGCCATGAATCCATAAACATACCAAATTGCTTTTTATCATAGATGCCGGAAAACCAAGCATCAAAACATATAGACCCTTCGTCATCTGCGTAAATGCGAGCAACTAAGGCTCTGCGGTTTAGCATATTTATAAAATTTAGATAATCTCCTCTGTTACCTTTCGCAAAATCGTCGGATGTATACGAGCCAGTTAGGAGAATACCTCCATTGTATTCTTTGAAAAAAATGTTCATTCTCCTTTCGTGGAGAGCTTTGCTCCACCCCTCTTTCCTCTCGACCTCATAACCTAAGAAGTCGAGATGGTCAGTGAACGGTTCTAAAAAAGGCTTGTCCATAAACCCTCCTTTGGAAATTGCATTATGCTGCTGTTCGATACTTTCCATAGATTCTTTACTTGTGGCAGATGGTTGAGTGCTTGTCGGTCGCAAGCGGAAATCTATGTTTTCTGGGATCGGTCGGTATTCCCTGCGCGCCGCTTCTTCAACCTTGTAAAGCAGGTAGGCTCCTAAGCCTCGGCAGCCGAAAGTCAGTGCAAGTAGGAAGACCAAATTAAAGAAGTGTTCCCATTCCCCTTTAAAGACGGTGGCCAAGAGAGCCACAGGGACGATGCCCACTCCGGCCACTACCAAGCCTATGATAACTGCCAGCGCGCCCCATAGAATCAGGGTCAATAGGAGGGCGAAGCACCAGAGGTTGAGACCGAAGACATAGGAGACAATAATCCAGCTGCCGGCGGCAAAGGGCCGGGTGCGCCGCAAGAAGGACAGGGGAAGGGAGACAAATAATGCAAAGCCAAAGGCCAGGAAAAAGGCCCCGTATAGCCAGGGCATGGCCTTGACGCTAACCAAGACGGCCCCGTAAATGAAGGCGGCCCCCAGAAGGATGCTGCCGGCTAAGATGCCAATCCCCAGGACAATATAGCCCAATTCCCTCAGCTTCTCCTTCATAGGTTCCTCACCATCGCTACATAAGGAGTAGTTCTTCAGGTATCAGACCTGCCCCCATTGATTATACCAGACCTTAAGTTAGGATTTGGGCCAAATCAGTTCAGAGACCCCGCGAAGGGTCGTTGCCAGGAATCGCTGATCACTTGCCATATCAGCATAATGAATGTCTTGCAGACAATACTCTAGGCTTTTCAACCCTGACCCTGGTTACATCCTGGGCCGGGGGGAGTTCAGGTTTCGGTAGAGCCTTGGGGAGTCTCCGGCGGCAACTCCGGCGGGGCGCCGCCTCCCGGCGCCGGGGCCTCGGCCTGGGCGGCGTCCAGCAGTTCCACCAGGTCCTGGAGGGTGAGTTCCTGCCATTCCGAGGGGGTGGGAGCCTCCAGCAGGCGTTTTAAGAGCGCGGCGAGCTGGGGCTCCCCTTCCAGGGCCTGAGTCAAGGCCAGGCTGCGGGCGCCCCGCAGGCACCCCAAGACATCTTTCACCGTGACCTTGTCCAGAGGCAGGGAGGGGAGGAACTGGGGCGGGGCGCCGGGCTTGTCCCCGGCCACTTCCACCACGAGACGGCAGTCCTTCAGGAGTTCCACCGCCTGGGCCGGCAGGTTGTCGCTGCCGGGGAGGATTTCGCCCAGGTCTTCCAGGGACAGGGGCGGCCGGCGCCGGGCAAAACGGGCGCTGATGCCCAAGAGCGCGGCCAGACCCAGGTATTCGTCCAGGGGCTCGCCCACCCCGGGGCCCCGGCGCCAGCTGCGGCTCAGGCGGTCCAGGTACTGGTGGGCGTAGGCCACTTCGGTGCCGTAGAGCAGAATGAGCCAGCTCCAGAACATCCAGATAAAGAGAAACAGGAGGTGGTACAGGGCGCCGTAGATGGCGTTGTAGTAGGTGGCCACCCCCTGGAACCAGATGAAGATCCACTGGGCCGCCTGCCACAGGCTCCCCCCCACCACGCCACCCAACAGGGCCGAGCGCAGCCGCACCGGGGTGTTGGGCATCACCAGGTAGATGAAGGTGAAGCCCAGCCACAGGAGGCCCAGGTGCAGCAGCCCGCTGGTGGCGGAGTAAAAGGGCGCGGGCAGGAGGCCCTCCAGGAGGCGGCGGATCTCCGGGTGCCCCAGAAAGGCGCTGGACACGGAGATGGTCCCGGCCATGAGGATGGGGAAGACCAGGAAGATGCTCAGGTAATCGCTGAGTTTGCGGGACAGGGGGCGGGTCTGGGAGACGTGCCAGGTCTCGTTGAAGGCCCGCTCCACGTTGGTCATCACCACCACCAGGACCACCAGCAGCACCACCACCCCGAAGACGCCCAGGGAGGCCACCTGGGTGTTTTCAATGTACTGGAAGATCTGCACCGCGAACTCCTGGGAGCCCGGGGCCAGGCGTTCCAGCAGGTTGGCGGCCAGCAGGCGCTGCAGCCCCAGGCCCTTCCAGACCGCGAAGAGCAGGGCCAGCATGGGGATGAGGGCCAGGATGGAGGCGTAGGCCAAAGACGCGGCCCTAACCAGGGAGCGGTTCTGCCACAGGCCGTGGCCGGCCAGGATGGTGAGGCGTAGGGCCTTGACCCGGAAGGGGAGGGGCTCCCCCGGCGCCTGGTCCTGCCAGAGGCGCTGCCGGAAGAAGTCATGCAGGCGGGAGAGCAGCGCGGTCACTGCCCCGGCCTCATTTGGTCCACCCCCGGATGACGGGGTCGTCTTCCCGCACCTCCACGGTCACCGCCTTGCCGGTGTTCTTGCCGAACTGCTCAAACACGGCCCGGAGCAAATAGTTGACCACCACCCGCAGGTCCGCGGAGGTGCCGGTGGTCCGTGCCTCCCCCACCCAGATGCTCTTGAACTCACCCTTGTCCCGGTAGGCTTTGGCGTCCACCACCTTGACCAGGAGCCACTTGTCATACAGGGTCTCGGTGTACGGGGCGTAGCCCACAAAGGGGGAGGCAAAGTAATAGGAGCGGGGAAAGCCGGGATACCACCAGTTGGGATAGTATTCGGGAAAGACCACGGTGACGCTGCGGCCGGGTCCCATGCCGTAACCGAAAAACAGCAGGTACTGGGCCTTATCCAGGGGCGCGCTGCCATAGCCCTGAGACTCCAGGAGCTTGACGATTTTCTCCTTGATTTCCTTCTCCAGGAGGGGGTTTTTGGCCTCCTTGTTTTCCATGACAAAGAAGGTGCCGCCGGGGGCGATGACTCCGGGGGCCGTAAGGTCGGTGTAGCCGTTGACCTGCACCTGGTAAGTCAAAGGGGCGCAGCCCGTGAAGGCCAGGGCGGCGGCCAGGAGGCAGCAAACCAGGATGCTCTTTTTCATGGCTTGAATCCTCGGCTCAAGGGCGGTGAAACCGCGCCAGGACCCGGGCCAACTCCCCCTTGATCCGGTCCAGGGGCGGCAGGTCCGGCAGGGGAGGCAAGTCTTCGTCCGTCAGTTTCTGGTGCTTGAAGCGCATGCGCGTAGAGAGTTCCTCCCGCTCCGGGGCCAGGAGCCCGCCGGAGATCACCTCGCCCTTGCCCTCCAGGGCCTCGATCTGCTCGGCGATGAGCCCGAAGTCGTAGGAGAGGTTAAACTTGTCGATGTCCTCGTTGATGAGCGTCAGGTGGGTGATAATCTTGCGGTACTGCTCCTTGAGCTTCAGGGTTTCCTTTTGCAACTCCTCATAAAGGTCAAAAACCAGGTGGCGGTAGCGCCGGGCCGCGGTGAGGCCCCAGGCCCTCCGGCCCCGGAGCAGCTCCAGGCGGGCCGCTTCGGGCAGGGGGCCGAACTCCCGGTAAAAGGGCCACTCCTCCAGGGAAAGGAGCTTCACCACCGCGGCGATGGCCGCGTCCGCGCCCAATGCCTGGTAAAAGGCGTGGTAGCGGCGCTGGAGCAAGTCCACGCTCTGGCGGTACTCCTGGGCCTCCCGGCGCAGGATCTCTTCCTCCTCTTCCAGGTAGACCCGGTCCGCGAAGTAGTTGTCGATGATTTCCTTCTTGATATGGACCTGCAGGGCTTTCAGGACCTGGTCCGCATCGTCTTCCATGCCGTCTCCGCCGGGACTCAGCCCTGGGGCTCCGCCGGGCCTCCGCCCGCGCCCCCGGCCGCCCCCCCGCCGGCCTCCCGGGCAGGCAACTCAGACAGGGGGATTTCCAATTCTTTCTTGTCAGCCATCTCCAGGGTCACCGTCTCCCGGATGAGGTTATAGCGGATGATCTTGCCTTCGCCTTCCGGCAGGTTCACGCGTTTTCCCACCCGGGGCAGGTGCTTTCTGACCTCCTGGTAGGCGTTGTATTCATAGGCCAGGCAGCACATGAGGCGGCCGCAGATGCCGGAGATCTTGTTGGGGTTGAGGCTGAGCTGCTGCTCCTTGGCCATGCGCACGCTCACCGGCGCGAAGTCGCCCAGGAACGAGGCGCAGCACAGGGTGCGGCCGCAGATGCCCTGGCCCCCGGCCATCTTGGCCCGGTGGCGCACCCCGATCTGGCGCAGCTCGATGCGGGTGCGGAATTCGTGCACCAGGTCCTTCACCAGCTCCCGGAAGTCCACCCGGCCCGGCGCGGTGAAGTAAAAGATGACCTTGGAGGCGTCGAACAGCACCCGTACCTGGACCAGGTAGATGGGGAGCTTCAGGGCCTGGACGCGTCCCTGGCAGAACTTTAAGGCCCGTTCCTCCAGGGCCCGGTTCCTGTCGTACTGGGCCCGGTCCTCGGGGGTGGCCACCCGCACCAGGGGCTTGATGCGCTCCGGGGGCAGGGGGGCCTCCAGCGGCGGTAAGACCTCCACCACCCGGGCCAGCTCCAGGGCGTTCTCATGTTCCACCATTACCAGCTCGCCCAGGTGGACGAGTTCAGGGCCGGGGTCCACCAGGCAGCATTTGCGGGCACCGGTGAGGATCACTTTGAGCAGATTCATAATCCGGCCCTCGTCTGCCGGAGCTGCAGTCCCAGGATGTTCAGGGTCAGCTCCGGGTTGAGGTTGGCCTTGAGGTGGCGGCCGGCCGCGCTCAGGGCGGAGAGGCGGGCGAACCAGGCCTCCGGGGAGCCGGTCAGCTTTTCTTCTTCCAGGCGGGAGACCAGGTCCTGGTGGGCCAACATGGCCGCGGGCGCTTGAAACCAGGAGAGCAGCAGGTCCCGGTACCACAACCGGGCGAGCAGCAGGAAGTTCTCCAGCTCGGCCTTGCTTTTGTTGAGGCGGGCGGCCCAGTCCAGCATCTGGCCGGCGGAGCCCCCAGCCAGGGTCTCCAAATCAGAGAGCACCTGGGCCCGCTGGCGCTCCAGCTCCTCCGGGTCCAGGGCCAGGGCCCGGCCCAGGGAGCCGCGGCTCAACGCGGCCAGGAGCTGAGCTTGGGGCGGGGTAAGGCCCCGGCGGCGGGCAATCTCCTGGGCCACTAAAGAAAGGGGCAGGGGCACGAAGGAGAGCTTCTGGCAGCGGGACACCACCGTGGGCAAGAGGTCCGCCTCCACCCCCGCGGTGAGGATGAGCAGGTGCCGGTCCGGGGGCTCCTCCAGGGTCTTCAAGAGGGCGTTGGCCGCGGCGTCGTTCTGGACGGTCAGGGCCTCCGCGGGCTTGATGAGAGCCACCCGCCAGCCGCCGTCCAGTGGGGGATAGGCGGTCAGGCGGCGAAACTCCCGGATCCGCTCGATCCCGATTTGGGACTTGCCCTCCTCGGGAGAGATAACCAGAAAATCGGGGTGGGTGCCCGCAGCCAGGCGCCGGCAGGAAGGGCAGTCGCCGCAGGCGTCGCCGTCTTCCCGGGGGCGGTGGCAGTTCAGGGCGGCGGCCAAGGCCCGGGCCACGGTGGCCCTGCCTACTCCCTCGGGGCCGAGAAACAGGTAGGCATGGGCCAGCCGTCCCTGGCGCCGGGCGCCCTGAAGCAGGGCCAGGACCCGGTCCTGGCCCACTATGTCCCGGAAAAATATGAGGCCCGGTTCAATTACAGTGGGGGCTGAGGCTAGTTGGTCTTTATTATTTGCTGCCATGCTATTGATCTCTGCCGGTTATAAAATCCCCTCTAAATCCCTCTTTGGAAAAGAGGGACCTAAAAAGAATGGCTAGTTCCTTCCCCCCTTTTTCAAAGGGGGGTGGGCCTACTCCCACTCAATGGTGCTGGGGGGTTTGGAGGAGATGTCCAGCACCACCCGGTTGACCCGTTTCACTTCGTTGATGATGCGGCTGGCCAGCCGGGCGAAAAACTCGTGGGGCAGGCGGCTCCAGTCCGCGGTCATGGCGTCCCGGGAGTCCACAATGCGCAGGGCGACGACGTGCTCGTAGGTGCGCTCGTCCCCCATGACCCCCACGGTGCGGACCGGCAGGAGCACGGCAAAGGCCTGCCACACCTGCCGGTAGAAGCCCGCGGCCAGCATCTCCTCCTGGACGATGGCGTCCGCCTCCCGGACGATTTCCAGGCGCTCCGGGGTGACCTCCCCCAGGACCCGGATGGCCAGCCCCGGCCCCGGGAAGGGGTGGCGCCAGATGAGGCTGTCCGGCAGGCCCAATTCCTTGCCCACCTCCCGCACTTCGTCCTTGAACAGCTCCCGCAGGGGCTCCAGGAGCTTGAAGGGCATGACCCCGGGCAGACCCCCCACGTTGTGGTGGGTCTTGATGGTGGCCGAGGGGCCCTTGAAGGAGACGCTCTCGATGACGTCGGGGTACAGGGTCCCCTGGGCCAGGTACTTGACGCCGCCGATCTTTTTCGCTTCCTCGGCAAAGCGGCTGATGAACTCGTGGCCGATGCGCCGCCGCTTTTCCTCCGGGTCGGTGACGCCCTTGAGCACGTCCAGGAAGTTCTGGGTGGCCTCCACGTAGATGACGTATAGTTGCTGGTCCCGGAAGAGGTGCAGCACCTCCTGGGCTTCATTCTTGCGCAGCAGGCCGTTGTTCACGAAGACGCAGGTGAGGCGGTCGCCGATGGCCTGGTGCACCAGCACCGCGGTGACGGTGGAGTCCACCCCGCCGGAGAGGGCGCAGATGACCCGCTCGTCCCCCACCTGCCGGCGGATGCCGGAGGTGGTGGCCTCGATGAAGGAGGCCATGGTCCACAGGGGCGAGAGCTTGCAGATGCGGAAGAGGAAGTTGCTCAACACCTGCTTGCCGTGGGGGGTGTGGTGCACTTCGGGGTGGAACTGCACTCCGTAAAGGCGCCGGGCCTGGTCCCGGATGGCCCCCGCGGGGGAGGCGTCGCTGAAGCCGATGACCTCGAAGCCCGGGGCCACCTCCTCCAGGCGATCGCCGTGGCTCATCCACACCTTCTCTTCGGGCTTGAGGCCGTGGAAGAGGTCGGCGAAGTCGGTGATGCTGAAGGTCTTGTGGCCGTATTCCCGAGCCACGGCGGGGGCCACCTTGCCGCCCAGGACGTGGTTCAGGAGCTGGATGCCGTAGCAGATGCCCAGCACCGGCACCCCCAGGTCGAAGAGCTCCGGGTCCACGCTGGGCGCGTCGGGCTCGTAGACGCTGCGGGGGCCTCCCGAGAGGATAATGCCCCGGGGCGCGAACTCGCGGATGCGCTTCAGGGACAGGAAATAGGGGTGGATTTCGCAGTAGACCTTGAACTCCCGCACCCGCCGGGCGATGAGCTGGGTGTATTGGGAGCCGAAGTCCAGGATGAGGATTTTTTCTTGATGAGGGTCGAACATGCGCCGGTCCCGGGAGCTGAATGGGGGGTAAGTCCCCCTGATTTATTTAATTATAGCTGCCGGGGGGCGAAATTGCAAAGGTTCTGTGAGACTTATGGGGGCCGTCTAACTCATTGTCCCCGGTCGCTGTCTAATATGTCTAGGAAGCAATGGCTGCACCCAACCATCAGGGTCCTTGGGAAGAAAAACGAATCTTTTCCCAGGCCTTTAATTGGAAGCAGTCGGTCTTATCTTTGGGTAGGATGGAAAAAAACGGCCGGAAACAGGCTGTTAAACCTCAGTGGGAGGCAAGTAAATGAAAAGGTTGAGTTTGGTTCTGGTGCTGGCCGCGCTGCTGGCCGGCCCGGTGTGCGTCACCTGGTCTGCAACCTCTTATGCCCAGGCGGTTCCCGTCTATACTTACCCGGGCCCGCCCGCGAATATCTACACGGCACCCTGGGTGGGGCCCAATACGCCGTGGGTCTTTTACAACGGTGACTGGTTCTTGAACGGGGTCCTGTATTACTTTTTCGGTCCAGCCTACGGCTGGGGGCCGTATTATGCCTATGCTCCCGTCTACATCGTCAGGCCGGAGAACTGGTACGGGCCCAGGTGGAACGTGTGGTACGAACAACATCCGGTGTACTGGCAGAACTTTGGCAGGACTTACCCCTATTGGCGGGGACATAGCGTGGGCCACCGTTATGACGAGAATTTTTATAACCGGTACCACCACGGCCAGGGAGGCGGTTGGCAAAGAGGGGTGCGTGGCGAGACCCACCGTGAGGGCCATGGCCCCGGCCGTGAAGGTCATGGGCCCGGTCGTGAAGGTCATGGCCCCCAGCACGACTGAGGCAACCGGACCCTGCCGGCGGGGCGTAAGCTGAGGACGGCGCTCAGGCGGCCAAACCCCGGCACTCGTCCTCCCGCCGGCGCCGGCATGAAAGAAGGGTGTTATCCCCTGTAAAGGATAACACCCTTTTTAATCAACTAGAGCTCCAAACCGGGTCCAGCCCTTTACAGGCCCAGGGGCTTGAAAAAGCGCGCCTCGATTTCCCGGCGCAGATCCGGGGGGGAGGCAGTGTCCCTGGAAGTTAGAAGGCGGCTCAGCTCACCGGCCGTTTGCCGCAGGCGGGTCAGGGCGCGGTCCCGGGCCGCGTCCAGGACTTCCCAGCCGGCGCCGGCGGACACCTGCCAAAACGCGGGCTCCAGTTCCGGGAGCAGCAGGGGGTAAAGGCCCGGGCGCAAGGCCAGCATCAGGGCCAGAGACCCCAGCCGCTTCTCCCTGGTGAGGTAGGAGACGCGGCCCCATTCATTCACCTCTGCCAGGCAGTCCTTCAGGGCCCGAACGAAGAGCTCCACCCGGCTCTGGGGATAATCCCTGAGAACCGCGCCAAAGGACTCCTTCAGGCAGGGCTCCAGGGCTTCGCCCACCTCGTGGGCCAGGACCGCGTCCAGCTCCGCGGCTAAGAAAGCGCGGAATTCCTCCCGGTAGGCGTCGGGGGCCCGGAGAAGCGCCGGGAGTTCAAGGCCGCAGGAAGAAAGGGCGATGGTAAGGAAAGGGTTCCGCTGCTGCACCGGGTCGGAGAGGCGGTCCCAGAGGTAGTAGGCCAGGGTCTGCTGGCGGCCGTAGATGAGGTCGCCCTGGCACAGGGCCGGGGTGCCGTCCAGGTCCCGGGCCAACTCCCTTCCCAGGACCAGGATGGTAAGCTCTCGTTGGCGGCGCACCTCCAGGAGTTCCCCCAGGAAGAAGGTGGGGGCCAGGCCCCGGCTCAAGCCCGCGCCGTAGGCCAGGCCTTGCTCGAGGAGTTGGTCATTGAGGGCAGTCACGGCAAAGGGGTCAAAGACCGCGCCGCCCCAGGCGGGGTGCTGCCAGGGCAGGCCCTCCAGAGAGTCCCAGGTGCGCTCCTGCTCCTCGATCCAGGCCAGCACGGATGGGGGCTCGGGCTCCTGCCAGGGTTCCAGGCCGTGCTCCCACTTGAAAAGCTGGCGCAGCCGCAGTAGGGTGCCGCACAGGGAGTGGAGGCCGGCCTGGCCGGCGCTGGCCACCTGGCAGTTCCACCGCACCTGGCTGACGAGGGTCTTCAGGCTCACGGCCGGGAACCCCTTAAGGGTGCTCCTTCTTAGGGCCCGGGGCCGCGGGCGGGGCGGCAGGGGAGGGGCCCTCCAGCAGTTCGGCTAACTTCCGGGCCAGTTTCTGGTCCAGACCCTGGAGGGTCTGGTATTCCTTGAGCGCGGCCTGGCGGTCGCCCACGTGCAGGTAGTAAGCGCACAGGGCATAGTGGGCCTCGGGGTCCCCGGGCCGGAGGCGCACCGCTTCCTGGAAGGACTCTCCGGCCTGGTCCCAGCGGTTCAGATTGGCGTAGGCCATGCCCAGGTTCTTGTGGGCCTTGGCCATGCCGGGGTCCAGGCGCACCGCCTGGGCGAACTCCTCCCGGGCCGCCTGGTCCTGCCCCAGCTTGCCCAGGGCCAGGCCCAGGTGGTAATGGGCCTCGGCCTCATCGGGGTGGAGGCGCACCGCTTTCTCAAAGGCCTGGCGGGCCTCGGACCAACGCCCCAGCTTGGCGTAGGCCGCGCCCAGGTTTTCCTGGGCTGCGCCCCAGTCGGGGTTAAGGCGCGCCGCCTGGGCAAACGCGGCCGCGGCCTGCTCATAGCGCTCAAGACTGGCCAGGGTCAGGCCTTGCTGCAGGTAGGCTTCGGGCCAGCCCGGCCGGGCCTTGAGGGCCTCCTGGTAGGCCTTGAGGGCCTCCTCGTACTGGCCGCGCTCTTGCAGGTCCTGGCCCCGGGCAAAAGCAGGGGCGCCGGGGCCGGCGGCGTCCTCGCCCGAGGGCTCCCCCTTCGCCCCGGCGAATCCCGCGGCTACGCTGAGGATAATAAGAAGCAAAAGGCTCCCGAGGAGCAGGGTTCTCTTCATAATGGCCTCTGAGCCGGAATGCCGGCCCCTAATTTATAACATAATCTCCCATGACCCCCAATGGGGGCCTTGGGTATAAGGGGGTCTGGAGTGGCAAGCAAACGGGCTTAAAACTTGTCCAAGGGGTGGGAGCGGCGCCGCACGCACCAGGCGAAGACGAGATTGAAGGGCAGCATTTGCCAGGAATAGGTGTTAAGGGTCATCCGTTTCAGGATGGAGGGCAGGGAGTAAAAGCGCCGGTTGGCTCGCCAGTATTCCTCCTCCAGCTGGCGGGCGGTCATGTGTTTGGGGTGGTAGACCACCTTGAAGCCGCAATAGTTGGGCCAGTGATGGTCGTAGACGCGGTTTTCAGACAGGAGCTGCTCCCTGATCCTGGTGCCCACCCGGGGGGCCAGGATGAACATGAAGGACACCGGGGCCTTGATGCGGATCAAGAAGTCCACGGTAGCGCCGAAGATGTCCGGGCGGTCCCCGTCCAGGCCGAACATGACGTTCACCGAGTAGCCGATGCCCCGGTCCCGCAGGGCCTTGAACTGGCGCTCGTAATTCTTGATGCGGTTTTGCCGCTTGTTGATGGCCGTTAGGCTGTCGGGGCTGATGCTCTCCAGGCCGATGTTGACGTGGAGGCAGCCGCTTCTGGCCATAAGGTCCAGCACTTCCGGGTCGTCGCCCACGCTCACCGTGGCCAGGCAGCCGTAAATGAGCTTCAGGGGGATGAGGCGCTCCATGATGGCCAGGGCATGCTGGCGGTTGGCCACAAAGTTGTCGTCCACGAAGTAGATGAACGGGCTGCCGGTGAGGCGCCGGATTTCCTGGATTTCATGGAGCACCTCGTCCACGGGGCGGTGGCGGAAGCGGCCACCGTAGACCTGGGTGACCTCGCAGTAGTTGCAGGCCAGGGGCAGCCCCGGGTGGTCTGGGAGGGGATGTTGAGCAGCTTATAGCGCTTCAGGTCCAGGAGGTCGTACCGGGGCACAGGAAGGGCCTTGAGGTCCGAGAGGCGCTCCGCCTGGTAAAGGGGCTGCAGTTTGCCTGCCTGAAAATCCTTAAGAAGGCGGGGCCAGGCCTCCTCGGCCTCCCCCAAGACCAGCGCGTCGGCGTGCTCCCGGGCTTCTTCCGGGGCCAGGGTGGCGTGGAAACCGCCCAGGACCACGGGCACGCCCCGGGCCCGGAAGCCCGCGGCGATCTGGTAGGCCCGGGAGGCCTGGTGGGACATGAAGGACAGCCCCACCAGGTCGCAGTCCTCCTGGAAGGTGATGTCCTCCAGGAGGTCGTCCTTGATCTGGACCCGGGCCTCCCGGGGGGCCAGGGCTGCCACATAGGGCAGGGTCATGCCCAGGAGCCAGCGGCGCTTCTTTCTCTCCAGGCGGCCGTCACTACGGAAGCGGGAAGGCTGGATGAGCAGGATTTTCATGAACGCCTCTAAGGGTCCTAGGAACGAGGACGCAGGCGGTTCTTCACCTCCTGGGGCGCCAGCCAGGAGAGCAACAGCACCCCCACCAGGAAGCCGCCGACGTGGGCCCACCAGGCCACTCCACCAACCGCGGCCCCCGCGGGGCTGGCGGTAGCAAAGGCGCCGAAGAGAAACTGCATGATGAACCAGAAGCCCAGGAAGAAATAGGCGGGCAACTGCAGGATGGTGATGAAGAAAAAGATGGGCACCAGGGTCAGGACCCGGGCCCGGGGAAAGAGGATGAAATACGCGCCCATGACTCCGGCGATGGCGCCGGAAGCCCCCACCAAGGGGGCCAGGGTGTGGGGGGAAAACGAGAGAAAGATGAGGTTGGCTCCCACCCCGGAGGCCAGGTAGAAGAAGACGTAGCGCCCATGCCCCAGAATATCCTCCACGTTGTCCCCGAAGATATAGAGAAACCACATATTGCCCAGGAGGTGCAGCCAGCCGCCGTGGAGGAAGAGGGACGTGAACAGGGGAATGACCATGGCCGGCAGGGCCAGGGGGCCATAAGTGGAAAAGAGCAGTAAAAAACGCTCCGGCACAAAGCCCAGGATGGAAATGAGGGCCGGGAGACGGGGCCCGGTGGACAACTCCCCCAGGAAGGCCAGGGTACAGGCGGCGATGAGAAGATAGTTAGCATAAGGGGTGCGGGCCGAGGGAATGTTGTCATGTAGCGGGATCATGGTTCAGAGACGGCACCCAGGGTTCTGCTCAGGTTATTTAATTAAAGTTAATGTTTTTTCCGGGAAGGGCAAGATGGCGGCTACTGATTCACCAGGAGGCATTTGCCCGGCAGGGACAGGGCTACCCTGGCCCGGGCCAGAAAGGGTTCCCGGGGGACGCAGTGGTCGGTGAGGAGGAAGACGCGGTGGGGGCCCTGCCACAACTCCCGGAGGCGGTCCGGAGAGATGAGGTAATTTTCCTCCGGCGGCACCGGAAAGGGGAACTGGGGGAGGCCGTCGCGCTGCACCATGAGAATGGGCCGCCCGGCATAAAAGGAAAAGGAGGCGCCGTACTCGAACTCTTCGATGTATTCCATCACCAGCACGTCCTGGGGTCCGGCCTGGGCCCGGACGAATTCCCCCGGGGCCTTGTCACTGAGCGCGGGCGACAGGGCCAGGAGGGATTGGAAAGTCAAGTAGACCAGGACCAGGGACAGGGCGCCCAGGGAGGCCACGGCCAGGCGGGGGCGGCGCCGGCCTGCCACGGCCCCGAAGATGGCCAGCCCGGGCACCAGGAATGCGGCCTGATAGCAAAAGGGCCGGATCAGGGCAAACATGCCCTCAAATTCTCGGCGGTTGGCGGCGCAGAGATGCTCCATACCCGGCACCAGGAAGAGGTTCGCCATTCCCAGGAAGGCCAGGATGACCAGGGCCCAGGAGAAACTGCGGTCCTGGGTTTCCGAAAGAAATCGGTCCACCCGCCAGCCCAGGATCAGGGCCAGGGGCAGGAGCGCGGGCAGGGAATAATACTCAATGCGGCTGGCGGAAAGGGTGAAGAAGCCCATGACCACCCCGGCCCAGATGAGCAGGAGCCGGCCCCGGGAGTCTGTACTGCCGCCGGGGCGGGTCTCCTGCCAGAAGCGGTAAAGGGCCTCTGGTAGCAGCACCGTCCAGGGCAGGAGCCAGATGCCCGCGAAGAGCCAGAATTCCCAAAGGGAATAGGGCGTGACGTCCGGGGGCTGGCGCTGGCCCAGGAAGCGCATGATCTGCTCGTTGATGATCTGGTGCTTGAGAAAACCGGGATTGGCCTGCTCCACGCCGACGAACCAGGGGACGACCAGGATGAGGAGCAGCCCCAGCCCCCGGGGGGAGCAAAAGAGGCGGGAGAACCGGGGTTGACGCTGCTGCCAAGCGTACAGGCCGCCGATGAGGAGGGGAAAGAGCAAGCCGATGAAGCCCTTGCTGAAGAAGCCCACCACCAGGGAAAGATGAAACAGCGCGGCCCAGCGGAAGCGGGGGTCTTCCTGCCAGCGGAGCAGGAAATAAAAGGACGCGGCCAGGGCCACGGTCACCAGGTGGTCGGTGAGAATCTGCAGGTGCAGGGTGAAAAAGCCCACGCTGCTCAGGAGGATGAAGCCACCCAGCCAGGCGGGGCGGGCGGGAAAAAGACGCCGGCCGATGAGATAGGCCAGGAAGATTTCCGCCAGGGTGAGGCACTGGCAGACCAGTCGCGCCACCCAGTCAGAGGGCCCCAGGATCTTGTAGGCCACCAGGTAGAGCCAGTAAAGGAGTTGGGGTTTGTCCAGGTAGTGGGCCCCGTTCAAATGGGGGGTGAGCCAGGAGCCCGCGGCCAGCATTTCCTTGGGAATGAGAGCGTACATGCCCTCGGCCCGGATGAGGGGGATCTGCAGGCTGAGGGGCAGATAGACCAGCAGCCCCACCAGGAGGAGGGTGGGGGCGCTCACCAGGCTGGAAAGAAGCCGCCGGCTCAAGGTTCTCCCGAAATCAGGACAGATTCCAGCGCAGCATGGTCCAGAGGTCCTTAGGCTTATGCAAAGTGCGCATCACCGTGGGCTCAAACCCGGAATGCATCATGCACTGGGCGCAGCGGGGGTCCTGCCCGACGCCGTACTTCTCCCAGTCCGTCAAGCGCATCATCTCGGCAAAGGACGGGTAGTGGCGGTCCACGATCTGGTAGCAGGGCGAGCGCCAGCCCCGGGCGTTGCGGGTGGGATTGGCCCAGGGGGTGCACTGGTACTGCCTTTCGCCCCTCAGGAAACTGAGATAGAGCGGGGTGCTGAAGTATCTGAAATTATAGCCGTTCCCGGTCAGCCGGGCGAATTTCTCCCGGATCTCCTCCCGGCTCAGGAAGAGCTCGGGGGCCACTCCGGCAAAGCTGTAAGCCGGGGACACCAGGATGCCGTCGATCCCCAAATGGCTGAGATAGGCAAAGAGGATTTCGATCTCCTGGGGGTCGGTCTCCTTATAGATGGTGGTGTTGGTGCAGACCCGGAAGCCCCGGGCCTTGGCCTCCTTGATGGCCCGGATGGCCACGTCGAAGAGGCCGGGCCGGCCCAGGATGCGGTCGTGCATGGGCGCCAGGCCGTCCAAATGGACACTCAAAGTGAGGCGGGGGGAGGCCGGCAGCCGGGGCAGGGACTTCTCCAGCAGGATGCCGTTGGTGCAGAAATAGATGTGTTTGCGCCGGTGAATTAATTCCTGCACCAGTTCAAAGACCGGGGGGTAAAGCAGGGGCTCGCCGCCGGTGACGGTGACCACCGGCGCGCCGCATTCCTCCACGGAACCCAGGCATTCCTCCAGGGTCAGCGACTGGCCCAGGGTGTCCCGGTATTCCTGAATGCGGCCGCAGCCGGCGCAGGAAAGGTTGCACTGGTGGGTGGGTTCCAGCATCAGGACCAGGGGGAAGCGCTCCTCACCCTGGAGGCGCTTCCCGAGGATATAGCGCGTCAGGTCAAAGCTGAGGCTTAAAGGAAAACGCACGTTACACCATTATTTTTCAATATATGTTAACTCAAAATCACAATCAAATATAGCCGTGTTCCTGAAACCAGGCCACTGCGTCCTCCAGGGCCTGGCGCACCGGGGTTTGGGGCAGGCCCAGTTCCTTAACGGCCTTGGTGCTGTCGAAGTACATGAATTTTTTGGCCATCTGCACCGCGGTCAGGGGGATGCGGGGCGGCCGGCCGCTCACGCGGTTGGCCCAAAACTCACTCACGTAGGCCAGGGCCAGGATGGGCCAGTAGGGCAAGCGCACCCGGGGCGCCGGCCTGCCGCTGATCTCCCCCAGCATCTGAAAAATCCGGGACAGGCTCAGGTTCTCGCAGCCCAGGATATACTTTTCTCCCACCCGGCTCCGCTCCTCTGCCAGGAGGTGGCCCCGGGCCACGTCTTTCACGTGGATGAGGTTGAGGCCCGTCTCCAGATAAGCCGGCATCTTTCCCTTCAGGAACTCCACGATCATCTCCCCCGTGGGGGTGGGGCGGGAGTCCCAGGGCCCCACCGGGGTGCTGGGGTTGACGACCACCACGGGCAGACCCCGGCCGGCAAATTCCAGGGCCACCTGCTCCGCCAGGAATTTGGAGCGTTTGTAGTGGCCCACCATGTCCGCCAGGGTCACGGGGGTGTCTTCGGTGCCGGGGGTGCCGTTGCCGGGATTGCCCAGCGCGCCCACGGTGCTGGTGTACACCACCCGGTCCACGCCCGCGGCCAGGGCCGCGGCCAGCAGGCTGCGGGTGCCCTCCACGTTCACCGCGTACATCTCCTGGGGGTCCGGCACCCAGAGGCGGTAGTCCGCGGCCACGTGGAAGACGCGGTCGCAGCCGGCCAGGGCTTTTTGCAGGGACTCCGGGTCCTTGAGGTCGCCTAACGCCACTTCCACGTCCAGGCCTTGCAAGGCCGGATGCTCCGGGTTCCGGACCAGGCCCCGCACTTCCCGGCCCCGGGCCAGCAGTTCCTCCACCACCGCCCGGCCCACGAAGCCGGTGCCGCCGGTGACCAGGGTTTTGCTCATATTCCTGGACCCCGGGCGGGGAGACCCCGCCCCTACACTGTTCTGCAAAGCCAATAGGGAGGGCAGGACACGCCGCTCCCCTTCCCTTTACCCCACCGCCTTGAGGTACTGGCCCAGGGCCCACAGGGGGAAGCAGTCCCGGTACAGGTGGTAGCGGATCATGAAGTGAATGGGAAAGCCGGTGCCGGTAAAGTTGGCCTCATCCCAGCGGCCCTGGTCGTTCTGGGTGTTGACGAGATATTCTACGCCGGCCTGCACTTCCGGTGCCAGGGCCTCCCCCGCCGCCATGAGGCCCATGAGGGCCCAGGCGGTCTGGGACGCGGTGCTTTCGCCCCGGCCCTTGAGCTCCGGGCGCCGGTAGGACTCGCAGGTCTCGCCCCAGCCGCCGTCCTTGTTCTGGCAGGCCTTGAGCCAGTCCACGGCCCGGCGCACCATGGGTTGACCCAGGTCCTGGCCCAGGCGCCGCAAGGCGATGAGTACCGACCAGGTGCCGTAGATGTAATTCACCCCCCAGCGGCCCCACCAGGGGCCGTCGGGGTGCTGGGTGCGGCGCAGGAATTCCAGGGCCCGGGCGGCCGCGGGGTGGTCGGGCCCGTAGCCGAAGGACCCCAGCATCTCCAGGACCCGGCCGGTGACGTCCTCCGTGGGCGGATCCACCAGGGCCTTCAGGTCCCCGAAGGGGATGGCGTTGAGCCATTCCTTGGTATTGTCCACGTCAAACGCGGCAAAGCCGCCGTTTCTGGACTGCATCCCCAGGCACCACAAGAGGCCCCGGGTGAGGGCCGCCTGGTGCTCCCGGGGAGCCTCCAGGCCTTCCAGCAGGGCCATGAGCACCACGGCGCTGTCGTCGATGTCCGGGTACCAGTTGTTGACAAACTCGAAGGCCCAGCCCCCCGGGGGCAGGTCGGGGTTCTTGATGCACCAGTCCCCGGGTTTGAGGATCTGCATCTTCAAGAGCCAGGAAGTGGCCTTGACCATGGCCGGATGGGAAGGCTCCACTCCGGCCGCGGCCAGGGCCCGGAGGGCCAGGCCCGTGTCCCATACCGGGGAGATGCAGGACTGCAGCCAGACGCGGCCGCCCCCCCGGAGGGTGAAAAGTTCCAGGGCCTGGAGGCCCCGGCGCACCACTTCGTGGTCCTTGCCGTAGCCCCGGCACCACAGGCCCAGGAGAGAATTGAGCATGGCCGGCTGGATGCCGCCCCAATCGCCGCTCTCCTCCTGGTGCTCCAGGATCCAGGCCTCGGCCCGGGCCAGGGCGAAGCGGCGCAGCCAATGCATGGGCAGGCGGTGGTAAAGCTTGAGGATGCGGTCCAGGACCACGAAGAGGTTTTCCAGGAGGGACGCTTCGCGGCGCCAGGCCACCCGGTGGCGCTCAAAGGGGTCCCGGGGGTCCAGGAAGAGCTCAGGGACGCCTTGCTCCGGCGGCAGGGGACAGACCGGCCGGGTGGCCATGACGATCATCAAAGGCACCACGGTAGCCCGGGTCCAACTGGAGAATTCATAGATGCTGAGGCCGGACCAGGGAGGCAGGAGAATGAACTCCACGGGCAGAAGGGGGATGCCGTCCCAGCTCACCTGGCCGAACAGAGCCAGGAAGATGCGGGTAAAGACCCGGGTCTTCAGAGCCCCGCCCCGGTCCAGGATGAACTCCCGGGCCCGGGCCAGGCGCGGGTCCTCGGCGGGCAGGCCGGCCATCTTCAGGGCCAGGTAGGCCTCCACCGTGGTGCTGAGGTTGCCGCCGTCGCCGTGCCAGATGGACCAGCCGCCGTGGTCAAGTTGCTGGTCCAGGAGGTAGGCCACCAGGTGGGGGAAGTTTTCTTCACTCAACCCGAAAAAGCGGTGGAGCAGGAGATATTCCGCGGTGATGGTGACGTTGGACTCCAGCTCCGCCCACCAGTAGCCGTCGGGGAGCTGGAGGCGAAGCATGGCGTCCGTAGCCCGGGTCAGGGCGCGCTGCACCCCCTCAGGAAAGGTCTTGGACATGGCCGGGGCCGCAGCAGGGCGGCTTCGAGGCGCGGGCTTCCCCCCCAATTGTGACTTCCCCCTGAAAATTTTGAATAATATACCACAACCACGGGGAAAGCCAGGGATTTTTGCGGCGGAGAGCCGCTGGCGCGGTCCCCACCCGGCTCTTGGGGGCGATGGGAACGCTCCTTAAGTTGCCTTAAAGGGGAAACCGCGTTATATTAATACATTGGGGATAAGACCGCCCGGAGGTGTTTTCTCCGGCCGGTTAAGGCCCCATCTTTGAGGAGATAAGATGGCTAAAGAAATGGAATCGGAAGCGGAACAGATTGTCATCCCCGGCGTCCTGCCCCTGCTGGCGGTGCGGGACGTGGTGGTTTTCCCCAATATGGTCCTGCCCCTGTTCGTGGGGCGGGAGAGCTCCGTCCTGGCCATTGAAGCGGCCCTGGCCCAGGACCGGCTGCTGTTTCTGGCCACCCAGAAGGACCAGGCCATCGAGGCGCCGGAAACCGAGGACATCTACTCCGTAGGCACAGTGAGCCTGATCTTAAGGATGCTCAAGCTCCCCGACGGCCGCCTGAAGATCCTGGTGCAGGGCAAGGCCCGGGCCAGGATCGTCAATTATCTCCAGGAGCGGCCTTATTTCAAGGTGTCCCTGGAGGTCCTGCCGGAAGCCACGGTGGGGGAGATCTCCCCCGAGGCCGAGGCGCTGATGCGCAACGCCCGGGAGATGTCGGAGAAGATTCTCACCCTGAAAGGCATCGTCTCCCCGGATTTGCTGGCCATCCTGGAGTCCATCGAGGACCCCGGGCACCTGGCGGACCTGGTGGCGGCCAACCTGCGGCTCAAGATCGACGAGGCCCAGGCAGTGCTGGAGGAGACTGACCCCATCGGCAGCCTCATCAAGGTCAACGACTTTCTGAGAAAGGAGCTGGAGGTCTCGGCCATCCAGGCCAAGATCCAGTCCCAGGCCCGGGAGGAGATGGACCGCACCCAGCGGGAATATTTTCTAAGGGAGCAGCTCCGGGCCATCAGGAAAGAGCTGGGGGACGTGGACGAGGCTTCCAAGGAAGTGGAGGACTACCGGGTCAAGATCGCCCGGGCCCGCATGTCCAAAGAGGCGGAGGAGGAGGCCCTGAAGCAGCTCTCCCGCCTGGAGCAGATGCACCCGGACGCGGCCGAAGCCTCCATTGTCCGCACTTACCTGGACTGGCTGGTGGAGCTGCCCTGGAGCAAGGGCACCCGGGACAAGCTGGACCTGAAAGAAGCCAAGGCCATCCTGGACGCGGACCACTACGACCTGGAAAAGGTCAAGGACCGCATCCTGGAATACCTGAGCGTCCGCAAGCTCAACAAGAAGATGAAGGGCCCCATCCTTTGCTTCATCGGGCCGCCGGGAGTGGGCAAAACCTCCCTGGGGCAGTCCATCGCCCGGGCCCTGGGGCGCAAGTTCACCCGCATCTCTCTGGGGGGCATGCGGGACGAAGCGGAGATCCGGGGCCACCGGCGCACCTACATCGGCGCCCTGCCGGGGCGCATCATTCAGGGTCTCAAGAGCGCGGGCTCCCACAACCCGGTCTTTATCCTGGACGAAGTGGACAAGATCGGCATGGACTTCCGGGGCGACCCCGCCGCGGCCCTGCTGGAGGTGCTGGACCCGGAGCAGAACCACTCCTTCAGCGACCACTACCTCAACGTGGCCTTTGACCTTTCCAAGGTGATGTTCATCACCACCGGCAACCTGGTGGACCCCATCCCTTCGGCCCTCAAGGACCGGATGGAGATCATCCGGCTCTCGGGCTACACGGAGGACGAGAAGCTGGAGATCGTGCGCCGGCACCTGCTGCCCCGGCAGCTTGAGCAGAACGGCCTCAAACCCGGCGACCTGCGCCTCTCCCGGGAGGTGCTCCGGGAGGTCATCGTGCACTATACCCAGGAGGCGGGATTGCGCAACCTGGAGCGGGAGATCGGCTCACTGTGCCGCAAGGTGGCCCGGCGCATCGCCGAGGGGGAGAAAGGCCCCTTTGCCATCACCCGGGCTAACCTGCACCGGTTTCTGGGGCCGCCCCAGTTCCTGCCCGAGTCCGAACTGGAAAAGGACGAAGTAGGGGTGGCCACGGGCCTGGCCTGGACCCAGGTGGGCGGCGAAATCCTGGCGGTGGAGGCCAGCCTGATGCGGGGCAAAGGCCAGCTTACCCTCACCGGTCAGTTGGGAGAAGTGATGCGGGAGTCGGGCCAGGCCGCCCTGAGCTATGCCCGCTCCCGGGCCGAGCGCCTGAATCTGGCGCCGGATTTTTACGAGACCCTGGACATCCACCTCCACGTGCCTGCGGGGGCCACCCCCAAGGACGGGCCCTCTGCCGGAGTGACCATGGCCTGCTCCATGATTTCCGCGCTCACCCAGATCCCGGTGCGCAAGGACGTGGCCATGACCGGGGAGATCACCCTGCGGGGCAAGGTGCTGCCCGTGGGCGGCTTGAAGGAGAAGGCCATCGCCGCGCTCCGGGCCCACATCAAGAAGATCATCATCCCGGAAGGGAACAAGAAGGACCTGGTGGAGATTCCCAAGAACGTCAAACGGGGCCTCAAGTTCGTGCCTGTGGCCCACATGGACGAAGTGCTGGCCCAGGCCCTGGTGCGCCCGCCTTTCAAGGCGGAAAGCAAGGTCGGGCCCCCCAAGCCCCGGGCGGTGAAGGCCCGGGCGGTGCGGCCGCCCTCGGTGCCCGTGGTCTGAGGGTGACGGCCTTTTCCAGTGGTTGATTCTCCATTTCGCGGTAAGCCGCAAAATCCTTCCCCCTTGATGGGGGAGGGGTGGGGTGGGGGTGATAAAATTAGGGGGAACGTTGGGTTAGACTTTATTCCCCCTCCCCCTTCCCCCTCCCACGAGGGGAGGGGGAGGAAAAGTATCCGGCTTGTGATTTTTCAGCTAATTTTTTCGTTCACATCACCTCATTGGGTGCCTTTGCTTGTACGCTGACCTATCCGGGACCTGGCTGATCCTGGCGGGGCTGGCCCTGCTGTGCGGCCTCTTCGCGGCCGCCGAGACCTCCCTTTTCTCCCTGAAACCCCTGGAACGCCTGCGTCTGAAGGAGCTCTACCCCCGCCGGGGGGGGCTGGTGGAGGCCCTCCTTGCCCGGCCCCGGCGACTGCTGGTCACGGTGCTCATGGGGGTGGAGATCGTCAACATCCTGGCCTCGATTTTAGCCACCTCCCTGGCCCTGACCCTGTGGGGACCCAAGGGCAAGTGGCTGGCGCTGGGCGTCATTGCCCCGGTCTTCCTGCTGCTGGGGGAAATCATCCCCAAGTCCCTGGCCCTGGCTTACCCTGCCGCCCTGGCCCGGTGGCTGGCGCCCCTGGTGAAGCCGGCCATTTTCATCCTTACCCCCTTAAGGGTGGTCTTCCTCCAGGTGAGCCGGGGGCTGTTGGCCTTCCTGGGTTTTCGCTCGGATTTGCCCGTGCCCACGGTGCACCAGGAGGACTTTGTGCGCATGGTGGAAGAAAGCCACCGCCGGGGCATGATCGCAGCCATGGAGCGGAACTTCATCCAGAACCTCCTGAGCTTCGGGGAACTCCGGGTGGGGCAGATCATGGTGCCCCGGCCCGACATCTTCGCGCTGCCCCTGGAGATGGACCCGGCGCAAATGATTGCCGCGGTGAAGCAGTCCCGCTTTTCCCGGGTCCCCATCTACCAGGAAAACCCGGACAATATCCTGGGCATCCTGCATGCCAAGGACCTTCTGGAGGTCTGTCCTTCCGGGCTGACCTGCGACCTGGAGGTGCTGCGCCACCACCTGCGGCCTCCCCACTACGTGCCGGAAAACAAGAAGGGCTTCGATCTGCTCATTGAGTTCCAGGCCCAGCACCTGCGCCTGGCTCTGGTGGTGGACGAATACGGCACCCTGGTGGGCCTGGTGACGGTAGAGGACCTGCTGGAGGAGTTGTGCGGGGAGATCCCCCAGGAGTTCAAGGTGGAGGAAAAGTACCTGGAGGAAGTGGCCCCGGGGGTCTTCCGGGTCAAGGCCGCCATGTCCCTGACGGACTTCAATGAAGCCCTGGGGCTCGCTCTGCCCGCGGCGGAGTTCGACACCCTGGGCGGCCTGGTCCTGAACCTCTTCGGGACCCTGCCCCGGGAAGGGTTCCAGGTCTCATACGAGGGCCTGAGCTTCCGGGTGCGGCGCATGAAGGGCACCCGCATCCTGGAGCTGGAGGTGAGGCAGGCCGCGCCATGAACCTGGGAATGCTGCTCACCTTTGTGCCCTTGCTCTTGTTGGAGGGTTTTTTCGCGGCCTCGGAGATTGCCCTGGTGTCCTGCAACCGCCGCCGCCTGCAGCACCTGGCGGAAGAAGGGCATGGGGGCGCGGCCCTGGCCCTGAAGATGCTGGCCCGGCCGGACCATTTCCTGGCCACCGCCCTGTTAGGGGCTTACATGGCCGCGGCCGCCAACACCGTCCTGGTCACGGCGATGCTCCTCAAGCAATTGGGCCCGGACGGGGCGCTGGCCGCGCTGGTCATCATGCCGCCCCTGCTGTTGATCCTGGCCGAGATCATCCCCAAGTCCATCGGCCGCCAGCAGGCCACGGCTCTGGCCCAGCGCCTGGCCCCTCCCCTGTGGGTGGCCTCCTGGATCATTTATCCCGTGACCCTCATCTTTGCCGGGGTGAGCCGGGGGGTGCTGTTTCTCCTAGGGGTGCGCCAGGCCTCCCACTTTCCCTTTATCACCCGGGAGGACCTGCGCCTGGTAGTGGCCAAAAGCGGCCCGGAGATGGAGCTCAAGGGCAAGGAGCGTCTCTTTATCCACCGCATCCTGCAGTTCAGCCTGCGCACCGTCAAGGAGGTGATGGTGCCTTTGGTCCGGGTGGCGGCCATCCCGGACACCCTGACGGTGGCCCAGGCCCTGGAGGAATTCCGCACCACCCGGTTCTCCCGGCTGCCCGTCTACCACCGCCGCATCGACGACCTGGTGGGGGTGCTGTACGACTTTGACCTGCTGGGGGAGGAGCCTTCCACCCGGCCCATCAGGCCCTTCGTCCGCCCGGTGCATTTTGTGCCGGAGGTCAAAAAGGTAGACCGCCTGCTGGCCGAGATGCAGCGCCTGGGAATTCATCTGGCAGTGGCGGTGGACGAATACGGCGGCGCGGTGGGCATCGTCACCATCGAGGACCTGCTGGAAGAGATCGTGGGGGAGATCATTGACGAATTCGACCAGGAGGTCACCCCCTATAAAAAACTGGGGGAGGGCCATTTTCTCGTCAATGCCCGCATGGAAATCCCGGCCCTGAACGAGGCGCTGCACCTGGATTTGCCCCCGGGGGACTATGAGACCCTGGCGGGTTTTCTCATTTCCCAACTGGGGGACCTGCCCCGGCCGGGGGAGACCCTGAACTGGCGGAACCTGCGTTTTCTGGTGCGCCAGGCCGAGGCCCGGACGGTTAAGGAGGTGGAACTCTTTGTCAACGGCCAAGTCTCCTGAGTGCTGGGCTTTTTTTGACTGCTTCGCCGGTATCAGCGGCGACATGACCCTGGGGGCTTTAATCGACCTGGGGCTGGAGCTGCCCGAACTGGAGGGCCTCCTCTCGGCCCTGGGCCTGAAAGGCGTAACCCTAACCGCGCCCCGGGTCACCAAGGAGCACCTGAGCGGTATCCAGGTCAAGGTGCGGGCCGCGTCCCGCCAGCCCCGGCGGGGTTATGTGGAAATCAGCCGCCTCATTGACAAGGCGCGCCTCACCCCGGCGGTGGCAGAGAAGAGCCTGCTGATGTTCCGCCTCCTGGGTGAGGCCGAGGCCCGGGCGCACGGGGTCCCCTTGGGAAAAGTGCACTTCCACGAACTGGGCGCGGTGGACACCATCCTGGACGTGGCGGGGGTGGCCTACGGGTTGGAAAAGTTGGGGGTAAGCCGGGTCTTTACCAGCCCCCTGCCCCTGGGCTGGGGCATGATCGCCGCGGCCCACGGGCGCCTGCCCAACCCTGCGCCCGCGGCCCTGGAGCTCTTGAAGGGCCTGCCGGTGTACGGCACGGACCTCCCGGGGGAGCTGGTGACACCCACCGGTGCGGCCATCCTCAAGGCTTACGGCGCCGAGAGCCAGCCGTGCCCGCCCATGACCATAAAGCGGGTGGGCTACGGCGCCGGCAGCCGGGACCTGCCGGGGCACCCCAATCTGCTGCGGATTTATTTGGGAGAGCCAGTAACTCGGGCAGAAGGGGCGCAGGAAAGAGTGCTGGTGCTGGAAACCCACATCGACGACATGAACCCGGAGCTGTACGAGCCGCTGATGGAGAACCTGTTGGCCGCGGGGGCTCTGGATGTGGCCCTAACTCCCATCCAGATGAAAAAGAACCGCCCCGGAGTGGCGGTGACGGTCATTGCCCCGCTCGCGGCCCGGGAAGCGCTGCTGGAGCGGCTCTTCACCGACTCCACCACCCTGGGGGTGCGGGTCATGGAGACCGAAAGGGTGGCGGCCCGGCGCTGGCAGGAGACCATCACCACCCCTTACGGTCCCTTGGCAGTGAAGGTCACGGAGTACGGCGGCCGCCGCCGGGTCCTGCCGGAGTACGAGGCCTGCCGCAAAATGGCGGAGGAGCAAGGCCTTTCTTTAATTGAGGTTTACCGACTGGTGCCTCGGGAATGAGAAGGAAAGTAAATTGCAAGATTGATATCCCTATCATATATCCAATTTTCGAAAAGTTCTATTTTGGCAAGATATGTGGAAGGGCAGATAAGTTCTCACTATGGCCTTGTGGCTAGTTTATTTTTCACAGGGCATGCCGCAGTCGAGTTGCCCATTTACTGCCCCGCGTCTCTTCATCCACCACCAGGCCCCGATAATGGAGAGGGTGGTGACCAGCGCCACCAGGGTCCTGGCCAGGGGGAGAAACCAGGCGCCGAACAGGCTCAGGTAAACCACCAGCATGGGTGAGCCGCAGCACCCCACCAGGAAGCAGCCCGCCAGCGCCAGGAAGCCCGAGAGGGTTACCCCGCCGAAAGCCAGGGTTTTGGCGGAACAGAAGCGCTCTTCCCGGTAACGGCGCAGGACTACGGCGGCAAAGGCCAGGGACAGGGCGTAGGAGTAGCCCAGCCAGTAGCCCTGGGTCCTCAGGTAGCGATTCAGCCAGGAGGCATCGGACCCCGGCAGGGACGCCCACCGGGCCTGGGCCGGGTCCACTTCCGGGAACAGGCCGGACCACAGATAGTGTGTTGCCGCCACCCCCAGAAAAACCCCCAGAGGCAGGAGGAAGCGCCGCATTTTCTGCCCAAACGCGGTCATGGGCGGGTCACCTTCTCCAGCTTCTCAGCCACAAACATGAGCTTGACTTGGACCTCCTGGGCCTGCCCTTCTACCCGCACCAGGTCGCGCACTGCGGGCAGGGGGCCACGCCATTGCACCGGCAAGACCAGCTGGGCGCAGCTGGTGACGCCGCAGGCCTGGAATTCCCCGCTATCAATGAGGGAAATCGCTTTCTGCTCCGGGGCTACGGCGCTTACCACCCCCTCCAGGCTCACCTTTCCCCGGTAACGGTCCACATTCTTCATGAAATCATCGACCCCCAAAACCTTTTGTGAGGCCGCGGCCACCTCGCCGGCCTGAAGGCCTTGGCTCAGGCTAAAAACCAGCAAAAAGGCGATCGTCATGGCGGTAATTACAGCAAATGTAATGGGCTTGGCACATCGTTGCATTTATCGGCTCCTATTAGGGGAGGGAATAGGTCTGCGGGTTTAACAATCAGTGCAGCCGACCAGCTGCTTCTCAGGTCCCTCAGGCCTCGGCTTCATGGCAGGCAGGGTCGCAGGCGACGCTTGCCAGGGTTAGGGGCGAGGCCAATTCCGGCGCGGCATCCTGCACGAACGGCTCCCCGACACGCAAACTCTCCTCGGCCCGGGCCAGTTCCCGGCCCAGGTAAGCGGCGTGGTCCAGACGGGAAATGAGTCCCCGGTCAATAGCTGGGGTGTAAAGCTCCGCGGCGCTGGCGCCCTCAATGACTACATCCAGCACCCCGTCATTGAGGTAATGCTCCAGGGATAGCATTCCCCGGCCCCGGTCCACATAAATGACGAAGTAACCGGCCGGGTCGCTCACCATCCGGGCGGGCAGATAACCGGCAACCGGCGCTAAAATGGGGCTGGCCGCAAATGATCGGGCAAGGCCAGGATTCCGGGAAGCGCACCGCTCCGCCGCCGCGATCACCGTTCCGGCCGCGGCTTCCCCGATAAGGTCAACCACCTCCACCACCTCCCGGAAGTGGGCCACGGCTTCGGGGCTGAGGTTTTTCAGAACTGGCCGCCGTCCCTGCGCCCCCACGATGCGCCGGCGTTCATCCAACCCCTGCCGGGCCAATGCCACCAATGATTGCCCCGGATAGTGCCCCACGGCTTGCTGGGAGTCGGGGCCGCAGACAATCACAAAACGCAGGTTGGGGTTGGCCAGAACATTCTGAATAAGGCGCTCGATGCCCAAGTTTTCGGTGTGTAGCGTCCCCACAATGGCGATTTCCGGCCCGGCCTCCCGAACCACCGCCGCCGCCAGGTCCTCAGCCGTCAGGCAACATACGGCCACCGGAGCCTGATAGCGCAGCACCTGATAGGCACCGGGCAGAGGCGGCCACCCCCGGCGTTCTTCCACCTTTTCTGTGGGGCAGACCTCAAGGTCGGCCACGGCCTCGCCCAAAGCCTGGGTTAAAGCGTTAACCACCAGGGGTGGGATGCAGACTTCGCACCCCAGGCATTCATATTTACGCTCTACCAGACATAGCTTCGCGGCTTTCACCGTTTCCCGGAGTTCCTGTGGGCCTGCCCCAACCGGGAAAGCCTGTCCCAGCGCCACGACAAGCTGATGAAAGCAGCCGCAGGCCCGGCATTTCTCCGCGGCCATGGCCTCTTGCAGATACGTCAAGGCTTCCTTTAAAGCCTGCTCTTTTTCTCTGGCTAAATTCATCTGCTTCTCGCTTTGGCATCTTCACTAAGACAGAGGCCATGGTCCAGGAGTTCGATGACGCACGGGTCCACAATCCGATAATAGATGTTGTTGCCATTTCGCCGGGATCCCAAAATCCCCCGATCCGCCAAGCGGGTGAGCTGATTGGAGATGGCCTGGGGTTTCATAGCCAGCAAATCCGCCAGTTCCATCACCCCCATCTCCCCCTCGCGCACCAGGGCGTGCAGCAGGCGGAGGCGAGTGTCATTGGCCAAAACCTTGAATACGGCTGTAAGCGCGATGGCTTGTTCCGACGACAGGAGGGCACGGTCCTTGAGCAAGGGCTTGGGCAGGCAAGCGTTTAAAGAAGGTTCTGGCTTCCTGGAATTCATTGTATTATATTAATACATGGAATGGTGTATTTCAAGTGATAAAATTTCAGGAACCAACACCTGGTTTTGGCTCCTAAAAATGCGGCGACGCTGTGGTAATAGCTGCGCGACTATCTGCTATGACTGGAAACTTATCAATATTTTGAAAATTCAACCTATCCGCATCATATCTTCACTTTCGAAGCCATCCTACCAGTAGGCTTCATCCTCCACCTGCGTGAATCCCCTTGACACTTCCCTCCCGATTGTGAAACAAGGATATATCTTGAAAGAGCTACCCCTAACGCCAGGGGGGAACTATGATTCTGGGATTGCATGGACAGCCGGGTTGCTGGTTTATCGAAACCCCAGTTAATGGAGGACATGATGGCAAGCTGCAAAAAGGCCAGATTTAATGCGGCATTCTTGTTAATCTTCTGCGCCATCCTTTTTGACGGCTGTGCCGGAGGGGGCCAGACCTTGACGGAGACCGGGGGACAAACCCTTTCCCAGAAAGTAACCACGGAGTATTTACTCACGACCGTAGGATTTAAGCGGTTGCAGGTAAACGATGGAACCCCCCAATGGCAGGCGATCTTGAACAACCTTCCCCAAGGGAAAATCTCGACTTATATCCGCAACGGCGAAGTTTATCATGTTTATCCGGATGAGGGCTCTAACGCCCTATACATCGGAAATGAGGACGCTTACCAGAAGTATCTGTCCTTGGCCCAGGGCAGGAAAATGTGCGAGCGGGTGACTGGTGCCAACCAGGAGAAATTCTGGATTTGCATGGATGAGTATCAGCAAGCCGACAGGGTGCAGCCAAAGAAGTAAGCGGCTAGGAGAGCCCGGTAGAGCACAGGGAGGCCGGGCATTTTAACGAGGTCATCCGACCGGGGTTTATGCCAGTGACCTGCCCCCCAAAAACTGATCCACATGTTAAGTTAGAGTAGTAGATCGGAGGGGAGGCAGGAGGATGAGCAGGAAGCGGTTTACCCCGGAGCGGATCATTGGGAAGCTGCGGGAAGCGGAGGTGGCCTTGGCGCAGGGGCAGATGGTGGGTCAGGCCTGCCGGACCCTGAGGATTAAATGCAGTCCTCTGGTTGCCCCAAGCTACAAAAGTATAAAATGGACAGGGAAAAGTTGTAGCTTGTTACTGCTATATATTGTCAATTTTAATAACCCATAGAATTTGTTGTTATACTAAAGTTACTTAGAAGTAGCCTAGACCTGGGCTGAGCTCCATTTATTTCTGCCTTAAGGCTGCAATTGTTTTGAAGGTTTAAAGCAGCTTCTCCTTCAGCAGGAACTCCATGGCCCGCTGGGCGTAGGTGGCCATCTGGCTGATCATCCACGAGAGGTGGGACTGGAGGTCCTGGGTCATGGCCGCGTCCACCATGCCGATGAGCCCGCTCATGACGGTGCGCACCCGCACCATTTGCGGGTCGTCAATCTGGGTCTGGCCCAGGTTGATTTCCGCCTCCAGGCCCTTGAGGAAATCCAGGTAGAGGCGGCGGCCGCCCTCCAGCTCCTGCCCCTGGAGTGCATTCAGGGAGACGAGCAGCCGGCCGGCCAGGAGGAGCTGCGCCTTGATGCGGTCCGCAAAATGGAAGGTCAGGATGGCCTCCCGGGGCGTAGAGGGGAATTTCTCTGCCATGGCGTCTCCTCCAAAATTTTCCGCCAACTTACCATATTCCACCTCCAGTCACAACGCCCGGCGCCAGAAGTCCCCCTTTGAAAAAGGGGGATTTAGGGGGATTTCAGGTATTATTAAAATCCCCACCTACCCCCCTTTTAAAAAGGGGGGCAAAAAATGGTTTCTTATCGGGTTGTGAAGGGGTTTCTCAACGACCTGCTAATGTCTTAGACAACAAAATATTTGCTGAAGTTCGACCGACGGAGGTTAGGGGCTGGGGGGGCTGAAGGGAATGTTCTGCTTCTTCATCTTCTCCAGCAGGGTGGTGCGGTTGAGGTTCAGGAGCTGGGCCGCCCGGGCCTTGACCCAGTTGCTTTCCTTAAGGGCTTTAAGGATGAGGCGGCGCTCATACTCCTGGACCTCCTCGGTCAGATGGATGGCCGCGGCGGGCAAGGGCGCGGCTTCAGCCGGGGGCGCCGGGGCCCCGGCCCGGTAGCGCTCGGGCAGGTCCTGGGCGGTGATGACCTCACCCTCGGTGAGAATCACCAGGCGCTCCACGAGGTTTTCCAGTTCCCGGACGTTGCCGGGCCAGGGGTAGGTCAGGAGCAGGTCCAGGGCCTCGGGGCTCAGGCGCTTCCGGGGTTTTTTCCTTTTGCGGCTGAATTCTTCCAGGAAGTGATGGGCCAGGAGGGGGATGTCCGAGGCCCGCTCCCTCAGGGGCGGGACCTTGATGGGGATGACGTTCAGGCGGTAGTAGAGGTCTTCCCGGAACTTGCCGGCCTGCACCAGGTCTTCCAGGTCCTGGTTGGTGGCGGCGATGACCCGGATGTCCACGCGGATGGTCTTGACCCCGCCGATGCGCTCAAAGGAGCGGTCCTGCAGGACCCGGAGGATCTTCACCTGGAGCCCGGGGCTCATCTCCGCGATTTCGTCCAGGAAGATGGTGCCGCCGTGGGCCAGCTCGAAGCGCCCCAGGCGGGTGCGGACCGCGTGGGTGAAGGCCCCCTTTTCATGCCCGAAGAGCTCGCTCTCCAGCAGCTCCTCGGGGATGGCGGCGCAGTTCACCGGGATCAGGGGCCTCTCCCGGCGGGAGCTGTTGTAGTGGAGAGCGTGGGCGATGAGCTCCTTGCCCGTGCCCGACTCGCCCAGGAGCAGCACGGTGGAGTCGGTGTCGGCCACCTTGCGGATGAGGTCGAAGACCCGGGTCATGGGCGAGCTGTCCCCCACCATGCGGGCGAAGTGGTAGCGCTGGCGAAGCTGGCGCTTCAACTCCAGGTTTTCCCACTTCAGGCGGCGGACCTCCAGGGCCTTTTGCACCACCAGCAACAGTTCCTGGGGGTCCACCGGCTTGGTGAGGTAGTCGAAGGCGCCCAGGCGCATGGAGTCCACCGCGTTCTTGATGGAGCCGAAGCCGGTGATGAGGATGCAGAGGCATTCGGGCTGGTGCGCGGTAAGGTACTTGAGGACGTCCAGGCCCCCCAGGCCGGGGAGGGCCAGGTCGCTGAGCACCAGGGCAAAGGTCTGTTCCTTAAGCAGGGCCAGGCCGGTTTCGGCGTCGGCCGCGGCCTCCACCTGGAAGCCCTGGGCCTCCAGGACCTCCTTGAGGCCCTCCCGCACGAGGGGGTCGTCGTCGATCACCATGATCGCGGCAGGTTCGCGTTCCATGAGGCTTTCCCGAGGATGAAATGAAAATACCCCCAATTGCCTCCGGTGTCAATAAAATGACACGTTTCAAGCCCCCGTGGGTTGTAGGCGCGCGAAAGGGGTTGACATCCAGGAATTTTGATGTTTTTTTTAAGTCACCTTCCCCCAAAGGAGAGTTAGTGCTACCTACCCTGGCCGTAATCCTCTGGGCTTACGGAATGTACGCCCTGGTCCGCGCCTGGTCCCGGAAGAAAAACGGGCATTACCTGTACCGCAGCCGCGGGCGGCGCTACGCCCTCCTGGCGCTCATGGCCGGTACCGGAGTCGCCCTGGGCGCGGTGTTCTGGCTCTCCCTGGGGAATGAGCAGCAGGACCACGGCCTCAAGCTGGCGGGATTTCTGGGGACGGTGTGGGCCGAAGGCCAGCCGGAAAAAGCCGACGGCCGCCTGGACGTGCCCCAGATCAAAGGCCAGACCGCCAATGGCCAACCCGCCTATGCCCTGCTGCATCCGGAGACGCCGGCAGGCCAATTGGAGGGGGAAAAAACCAAGCCCGCGCCGCGGCGGCTGCAAAAACCCAAACTAAAGAAGGGGGCCAGCGTCCAGGCCAAGGCCGGCAAGCCCGCCCCTCCAGCCCAGAAGAAGGATAAGCTGGCCGCCAAGAGCCAGCCCAAGAGCCCTGCCAAGAAGAAGCCCGCGAGCCCGGCGGCCGCCCCCACCGCCACCGGGGGCTGAAGAACCGTGACTGACCGGGAGCTGCAGCCGGCGGTCCCCCCCTTAAGACTCCCTCTGACGAAGACCGGGTCTTTCTGTTGACACAGCCTGCTGCCGACCAGACCGGAACAATCGCCCGGGCCGCGGGCACGGTGAGCGTGGCCGTTTTTGCCAGCCGCCTCCTGGGGCTGGTGCGGGAACAGGTGTTCGCGGCCTTCTTCGGCGCAGGCTACGCCTTCGACGCCTTCGTGGTGGCCTTCCGCATTCCCAACCTGCTGCGGGACCTGTTTGCGGAAGGGGCCCTGAGCACCGCGTTCGTCACCGTGTTTACCGATTACGACCAGCGCCTGGGGCCGGCCAGGACCTGGCGGCTGGCCAACAACGTCCTCATCTGCCTGACGTTGCTGGTGGGCGGCCTGGTGCTGCTGGGGATGGTCATCTCGCCCGAGTTGGTGGGCCTCATGGCCCCGGACTTCGGCCTAATGCCCGGAAAGCTGGACCTCACCGCTTTAATGACCCGCATCATGTTCCCTTTCCTGCTGCTGGTGTCCCTGGCCGCGGTGGCCATGGGCACCCTGAACACCAAAGGGAAGTTCTTCATCCCGGCCCTGGCCTCCAGTTTTTTCAACCTGGGCACCATTGTCTGCGGGGTGGCCCTGGCGGTGGCGGCCCCCCGTCTGGGCTGGCACCCCATCGTGGGCATGGCCTGGGGGGTGCTCATCGGCGGCGCCCTGCAATTGGCCGTGCAACTGCCCCTGCTGTGGCGGGTGGGGTTCAAGCCCCAGTGGGCCCTGGACCTGAAGGATGAGGGCGTGAGGCGCATCCTCAGGCTGATGCTGCCCGCGGTGGTGGGGCTCTCCGCCATCCAGATCAACATCTTTATTAACACCTTCTATGCCGCGTCCTGCGCCCAGGGCAGCGTTTCCTGGCTGAATTACGCCTACCGCCTGTTTCACCTGCCCATGGGCCTGTTCGGGGTAGCCCTGATGGTGGCCACCCAGCCGGTGTTCTCCCGCCACGCCGCCGGCCGGGACCTGGCGGCCCTGAAGGAGGCCTGCCGCTCCTCCCTCGCCCTGGCGGTACTGGTGACCCTGCCCGCGGCCAGCGGCCTCATCTTCCTGGCGCAGCCCATCATTGCCCTCATCTACCAGCACGGCCGCTTCACCGCGCCGGACACGCAGCAGACCGCGGCGGCCCTGGCCCTCTATGCCCTGGGGCTGCTGCCCTTTGCGGCGGTGAAGATCATGGTGCCGGTGTTCTACGCCCTGGACGACACCCGGGTGCCGGTCATCGGCTCTTTTCTCACCGTGGCCGCCAACCTGGTGATCATCAACCTCATCCTGGGGCCCTTGCAACATCTGGCCATTGCCCTGTCCACGTCGCTGAGCATGGTGGTCAATTTCATCTTTTTGGGGGCCATGCTGCGGCGCAAATTGGGGGGCTTTCCCGTGCGGGCCCTGGCCGGCACCCTGGCCAAGGTGACCGCCGCCGCGCTGATGATGGGCCTGGTGGTGGCGGGCCTCTACTCCCGTCTGGCCGCGGCCCTGGGACCGGGTCTGGGGGCGCGGCTCCTCAGCCTGGCGGCAGTCATCGTCCTGGGGATAGGGCTCTATACCCTGCTCGTCTCTTTCCTGCGAATTCCGGAATTCAAGGAATTGACCCGGCAGTTGCGCGGTCTTAAGAGAAAATAAAGCTAACCAAGGCCAGGAGGGAGGAGCCATGGACGCGGCGGCCAAAATCGGCCCCATTCTCAAACTGCTGGATAAACACTACCAGGAAGTGCACGTCACCCTGGACTTCACCAACCCCCTGGAGCTTCTCATCGCCACGGTGCTCTCCGCGCAATGCACCGACGTTAAGGTCAACCAGGTGACGCCGGCGGTGTTCAAAAAATACCCCACCGCGGCGCACTATGCCCGGGCGCCGCTGGAGGAGCTGGAGCAGGCCATCCACGCCACCGGTTTTTTCCACCAGAAGGCCAGGAGCATCAAGGCCATCTGCCAGGCGTTGGTGGAGAGATACGGGGGCCAGGTGCCCCGGTCCCTGGAGGAGCTGGTGAAGCTGCCGGGGGTGGGTCGCAAGACCGCCAACGTCATCCTGGGGAACGCCTTTAACGTCTCGGGCATCGTGGTGGACACCCACTGCGGCCGGGTGTCCCAGCGGCTGGGGCTGACCAAGAACACCGACCCGGTGAAGATCGAGTCCGACCTGATGCCCCTGGTGCCCAAGGAAAGCTGGACGAAGTTTTCCCTGCAGATGATCTGGCACGGCCGGGCCATCTGCACCGCCCGGAATCCGGCGTGCCCCCGGTGCCCGCTGCTCCCCTACTGCGACTTCGGGCAGACGCTGATGGCCGAAAAGAAGGAGGGAAAAAGGGGAAGAGGGTAAAAGGGTAAACGGGTAAAGGCGGAAAAGGGAAAAAAAGCAAAGACTTATGATTTTCCAGCCGCTTCCCACCTTCCCCTTTTCGCCTTTTCTCCTTTTGGCTTTTTCTGCCATTGACAGGGGCGGGATTGCATGTCATAAGACGAAAGAACACTGCCAGAAGAGGGGGAGTGGAAAATGCGGAAAAATTGGCGCATAAAGATGGCGGCGACCGTGCTGCTGGGGTTGCTTTTTACCGCGGGGTGCGTGGAGACGGTGCTTATCAGCGCCGGGGCGGCGGGGGCCATAGGCACCTACAAGTGGATCGAAGGCACCATGGAGAAGGACTATCCCCGGCCCATGCAGGAGACCTGGAACGCCACCCTGGCCGCAGCCAAGGACCTGAACCTGAGGATTTCCAGCCAACAGTACGGCGCCCTGGAATCCCGGATAGAGGCGGTGCAGCCGCCGGACACCAACGTCAAGGTCCAACTCATCGCCCGGCCCAACCAGATCACCACCGTCAAGGTGCGCTTCGGGTTGATGGGCAACCAGGACGCCTCGGCCTATTTTCACCGGCGCATCATGCACCACTTGCACATAGCGCCGGAATAGAACGGGCGTAGGCCAAAGCCGGACTAGGACGATAATCTCAAACGAGGCCGGAAGCGCCAAAGCTTCCGGCCTTTTTATTTGTCGGCGTCCCGGCTATGAGAGAAGTTGGGAGCCCTGGCGGAGCAGCTCGGCCACCTCCGGCGGCAGCCTTTTTCCCACCAGCTGGCCGCGCTTGCCTTCATGGGCAGGGTGCTCCGGGTTGCAGGGAAATTCCCGGCATTGCTCGCACACCAGGATGCTGCCCTTGCCGTAGATAGTCCAGATGAGGTCCACGATATTCCGGGTGCGGTCCAGATTGCCCCGCACCAGCTCGGGGGTCCCGTCCACGGTCTTGTATTCCGCAGCAAACTCCGCGGCGCACTCCAGGAAGCGGTAGATTTTGGCCAGCAAGGAGACAGACCAGGAAAAGACGTCGGCCAGTTCCTCGGCAAAGTCCGCCACTTTTTCGCGGCGTTCTGCCAGAAAGGCCTCCGGCTCCAGGTGCTCCATGTCCTGCATGAAAAGGCTGGCCAGGGACTTGGAGACCTCCCCCACCTCTTCCAGCAGGTGAAAGGCAATTTCCTCCACGGACAACACTTCGATATTGTTGGCAAAGATGCCTTTGACCATCTCCGCCATCTCCCGCAGAGACTGTGGCTTGCGGTGGTGGCGCATGCGCCGGGCATATTCCCGGAGGCAGCCCTTGGTAAATTTGCTGAAGTTCGGGTCCCGCTCTTCCGCCTCCCCTTTGGCTGCCAGGCAGGCGCAGTAAGGGTTGGCCCGGAAATGGACGTTGATGTCCTTCTGCCTCTCGCCTACCAGCCGGGAGGGATCCTCTTCGCCCTGGCCGTGGTGCCGGAGCCAGCGGCCGAAGCACACCGGGCAGACGCTGGGGTACTTGTACCAGACGATGTCGGAAGGGGTGGAGCCGATGTAGGGGACCATCGTGACCGCGTCGCCCAGGTTCCTAGCCTGGGGAATGCACACCCGCCGCACAAAGGTGAGCCACCACACCACCACCTCCGCCAGTTCCTTGGCCACCTTATGCCAGCGGTTTTTCCTGACCTCTTCGCACACCGCGGTGGCGTGGGACATGACATGAATCCACGAGAGCCACAGGGGCCGTTCCCGGTCCTGGGGCCAGATGGCGGCAATGGCTTCGGCATACTCCTCGATGGTGGCCTCATCGGGGTTCATAATGAGGCTGGGAGCCACGGGTTCATTCTTCAGCGCGCTTTTCATCCTTGCCTCCTTGTCTCCAAACGCCGGGGTCCCAAGGGGAAACGGGTGTCCGCAGGTTTGCGAAGATGAGGGAAAAAGGGAGAATCCGGACGGATGGAGCGAGGGACGGTTAATCCAGTTAGTTAAAGATAACATCTTCCCATGGCCGGGGCAAGGCCTTGGGGAGAAAAAACTTGAGCCTGGAGAATGCCCACGTGGGCGTTGCTTAGAATTGTTTCAGGAACCTGAGGTCGTTGTCGAAGAAGAGGCGGATGTCGTCAATACCGTATTTCAGCATGGCGATGCGCTCCACCCCCAGGCCGAAGGCAAAGCCGGTGTAGGTCTCGGGGTCGTAGCCCACGGCCTCGAAGACCGCGGGGTGCACCATGCCCGAGCCCAGGATTTCCAGCCAGCCGGTGAGCTTGCAGACCCGGCAGCCCTCGCCCCGGCAGATGACGCACTCGATATCCACCTCGGCGCTGGGTTCGGTGAAGGGGAAATAGCTGGGCCGGAAGCGCAGCCCCACCTCGGGGCTGAACATTTCGTGGACAAAGGCGGTGAGCACGCCCTTCAGGTCCGCGAAGGTGACGCCCTGATCCACCAGCAGGCCCTCCACCTGGTGGAACATGGGGGAGTGGGTGATGTCCGAGTCCCGGCGGTAGACCTTGCCCGGGGCGATGATGCGCACCGGGGGCCGGCGGCGCTCCATGGTGCGCACCTGCATGGGGGAGGTGTGGGTGCGGAGCAGCACCTGGTCGTTGACGTAGAAGGTGTCCTGCATGTCCCGGGCGGGGTGGTCCGGGGGGATATTCAGGGCCTCGAAATTGTACCAGTCCAGTTCCACTTCCGGACCGGTGACGGCTTCAAAGCCCAGGTGCAGGAAGATGTCGCAGATCTCCCGGTAGGTGCGGGTCAGGGGGTGGAGGCGCCCCCGGGGCAGGCGGCGGCCCGGCAGGGTGACGTCCAGGGCCGGGGCCGCGGCCCGGCGGGCTGCGTCTTTGAGGGCCTCCAGGGCCTGGGTCAGGGCGGCCTCCAGGGCCTCCTTGGCCTGGTTGGCCTGCTGCCCCACCCGGCGGCGCGCGTCCGGGTCCAGGCCGGCCAGACTGCGCAGCACATGGGTAAGCGCGCCTTTGCGGCCCAGGTACTGAATGCGCAGGGCTTCCAGGGCCTCGGGGGTTGCGGCCCGGTCAATCTCCCTGAGGGCCTCCTCCCGGAGTTCCTGGACTTCCCGTTCTTTGAAAGTCGTGGCCATTTTGAAGTGAGCAGTGAGCAGCGAGCAGTCAGGGGCAGAGGCTCTGCTAACTGCTGACTGCTGCCTGCTGACCGCTGAACTGCGCGACCTGGGCGAAACCCTGGGGGTCATAAACGGCCAGGTCCGCCAGGACTTTGCGGTCCAGGGAGACCTGGGCTTTCTTGAGCCCGCCCATGAACTTGCTGTAGGAGAGCCCCAAGGGGCGCAGGGCCGCGTTGATGCGCACGATCCACAGGGCCCGGAACTCCCGCTTGCGCACCTTGCGGTCCCGGTAGGCGAAGACCAGGGCCCGCTCCACCGCCTCCCGGGCGGAGCGGTAGAGGCGGCGGCGGCCGCTGCGGTAGCCCTTGGCCATCCTCAAATATTTGCGACGGCGGGCCCGGGAGGCCACGCCTTTGTTGACACGGGGCATGATTTACTCCTGTCCTTTAGAGATAGGGCACCAGACGCTTCATCTGCCTGGCGTCGGGGCTGCTGGCAAAATCCGGGAGCCGCTGCTGGCGTTTGCGTTTCCGGGCCTTGCCCGTGAGCAGGTGGCTGTGGCCGGGACGCTTGCACTTTAGGCGTCCGCTGGCCGTGCTGCGGAAGCGCTTGGCCGCGCCCCGGTGGGTTTTAATTTTGGGCATCTTCAACCTCGTTATCGGTTTTCAGATAAAAATACGGCGCTGGCAATCTTGTTAATTTAACAGAAAAGAGAAAACTGAAAACAGAAAACTGTCTTTACTTGGGCGTGACGATCATGGACAGGTTGCGGCCCTCCAATTTGGGGTCCTGCTCTATCACCCCCACGTCGGCCAGGGCTTCGGCCATGCGGGCCAGCAGTTGGTAGCCCCGGGCGGTGTGGGCGATCTCCCGGCCCCGGAAGATCACGGAAATCTTGACCTTGTCGCCCTCCCCCAGGAAGCGGCGGGTGTGGCGCAGCTTGAAGTCCATGTCGTGCTCCTCGATCTTGGGCCGCACCTTGACCTCCTTCACCTGGATGACGGTCTGGCGGCGCCTGGCCTCCTGCTGCTTCTTGCTTTGCTGGTACTTGAACTTGCCGTAATCCATGATGCGGCACACCGGCGGGTTGGCCTGGGGAGCCACCTCCACCAGGTCCAGGTTGGCTTCGGTGGCCGCGGCCAGGGCCTCCTTGATGGGCATGATGCCGATTTGCTGGCCGTCAGGACCGATGAGGCGCACCTCCGGCACCCTGATCTGCTCGTTGACCCGCACACGCTGCTTCTGGATGGCTGTGTACCTCCTGCCTGGCGTAGTCAATGGGGGAGTCCGCTCTGGGAGGCTGGGCCCCGAGTTGCTGCGGCTTCCCGGCTGGGCGAGGGGACGCGGCTTTCGGACCGCAGCCTCTCGATGAAAGACTCAAGGGGGACGTCTTTTAACTCCGTGCCGTCCCGGAGGCGGGGGGACAGGGTCTGGTTCTGGGCTTCCCGGTCCCCGATGACCACCATGTAGGGAATCTTCTGCAACTGGGCCTCCCGAATCTTGTAGCGTAGGGTCTCCGGGCGGGCGTCCAGCTCCACCCGGAGGTCCGCGGCCCGCATGGCCAGGGTTACCTCCTCGGCGTAAGCGTGCACCCGGTCGGTGATGGGGAGCAAAACGGCCTGCACCGGAGCCAGCCACAGGGGGAAGGCGCCGGCGTAGTGCTCCACCAGGACCCCCAGGAAGCGCTCCAGGGACCCCAAGATGACCCGGTGCAGCATTACCGGGCGGTGGCGGCCGCCGTCGGGACCCACGTAGGTAAGGTCAAAGCGCTCCGGCAGGGTGAAGTCGCACTGGATGGTGGCGCACTGCCAGCGCCTACTCAAGGCGTCCTTGAGCTTGATGTCGATCTTGGGGCCGTAGAAGGCGCCCTCGCCCTCGCACAGGTGGTAGGGGAGGTCCCGGGCGGCCAGGGCGTTCATCAGGGCAGCGGTGGCCCGCTCCCACTCCTCGTCGCTGCCCATGGACTTCTCCGGCCGGGTGGAGAGCTCCACTTCGTACTCAAAGCCGAAGATGGCCATAACCTCGAAAACGAAGTCCAGGACGCCCAGGATTTCGCTCTCCACCTGCTCCGGGGTGCAGAGGATGTGGGCGTCGTCCTGGGTGAACTGGCGCACCCGGGTCAGGCCGTGGAGCACCCCGCTCCTTTCATGGCGCAGCACCGTGCCCAGCTCGAAAAGGCGCAGGGGCAGCTCCCGGTAGGAGCGCACCCGGGACTTGTAAATGAGCATGTGGGCCACGCAGTTCATGGGTTTGATGCCGTAGAGGACGCCCTCCACTTCGGCGAAGTACATGTGGTCCCGGTAGTGGTCCAGGTGGCCGGAGCGCTGCCAGAGGTCGGCCTTGAGCATCTGGGGGCCCATGACCATCTGGTAGCCCCGGCGCAGATGCTCCCGGCGCTCGAAGTCCTCGATGAGGCTGCGCAGCAGCGCGCCCTTGGGGTGGTAGATGACCAGCCCGGGGCCGGCCTCGTCCTCGATGCTGAACAGCCCCAGCTCCCGGCCCAGGCGCCGGTGGTCCCGGCGTTTCGCCTCTTCCAGGAATTCCAGGTGGCGGGCCAGCTCCTCGGGGGTGGGGAAAGCGGTGCCGTAAAGGCGCTGCAGCATGGGTCGGCGCTCGTCCCCCCGCCAATAGGCGCCGGAGATGCCGGTGAGCTTGAAGGCCCGGATAAAGCCGGTGGACGGAAGGTGCGGCCCCCGGCAGAGGTCCAGGAAATTCCCCTGGCGGTAAAGGCTGACTTTCTTGGCATCGATCTCCTTCAGCAGTTCCACCTTGTAGGGCTCGCCCTGCTGCTCAAAGATACTGACGGCCTCGTCCCGGGGCACTTCCTCCCGGGTGAAGGGCAGGTCCTGGCTCACCAGTTCGGCCATTTTGGCCTCGATGCGGGCGATGTCTTCGGGAGTGAAGGGCTCGGGCACGGCGAAGTCGTAGTAAAAGCCCGCCTCGATGGCCGGGCCGATGGCCACCTTGGCGCCCGGGAAGAGGGAGCGCACCGCTTCCGCCATGACGTGGGAGGTGCTGTGGCGCATGATCTCCAGGCCTTCGGGGGAATCCGCGACGATGGGGGTAAGCGCGCAGTCCGCCTCCAGGGTCCGGGACAGATCCACGGCCTCCCCGTTGAGGCGGGCGGCCACCACTTGGCGGTCCCCGGCCACCCCCAGTTCTGTCAGGGCTTGGGCCACGGTGATCCCCGGCGGTAGTTCCCGGGTGGGGCCGTGGTCCAGGCTCACTTTGATCATGCGCCAGGCCTCAATAAAAAAAAGGCATCGCGGGCGCTTTTCGGGCGCTCTCCCGGATGCCAGTGATTTACTGCCACTTACATAAAGGTTTGGCGACTTCGCCGCCTTACTCCCGAAACTCCCTGGACGATATGGAATGCCGCAGAGTATGTCGCATAAATACCTGTCTTTGTCAAGAAATTTTCCTGCGGGCAGCGCCAGCGAAGGCAGAGAATTGAATTGCTCGGTGACCCCGGTTAAAGTAAAATAAATAATAATTGCGGACTCCTCAAAGTCCTGGAGGGACAATCATGCCCAGGGCCACACCGCCTCACCGCCACAGATGGCAGATGCTGGGGGGAATGGCGGCACTGGCCCTGGTCCTTTTGGGGTGCTCCCCCAGGGAACCGACGCCCGGCCGCCTGGAATTGGTGCTGATCGTTTCCTGGGAGAGCTACCGCCAGCACTTCATCTCCCCCGAGGGACGGGTGGTCATCGCCGAGCGGGGCGGCGGTACCATCTCCGAGGCCCAGGCCTATGCGTTGCTCCGGGCCGTCTGGGCCGGGGATAAAGGCACCTTTGCCAAGGTTTACCGCTGGACCCAGGAGAACCTCTCCCGGTCGGGTCGGCACGGCGACGGCCTGCTGGCCTGGCAATGGGGCCAGCGGGACGACGGCACTTGGGGGGTGCTGGATGAGAACACCGCCACCGACGCGGACCTGGACTATGCCCTGGCCCTGACCCTGGCTGGCCGCCGGGGCTGGCGGGGACCGCCGGGCCTTCCTGGCTATATGGAGGAAGGCCGCCGTGTCCAGGCTGACATCCTGAAGCTGGAAACTGTGACCCTGGCCAACGGCGAACATCTTCTTAGCCCGGGAAACTGGCAAGGACCCCAACCTCCCTTTCTGGTAAACCTCTCCTATTTTTCTCCCGGGGCATATCGGCTCCTGGCTCAGGTGCACGCGGAATCCACCTGGATGGAGTTGCGCAGCTCTACTTACGCACTGCTGGCGCGGCTGGCCTGGGGATGGGAAGGGGCGCCGGGGGTAGGGCTGTTTCCCGACTGGTGCCAGGTGGACGGGGTCGGCAAGCCGGGACCAGCCGCCAGCCGGAGCTGTGACTTTGGCTGGGAAGCAGTGCGCCTGCCCTTCCGCCTTGCGCAGGACCGCCTCTGGTTCGGGATGGCCCAGGGGGAACGGATTCTAAAGCAGAGATTTCTCCCCTTTTTCCGGCGGGAGTGGCGGGCCCGGGGCCGACTGGCCGCGGTCTATCATTATGACGGGACCCCGGCGGTGCCCTATGAAAGCCCGGTGCTCTACGCCGGAGTCCTGGCAGCAGCCGTGACTGCGGGTGACCTGAACTTCGCCCGGCAGATGGCGGCCAAGGTGCTCTCATTCTACCGGGAGCAGGGAGGACAGGCCTTTTTCGTCAGCCCGGATAACTACTATGTCAACAACTGGGCCTGGCTGGGGCTGGCTCTCTATAACGGCTGGGTGAGGCCTTTCTGATGCAAGGCGGCATTCCCGAAACCTTAAAGGTCATTCCGAAAGCTGACAGAATCTAAGTCCTTTGCTTCAGAATGACAGGTGCGGGGACCCTGGCAGAGGTCTCGGGCTTTTCAGGCTTATTGCCGAGCCCCCATGACGAAACGTTACTAAGAGTGGTCCCGAAAAAAAATCGCCGCAAAGAGATTTATCTGTAAAGGGCGTGGGAAGCAGTCTATGATAGCAAGGGTCCTACGCCGGAACCAGGAGCTCTTCCCACACGCATAAAGGGCTCCCCTAAATGATTCCTTTAAAAAGGAGGGTCGGATGATGGCGTTCACCTGCAGCATCTGCAACCAGAAGCTGGAAAAGGCCGAAGTCGGCGAACACCTGAAAACCTGCGCTGGCGGGCGTTTCAAGGGCAGGGCCTGGACATGTCCTGGATGCCACCTGGTCTTTGTCAATTTTAGCGATTGCCAAGAACACAGGTTAAAACATTCCATGGAAGGAAATCCCGATTGCACCGAATTCGGATAAGGCGCAGCTTTGAGGCCGCTTAGAGACAGAAGACCATCAAGACGGGCAGGGCTGACACCCTGCCCGGTTTATTTTTCCGGGACGCGGATTCGGCTTCCGGCCACTGCCGTGGCGCACCCGAATTAGATTTCCGGGCGGAGGCGATTTATGTTATAAAAGACCATCTGGGCGGCATGGAGCAGGAATACCCGCATATCTACACGGTTTCCAGCCTTACCCGGGAAATCCGGGAGCGGCTGGAGACCCACTTCTCCCTGGTGTGGGTGAGCGGCGAGGTCTCCAACCTGCGCCAGCCCCTCTCCGGCCATTACTACTTCACCCTGAAGGACGCGGGCGCGCAGCTTAAGGCGGTGATGTTCAAGGGGAACCACCTGCACCTGCGCTACAAGCCCCAGGAGGGGAACCTCATCCTGTGCCGCGGGCGACTCACCGTCTATGAGGCCCGGGGCGACTACCAGCTCATCGTGGACTACCTGGAGCCCCTGGGACTGGGGGCCCTGGCCCAGGCTTTCGAGGCCCTGAAGGAGCGCCTGGCTGCGGAAGGGCTCTTTGCCCCGGAGCTGAAAAAACCCCTGCCTTTCCTGCCCCGGCGGCTGGCCCTGGTCACCTCCCCCACAGGCGCGGCGGTGCGGGACTTCCTGCGCCTGCAGCAGGTGCGCTGTCCCAACCTGGAGGTCCTGATCTACCCCGTGAAGGTGCAGGGGCCGGACGCGGCGCCGGACATCGCCGCGGCCCTGGACACGCTTTCGGCCTACCCGGGGGTGGAAGTCATCGTCCTGGCCCGGGGGGGCGGGTCCCTGGAAGACCTGTGGCCTTTTAACGAGGAAATCGTGGCCCGGGCCATCCACCGCTGCCCGCTGCCGGTAGTCTCCGCGGTGGGGCATGAGGTGGACTTCACCATTGCCGACTTCGTGGCGGACGTACGGGCGCCGACGCCCAGCGCGGCGGCGGCGCTGGTAGCGCCGGATAAGGGGGAGCTGCTGCGGCGCCTGGAGCGCCTGGCCGTATCCCTAAGGCACGGTTGGCTCCGAAGGCTGGACGCGGCCCGGCGGCACCTGCTGCTGAGTTCGCGGCTGCTGCCGGACCTGAGGCGCACCGTGGTCACCCTGCGCCTTAAGGTGGACGAGCGGGGTGAGGCCCTGGCCCGGAGAGTCCGCGGCCGGCTGCAGGAGCCGCGCCAGGAAGTGCGCCTCCACGCCTCCCGCCTTTATCTTTTGAGCCCCCGGCGAACTCTCACCCTCACCCGGCAACGCCTGGAGCAGGCGGGGGCGCGGCTGCTGGGCCACTGGCGCACGGCCGAAGGTCAGCGCCGCCGCCACCTCCAGTACCTGGAGAGCCACTTGGCGCAGCTCAACCCCCTGGCTATCCTAAAGAGGGGTTATGCGGTGGCCAGCCTCCTGCCGGAGGAGACCATCATCCGGGACGCGGCCTTAGTGTCGAAAGGCGCTCAAGTCCGGGTGCGGGTGGCCAAAGGCCGGATGGATTGTGAAGTGCATGAGGTGAGTGAGCAGTGAGCAGGAAGCAGTGAGCAGAATTTAACAGAAAACAGAAAACAGAAAATCCAGGTTAATGACCATGGCCAAGGGAAAAAAGCCTGTAGAAGCCACCTTCGAGGCGCAGCTCAAGCGCCTGGAGGAGGTGTTGGAGGCCCTGGAGCACGGCGACCTGCCCCTCGAGGAGGCCCTGCGCCTCTTCGAGGAAGGGGTGCGCCTGGTGAAGGCCTGCCACCAGAAGCTGGACGAGGTGGAGCGGCGGGTGGAGCTGCTCCTCAAGGACGAGAGCGGCCGCTTCTTCACCCGGCCCTTCCCGGAGGAAGAGGGAGAATAAGAACAGTTCAAAGTTCAAGGTTCAAAGTTCAAAGTTAACTTCCCGAAACTCTTAAGTTTTATAACCTTGAACCTTGAACTTTGAACTTAAGATTTTTTATGGACCTCAAGGCATATTTAGCCGAGCGGCGGGACTTGGTGAACCGGGCCCTGGAAGCCTATCTCCCAGCGGTCAGGGGGCCGGCCTTCCGGGTGGTGGCCGCCATGCATTACAGCCTCTTCGCCGGGGGTAAGAGGCTCCGGCCCATCCTCTGCCTGGGCGGCGCGGAGGCGGTAGGGGGCGACCCGGGCGAGGCCCTGCCCGTGGCCTGCGCGCTGGAGATGATCCATACCTATTCCCTCATCCACGACGACCTGCCGGCCATGGACGACGACGACCTGCGCCGGGGGGTGCCCACCTGCCACCGGAAGTTCGACGAGGCCACCGCCATCCTGGCCGGGGACGGGCTCCTCACCGCGGCCTTCCACCTCCTGGCCGGGGCCCGGGAGCGCTACGGCGGCCGGGAGGAAGCCCTCCTGGAGGTGGTCCAGCTCATCGCCGGGGCCGCGGGCTACCAGGGCATGGTGGGCGGCCAGATGCTGGACCTCCAGGCCGAGGGGCGGCGCATCACCCTGAAGGAGCTGGAGACCGTCCACCGCCTCAAGACCGGGGCCCTTATCACCGCATCGGTGAAGGCCGGGGCCTTAATCGGCGGCGGCAACCGGGCCGAAGTGGCGGCCTTGACCTACTACGGGGAGAAATTCGGCCTGGCCTTCCAGGTCACCGACGACCTCCTGGACGTGGAGGGTGAGGCCGCGGAAATGGGCAAGGCCACGGGCATGGACGCGGCCCGCCAGAAGGCCACTTACCCCGGGCTCCTGGGCGTGGAGAAAGCCCGGGAGTGGGCCCGCCTCCTGGTGGAGGAGGCTGTCTCTGAACTCAGGCCCCTGGGCGAGAAGGCCGAGCCCCTGCAGGAATTGGCCCGCTATCTTCTGGTGCGGCGGTCCTGAGCAGTAGTATTCCCCCCTAAATCCCATAAATTTACATGGAACTTTGACAGTCAAAGTTCCAACTCAAAAAAGGGATAGAGATAAACCATTCTATCCATCGAAAATTCTTGATTCTGCTCTAGAAACAAGTACTATGGGGCCGGAGGGGAGCTGTAGACCGATGCAGTTCGAGGAAAAAACTGAGGAGGGGATGATGGACAGATTTAAGTGCCATTGGTTCGTAGTCCTGTTGGTGGCGGTTATAGCGGGGATTGTGGTCTTCGCACCCACTGCTCTTCTGGCCCAATCCAAGAAACCTGAGACATTAACGATGTTCTTGGAAATAATGCCCGCTCAAGACTCAGCCTCTGTGCAGGCTTATTGGACGGCCGAGAGAATGGCCAAGGCGATTCCAAAGCCTCTGCCCGTGCGGTCCCTTTCTGAAAAAAAGGCGGGACCTACCACCACAGTGACTCTGACTCCTACCGGGTCCAAGGTCATCGCTAACTCGGGGATGGCCGGGGATAAGAGGACGGAGCAAAGGGGCCCCGCAACAGCGATTAAGATCCCCGGCACCGCGGAAAAAACGGTCATCCAGCCACTTTGGGGCATTCCCGGCACCCCTTTCGCTTTTACACGGTATCGAGTCTTTCCTGACACCAAGAAGACCTATCAGATCTGGCCTTATTACCTGGTGGGCAAATTGTTTTTCACCGGTCCAGACGGTGTTGACTACGTGGCCTCGGCCTCGGTGATCAACGCCAACAATAATTCTGTGGTATGGACCGCGGGGCACTGCGTGTGGGATCCAGGTTATGGGCTACCCAATCACAACTTTTACTTTGAACCAGGGTACTATTATTCGAAAGGCAAGTATGGCGTCTGGACTGCTTATGCTTTGGTAACTATAGATGCTTGGGCTAATTATGGCCAACTTGAATATGATCTGGGCGCGCTGGTGATGAACCGCAGCAAGAAGAAATTAATTGGCCAGGTGCTGGGATTTCTGGGCTGGGCCACCAACCTGGCCACCTATCCGCAGGACTACTACCAGCATTGGCACCTCCAAGGTTATCCCCAGGCGCCTCGGCCCCTGTATCCCCACACCCCACCGGGGGCGCAATTTGATGGACAGCACCTAGAGTTCAATGCCGCGGGCTTCGGTGACTATGACTGGCCCAGCGGCGATTACGGCCTCGACCCCACTGTCGGGGTAGGCTGCGACTTGACGGGCGGCTGTAGCGGAGGTCCCTGGGTCCTGGACTTCAGCAGCGTGGCCGGGGATAACAACAAAGTCAACGGCAATAACAGTTACCGGTATGTGGACCAAAATGGCAACCCTGTCTATCCGGAATACCTGAAGTTATACTCGCCATATTTCGGCGACGCCGCGGACCTAGTCCGTGACCTAGCCCAGTTTGTGCCGGTCCCCTAAAAATGACCCTGGCATGGTGGCCAGCTAAAACTGATCTTTTCCTGGACAGGGATCATCCCAAGGATTATCATTAATAAATGAATTTATTTCCCGCGCCTCTCAGTCGGGAGGTGCGGGATAACCTTTGCCCTTGAGGACGGCATGCCATGGACAGTGGTAACGGCGCGCAGGTCTATGTGCCGCGGCGCCTGCTGGACACCATTAACACCCCCCAGGAGCTGAAGAAGCTGCCGCCGGAGTTGCTGCCCCAGCTGGCCCAGGAGCTCCGGGAGAAGATCATCACCACCGTGGCCAAGACCGGCGGCCACCTGGCCCCCAGCCTCGGGGTGGTGGAGCTGACCATCGCCCTGCACTACGTCTTTGACGCGCCCCAGGACAAGATCGTCTGGGACGTAGGGCACCAGGCTTATGCCCACAAGCTCCTCACCGGACGGGGCGACCGCTTCCACACCCTGCGCCAGTACGGCGGTATCAGCGGCTTTCCCAAGCGGGCCGAGAGCCCTTATGACGCCTTCGACACCGGGCACAGCTCCACTTCGGTGTCCGCGGCCCTGGGGATGGCCTCCGCCTGCTGTCTCAAGGGGGAGCGGCGGCGGGTCATCGCGGTCATCGGCGACGGGGCCATGACCGCGGGCCTGGCCTTCGAGGGTCTCAACAACGCCGGCGACCAGAACAAGGACCTCATCGTGGTCCTGAACGACAACGGCATGTCCATCTCCCCCAACGTGGGGGCGTTGTCCTCCTTTCTCAGCCGCAAACTCACCAGCCGCAGCATGGTCTTTCTAAAAAAGCAGCTGGAGCAGTTGCTGCGCTCCCTGCCGGGGATCGGCGAAGACCTGGTGGCCTGGGCCAAGAAGAGCGAAGATTCCCTGATCACGTTTTTCACCCCGGGCATGCTGTTTGAAGCCCTGAAGTTCAAATACCTGGGGCCCCTGTCCGGCCACCGCCTGGACCACCTCATCGAGACCTTCAACAACGTCAAGAACCTCAGGGGCCCGGTCCTGGTGCACGTGCGCACCATCAAGGGCAAGGGCTACCGGCCCGCGGAGAGCGACCCCACGGGGTTCCACGGCCTGGGCAAGTTCGACCCCGACTCCGGGGTGGCCAGCAAAGGGGTCGGCGAAGTGGCCTCCTACACGGAGGTCTTCGGGGAGACCCTGGTGCGCCTGGCCCGGGAGAACAAGAAGATCGTGGCCATCACCGCGGCCATGCCCGACGGCACCGGGTTGGTGGAATTCCGGCGCCAATTTCCCCAGCGCTTCTTTGACGTGGGCATCTGCGAACAGCACGCGGTGACCTTTGCCGCGGGACTGGCCCAGGAAGGGATGCGGCCCGTGGCCGCCATCTACTCCACCTTCCTACAGCGGGCTTACGACCAGGTGCTGCACGACGTCTGCCTGCAGAACCTGCCGGTGGTCTTCTGCCTGGACCGGGGGGGCGTGGTGGGAGAGGACGGTGAAACCCACCAGGGGCTTTTTGACCTCTCATATCTAAGGCACCTGCCCAACCTGGTCTTGGCCGCGCCCAAGGACGAAGACGAAATGCGCCACCTGCTCTACACCGCGGTGGAGCACCAGGGGCCCATGGCCATCCGCTATCCCCGGGGCCGGGGGGTAGGGGTGGACTTTTCCTCTACCCTGCAGAAGCTTCCCATCGGCAAAGGCGAAGTGCTTCGGGAAGGGGAGGACCTGCTGATTTTGGCCTTGGGGGCCAGCGTTTACCGGGCCCTGGAGGCCGCCAAGACCCTGGCGGAACAGGGCTTCCAGGCCACCGTAGTCAACGCCCGCTTCGTCAAGCCCCTGGACGAGAACCTCATCCTGAGCCTGGCGGCCAAATGCGGCCGGGTGCTGACCGTAGAGGAGAACGTCCTGGCCGGAGGCTTCGGCAGCGCGGTAGTGGAGCTTTTCAGCGACCGGGCACTCACTGGGCTGACGGTGCAGCGCTTAGGGATTCCGGACGTCTTCATGGAGCACGGCGCCCCGGACCTCTTGCGCAAAAAATACGGCCTGGACGCGGCGGGTATCCTCAAGGCCGCGCGGCAACTCCTGGACGCCCCAGCCCAAGCCAAGAACGTCGTCTGGGGCAGCTTTAGTTGAGGTGGGGTGGGAGCCTTAGTTAATTTTGGCGGTTTAATTTAGCCAAAGTGCCTTAGGTAATCCGAAATGGGGGGGGATGATTACCATGGCTGGGGCAGACGCTTGCTTTCCTTTGCCTGCAGTTGATAGCTTCATTGAAGCTGTTCACTCTAATGAGCCTGTCGCAGGTTATACCCATTCTTTTTATCGATATCCTGCCAGATTTTCCCCGCTCTTTGCTAGATCTGCAATAAAGGCTTTTACCCAGCCAGGAGACTTGGTATTCGATGCTTTTATGGGTGGAGGCACCAGTCTTGTCGAAGCCCGTGCACTCGGAAGGGTAGCCATTGGGACCGATATAAATAGGCTTTCGGTTTTTATTTCTGAGGTAAAAACAAAGGCTTTCGCTAAAAGTGAGCTAACGCAGATACATTCATGGGCTTTGGACTTGATTAACCGAATAAAATTGCGGAATCCCCCAATTCGTGCTTTAGATTGGGCAGAACAAGGTTATCAACGTAATATCAGTGGAAAATCTACGTGGCCCATTCGAAAATCCCTTGAGTTGGCTTTAGCTCAACTTGAGGAATTACCCAGGAAACGACAGCAAAATTTTGCTAGATGCGCATTGTTAAGAACAGCCCAATGGGCCCTTGATTGTCGAAAAGAAATACCAGCCGCTCAACAATTCCGGCAACAATTTCTTAATTACACAGAGGAAATGATTAAGGGTGCTTTGGAATATTCCAAAGCAGTCAGAGAGTCAGATCGACTTTATAATCTGATTGGTTCTCGGCGGGCTTTGTGCTTGCAGCGATCAGCAGCAGGAATAGAAACCGATGAAAGGTTAAAAGGCTTTCCTGCACCGGCTCTTATATTAACCTCTCCACCTTATCCAGGAGTTCATGTTCTTTATCACCGTTGGCAAGTGCAAGGTCGCAGAGAAACTCCCGCACCTTTCTGGGTAGCAAATTGCCTAGATGGCAATGGTGCGAGTTTCTATACCTTTGGCCATAGAGCACAAAAAGACCTTATGGGTTATTACGAGAAAGCCTTCAAGGCGTTTTATTCATTAGCAAAAATTGCGGACCTTAACACCATTTTAGTTCAATTGGTTGGATTTTCTGACCCATCATGGCAATTGCCAAGATTCTTGTCAATCTTGGATATGGCAGGCTTTACTGAAGTTCAATTCCCTGTCCTTTCGAACTCCTCCGATGGCAGGCTGTGGCGCTGTATACCAAATAGAAAATGGTATGCTGATCAGAGGGGAGAGATTCCTCCAAGCAAGGAAGTCGTTCTGTTTCATCGTTTATCTTGAGCAAATCATGTTTCTTCCTCAGAAGCATCTGAGATAAAACCTTCATTAATGTCAAGGTCTCCAAGAGATTCAATTAAGGGAAGAAGGATAGGAGCGACAGCGCTACTGAATTCTTCTACTTTTTTCTCGATATCCCATCCTTTAGCATCATTCATCTCCATGCTCTCCCCATCGTCAGCAGTCGGTTTGTTAGTTTTCTGTATTTCTTGCTGCAAAAGCGCCATCCCAAGCAGAACAAGCCCACATTTAAAACGTTCTTTAATGAGTATAGCATCTTTTTGTCCTAATTTTAGCTCTGTTTTAAGATAAACATTGTCCATATTGATAAAGAAATCGTAGGTATCCCTTCCATTTTCCTCAAATTCATTACTTTCTGAGACTCCTGCATTTTTTATGCGGAGGGCAGTTGTTTTTGTAAATGGCGGTTCTTTAGATTCCCACTCATTTTCATAAACTACTATCGGGTTAGGAAGCTGTATCCCGCCTGGCTTTTCTCTCTCATTCCCCTTTTCTTTGCCAGGTGGCTTATCAATCGGAGGGGGAGGAGCGTATAGACGTGGCTGGGGAGGCGACATCGCTTTTCTAATTTTAACCTCAAAAGTATTTTCAAAAGGATTTATCCCAGTAAGGTCTGTCACCGAAGCCACAAAATGAAGAACATCCCCAATGTTACAATTGTCTGGCAATCTCACACTAAGATGAGCAAACCCATTATGCAGGTTCAAGACATAATTATCCATTGGAACATAATTTTCTCCTGTAACAATGGAAAGGGAAAATTCCCCCGGGTCAACATCACGGCTAAAATAATCGTTGCCTACATCTGTTTCAAAAATTATTCGACAACGCATATTTATGTGACATTCCCGATATAGTATTTTCCCATAGTCAATGCCTTTAAACTTGAAATATGTCGGATACCGCTTCCAATCAAATTTAACTTCTTCACTTTTAACTTTTAATGGTTTAAATGGATTCGAAGCTCGCTGCCCTGTAAGGAAAAGGTTAGCTAAAGTAGGGTAACGTTCGATCATAGATTTAAGAATATTTTCAAGGGGCCTATCATCTGATAATTTAGTTTCAATCTCTTCCCGACGGCGTCGTTCCTTAAGTTCACGCAAGCCAGGATGACTTTTCAGCAAGTCCTCTAAAGTATCCTCTAACTTAGAACGTAATTCGCCACCACTTAGGCGATCTCGGCTATTCATGAAAAGGTCTTCACGGGTTTTCCCACTTACATTACTACAATCAACCATTACCAAGATAGAATCATCTAAATAACTGAGCTTCACATTTTTACGCCTGAAAAAATATGTTGGTAAGTGGGCATGGGTCTGACCATTGACGGTGAAGACTATTCCTTCATTTTTCCGGTATCTTCTGGCAGTCCCCTTTTTGAAAGCATAAATTGTGGCGGTCATCTGCTCGCCTTCCACTGCAATGGAGCAAGAGGCGGGGAAGTTTTCCTCAAGATTTTCTGCTTTGTCATCGTCTAGCCGGACGCTAAGTCCAGTGATTGTGGTCTCAAAGCTCTTGGGCTTTGCACCTGGCTGCCTCCAAAATTGTTCTCTGCATTCATGAATTCGTATAGGGAGGGCAACTTCTGGAAGTAATAAATCGACCCGGTCTTTGACTGAGCCTTGCCTTGGGATCTGGGCCTTAAAACCAGAACCTATCTCGTATTCATATAACTTAATGAGCGTTCCCCACTCGGAGGAGCGCCCATAAGGTTCAGGTTTTGGAGGATAGGGGGAGGGGAAAATAGGCATACTATTCTTTGTGAAGCGCAGCACTCCGCCTTTGCCAGGCGAGAGCCCTGCTCCAACCGGAGCCAAATATGTATAAACAGAACTCCGCCGGCCCCCCTCAGGATATTCTCGCCGGACGACAGTAAAGCCCCACTGCGCGTCAGATTCATTATCGAGATTTTCTTTAAAAATAGCAGGGTTGCGTCGGCTGAGAATTAGCTGTAATCCATGGTGGCCACAAAATTTCAATGCCCCTGTCCCGCCCATATTGAACTTTCCTTGTACGAATGGAATTCTGAGCTTATTTTCCTTGTTCAATGAAAGCAAGGTGTTAGGCATCATTTCAGGTGTCTGTCCCTCACCACGGTCAGAAATAGTGAAACAAGGGTTACCTTCTCGTGCCGTTGCACCCGTTGCGGTTAGAGTTATATCTCTGGCAATTTCTGTGCGCTTTTTATCCTCCCATTCTTTGATCAAGCCAGCCCTTGCGCTCTTTAGTTTCCCATCTTCAAAAAAAGCTGCCACAGCTTCTTGAATTGATTTAGGTGCTAATGAGCCTTCCGGATCGATCCCCCTTACGATGCATTCATTCATTAGCCTGGCATCAACAGAATTAACTAATTTTTCAACTAATGCAGCATCGGGCGCTGCCTGTTGGTTTCCTATAGTACTATAATTATTCTCAGAGTCTCCATAAAACCTCCAAACTGAGCGATTATCCCAATAGCCAACTTCTCTTAAAATAGTTATAATTTCAGCCTCAGTATCTGCTTTCATTAGTGAAAGGCACAGTTGACTAACTTGCTCATCATTCATAATAAATTCCTCCTTGGGAATCCATTAAAGATGCTTCAAATATGATGAAAAGAAATTCGCTACCAATTGATCAATTCTGAGGAATTTCAAAGCTTGAATACCACTTCGTCTTGAACCCCATGGCTATTGAAACGCTGCTTAAGTCTTTTGATTTCAGCCTCCAAGGCCCTGATGATTTTACGGGCATCGTCGTCAGTATAGATGTAGTTGCTCTTGTTTGAAAGATTACCGATTAGCCGGATATCTTTAATCGCTTTAGTAACCCGTTTTTCGGCGAGTTCTACAAATTTTGTGCGGTCTTTTTCTCTCTCCATATTTCCCCCTTTGAATATTTACGCGTATATTCTCAAAATATATGAGGGAGAATTATCTGTCAAGAAGAAATATTTAATTAATTCTTGGCATTCTCTAAAAATTTTTTAATAATTCAGAAAGTGAAAATCGAAAAACTCAAAAAAAGCCGGCTGGATCAATTGTTGGCGGCCCGGGGGCTGGCGGAGAGCCGGGCCCAGGCCCAGGCCCTGATTCTGGCGGGGCGGGTGCTGGTGGCCGGGCAGGTGGCGGCCAAGGCCGGCTCCCTGGTGCCCGAGGACGCCCAGGTCGAGGTAAAACAGCCTGCCGTGCGCTATGTCAGCCGGGGCGGGGAGAAGCTGGCCGCGGCCATGGAACACTTCCAGGTGGACCCCGCCGGGAAAGTGGCCCTGGACGTGGGCGCGTCCACCGGCGGCTTCACCCACTGCCTCCTG
>Ga0315268_10000272_pt1 | contig 59771 bp, 47 predicted proteins | sample C1_top_MG_FD_204535 | JGI IMG/M metagenome (GOLD analysis project Ga0315268, IMG submission 204535) | Sediment microbial communities from Yellowstone Lake, YNP, Wyoming, USA - C1_top | ecosystem: Environmental > Aquatic > Freshwater > Lake > Sediment | place: USA: Wyoming | collected 2017-08-01 | reverse complement strand
ACGGCGATGGCGATCTCGCGAGCGCATTGGCGCTGCGAGGAAGAGACCCATTGGACCGCCGATGCGATTCTTCAGGAGGACACACGCCGGCTCGCGTGGTCACGCCACCCCAACGGCGTCTTCGTCGTCTCGGCGCTGCGCATGATGGGGCTCAACATCCTGGCCGTCGCGCGCAAGCTCAGCCGGCTTGGCTACAGCAAGGAAGCGCCGACGTGGCGCCAGGTCGCCGAGCACTTCTTCTTGACCCTGTGCGCCAGCACGCTGCTGACAGAGAGCTTCGACGCGCCGTCTGCGTAATGGCCCGCCCCGGCGTCGCGCGTCCCTCAACATCTCTGCGTGTCACGCGCCCCTCACCGGGCTATCGGATTCGTGCGCCCATGGCGCCCGTGCGTGGCTGCGTCAGCACGCCAGACCGTCATTTTCCCTCACTGCTGGCCCGTCAGGGATCGGTCGTGAGTCCACATCCAAGGCGCGCACGACGTGTTCGCCGGCGTCGGCGATGAAGAGCCGTCGATGCACGGCGTCGAACGCGAGGCCGCGCGGTTCCGTGCCGCCGCTGTAGGACGCGACATTGTCAATCGTATAGGTCGCGGGGTCGCTCACGCTCCCAAGGGTCACGCGTCGCAGGAGATTTCCGGTCCGCTCGCTCACGTATAGAGTGTTGCCATCGAGGCCGAGCCCCGCTGGGCCAAGGAGGAGCCGACTGAAGCGGGCCTGCTTCGCCGGATCGATGCCGTCAGCGAAGCCGTTCGGGTAGCCAGCGACGGTGCGCAAGAGATCGTTCGCCGCGTCGTAAAGGCGCACGCGCCCGTTCAAGTCGTCGGCGATAGCGATGCGGTTGGCGTCGAGGTTGAGCAGTGCCACGGGACCACCCGCTTGGCCGAGGCTCCCGGGACCGTCTCCGGCCGGGTCGACGCCGGCCGCGACGGTGGTAACGACTCCGGTAACGGCATCGACGCGTCGCACGTGCGCGAGGTCATCGAAGAAGACGTTGCCCGCTCCGTCCGTGGCGACGGCCAGGGCGACGCCGCCGGTCGCCAGCGTCGCGGCACGACCATCGCCCGCAAAGGTCACTATGCCGGTAAGGGCGATGGTCGAAACGTTAGCGGCGGGTCCGACCGGCGGCGCGATCCGGCGCACACGCGCGTCACCGATATAGAGGCTGCCGTCGGGACCGAGCGCCACGCCACCGAGCCTGGCGCCGCCGCCCTGGCCACCGAAGAGCGCCGCGCTCGCCGCACCGCCATCGCCACAGGCCGCCGTGTCGGCGCACTGCGTGCCATCGCCCATCAGGCGGGTGAGCGTCAGAGCGACCGGTGAGTAGACGCGCACGCGGATGAGCGCCGGATCCGAGATGTAGACATTACCGGCGCCATCGACGGCAAGGCCAGGAACCGAGGTCTGCGACGAGTTGTTACCGAACTGCGCCGAGAGCGCGGGACCGCCGTCACCGCACACGGCCGTGGCCGGCGTGCAGGCCACACCGCTGCCGATGATCGTCGTGATGACTTGCGTGGATGCCGTCACCTTGCGTACGCGGTGATTGGCGCCGTCGTAGATATAGAGATTGTCGGCGGCGTCAACGGCGACGGCCTGCGGCATGTTCAACGTGGCGCTCGTAGCGAGCCCCGTATCGCCGCTAGAACCGGCACTGCCGATCGTGCCGGCGACAGTGGTGATGATGCCGGTCGTCGCGTCAACCTTGCGTACGACATGACTGCCGTACACCGCGATGAACAGGTCGCCTTGCGCGTTGAACGCGATTCCGACCGGGATCGAGAGCGTGGCAGCCGTAGCCGCGCCACCGTCGCCAGAGTTGCCCGAGGCGCCCGTGCCCGCGACGAGGCGAACCATGCCGCTTGCTTTGTCGACGCGATAGACCGCATGGTGCGAGCGGTCGACGAAGTGCAGCTCTCCTTGCGGCGAGACGGCGATACCATACAGACCATTGCGCCGATAGGCCGTAGCCGCGCCGCCCGAAGCTGCTGGCGCCGATGCGCCGCCGCCGGCGATCGTCTCGATGACGCCGCCAGTCGCCGCCACTTGGCGGACGCTGTTCGCGATGCTGTCGACGAGCGTAGTCTCGCCGCGCCAACCGCAGGCCACGCCGTACGGAGTGACGAGAGCGCTTTGAGCGCTGCCCCCGTCCCCGGATGAGCCCAAGGCACCGGTGCCCGCCACGGTCTGCAACAGGCCGCCGACGATCGTGCGTACCTTGCGGGCCTCGGAGAAGACAGGCTGGTCGGCGCCGCAGACCGTCACGTCGAAGAGGTTGCCGACCGCCGAGGTGGCCGCGACATTTCCGTCAGCGACTGGGCCGGCGACCCCGGTGCCGGCGACGGTGACAATCGAGTCGAGCGCGAGATCGATCTTGCGCAAGAGCTTATTGCCGTAGTCGGCGACATAGATCTGCCCGACGGTGTTGACGGCCAGACCTGACGGGGAGCTGAGGAAGTCGGGCGTGCTGCCGTCGATGGCGACGCCCGGCGTGCCTAACGTCCCGGCGATGGTGTAGATGACTGCGTCGAGGGCCCGTACCTGGCGCAGCGTGTGAGCCGTTTGGTCGGCGATATAGAGGTTGCCGCTCGTATCGAAGTCGACATCGACGGGAAACGACAGGGAAGCGAGGACGGCCAGACTCGCATCCCCGCACGGCGCCAGGACGGCGGTGCAGTTCGCGCCGTTGCCGGCGACAGTCGTGATGATGCCCGTCGCGCCGTCGATGCGACGCACCCGCCGATTGATCATGTCGGCGAACACCACGTTCGACGCGGCGTCGACCGCCAACCCACCGGGCCAATACAGCTTGGCCAGAGTCGCGGGCCCCCCGTCGCCCGAGAAGCCAGCGACGCCCGTGCCAGCGAAGACGCCCGGCGTATGCGTCACTGCGTCAATTCGCCAGATGCGATTGTCGGCCATGTCGGAGACGAAGATGTTGCCGGCCCTATCGACCGCCACGCCGCGGGCCGTGCTCAGCGACAGCTTCTGGGCTACGCCGCCATTCTCGCCGAGTCCGACTACGACGTCGGCAGCCCAAGTGGTCGCGGCGCAGGCGTGGCAGCCGTCGTTCGGGTTGGCGTTGCCATCGTCGCACGACTCGTTCTCATCGACGATGCCGTCGCCGCAGATCTCGATCTTGCGGCAGTCGGCACGACAGCCGTCCCTACTCACCGTGTTGCCGTCGTCACACGCCTCGCCGGTGTCGAGCGTGCCGTCGCCACAGCGCGGCGAGGTGCAATTCGTGCGGCAGGCATCCGGCGCCGTGTCGCTGTTGGCGGTACCTTCGTCACACGCCTCGTGCAGCGCCGCGTCGACGACGCCGTCACCGCAGATCGACGCTTGGCAGACACCGGCGAGGCAAATTTCCGCGACGCCCAAAGGCGAAACGCAAGGGGTGCCATCCTTTGCCGCGTAGTAAGCGCCGACGCGCTCCTCGATACAAGCGACGCCGAGCCTGACACACCGTCCGAGGTTGAGTGCGCAGCGCATCTCGGCGGGACAATCGGCGCCATCGAGGCAGGCAATGTGGTCCGGCAGGTCATTCGGCAAATGCACGCTGCAGGCCAAGGTGGGCAGCGTAGCGAGCAGGCAGATGAAAACGAAATGCTTTGTGGGCAGGGCAACCATTTCGTGAGAGTAGCACATGAAGACATGAACCGCCCCGCGCACTACCACAACCCCTACGGCCGGCTCGCGCCGTTCTACGACGCCATCGCCTGGACCCTGCTCGCGCCCTTCGGTGGCGAGGACGCCTTTCGTGGGGCCGCTCTCGACGCGCTCGCGCTGTCGCCCGGCATGAAGGTCCTCGAGCTCGGCTGCGGCACGGGCTCAAACCTGCGGCGCCTCGGTGCAATGGGCGTGCAAGCCGTTGGCGTCGAGCTCTCGCCCGCCATGTTCGCTCGCGCCACGAGGCGCGCCCCCCTCGCCCAAGTCGTCCACGGTGATCTACTCACCTACGAGGGCGGCGGTCGCTTCGATCGCGTGCTCCTCTCGCTCGTGCTGCACGAGATGGAGGTTCCCGTCATCGCCGCGACGCTCGCTACGGCGCGCCGTGCCCTGCGCCACGACGGTCAGCTCGTCGTGCTCGATTTTGCCCGACCGCGCTCGCGAGTGATGGGCGCCCTGCTCGGCGTGTACCTGACGCTCTGCGAGCCGAGCTGCGCTGGCCGCTTCATCGCGACTGACCTCGGCGCGCTGCTGCACGCGAGCGGCCTCACTCTCAGCACCCGAAGTCCGCTCGCCCTCGGCACGGCGGCCATTCACGTCGCGCGCGTCTAGGGCCCCCCAACCTCGCTCCTGCTCGCGCTGCCCTAACGCGCTAATCCTCTTCTTCGGCCCTCGGCTTGTAGGCGGCGACAATCTGCGCCTGGATGTTCGGCGGCACGGCCTCGTAGTGCGAGAACTCCATGCTGAAGGTGCCGCGACCGGCGGTGACCGACTTTAGGAACGACTGATAGTCGAGCACCTCGGCCAAAGGTGCGATGCCGTGCACCGCGACGTTGCCTCCCGAGCGTTGCTCGGTACCGCTGATGCGGCCACGGCGCGACGAGAGATTCCCGGCGATGTCACCCATGTGATCGTGCGGCACCACCACCTCGATGTTGACGATGGGCTCGAGGAGCTGTGGCCGCGCCTTGGCGATAGCATCGGCGAACGCCCTCTTGCCGGCCGTAACGAAGGCGATCTCCTTCGAGTCGACGGCGTGATACTTGCCGTCGTAGACCTCGACCGCCACGTCCTGCATCGGGTAGCCGGCGACCGCGCCAGCGGCGAGAACCTGCCGGACACCCTTCTCGACCGCCGGAATATACTGCGCCGGAATCGAGCCACCGAAGGTGCCATTCTCGAACTCGAAGCCCGCGCCCCGCGCGAGCGGTTTGATGCGCAGGTAGACCTCGCCGAACTGCCCGGCCCCACCCGTTTGCTTGCGGTGCCGATAGTGACCTTCGGCCGACCCCGCGACGGTCTCGCGGTAGGCAATCTTCGGCGGCCGCGAATCGACCTCGACGTTGTAGCGGGTCTTTAGGCGGGCGAGCATGATGCGCAGGTGCAGCTCCCCCAAGCCGCGCAGCACCGTCTCGGCCGTTTCACTATTGCGCTCGACGTGGAAGCACGGGTCTTCGGCGGCGAGCTTTTGCAGGGCGCCCGAGATCTTGGCTTCGTCGTTGCGACTCTTGGTCTGCACGGCGAGGCCGTACATCGGCACCGGAAAGTTCATCGGCACGACGTGCAGATGGGTGTCGTCGGGGCTGTCGTGCAATACGACGTCGCGCGTGATCTCGTCGATCTTGGCGACGGCGCAAATGTCGCCCGGGATGGCGTCGGCGATGTCGATGTGGTCCTTGCCCTGCACCTTGAAGAGGTGACCGACCTTGAAGGGCTTGCGCGCGTCGTTGATGTAGAGGTGCGAGTCACGCGTGATCGTTCCCTGGTGGATGCGGAACATGCCCATCTTGCCGACGAAGGCATCGATCGACACGCGAAAGACGTGCGCGACCGCATGCTTACTCGCGTCGGGCGAAAGCATGGTGTCAACCGCCGCATCGCCCTCGCCGCGACGAAAGGGCTGCGAGGTGCCTTCGATCGGGCTCGGCAACAGCGTGGTGATAAACTCTGCGAGCTCCTTGACGCCGACGCCGTGCTTGGCCGACGTGAAGAGGATGGGCACGAGGTGGCCTTCAGAGAGGGCCTTCTTGAACGCGCCCTGCAATCTCGCCGCGTCGATGTCACCCTGCTCCAGGTAGAGATTCATCAGATCTTCGTCGAGCTCGACGATCTGCTCGATGAGGGCGCTGTGCGCCTCGCTGACGCTCGAGAAATCGGCGGCACCGTCAGTGTGGACGAAGCAATCGACGACGGCGGTGCCTTTGTTGACCGGCAGGTTGTAGGGCAGGCAGATCTTACCGAAGCCTTCGCGCAGTTGCTCGACGATCGCCGGCACGTCGACTTCCTCGGCGTCGATCCGATTGACGACGATAGCGCGAGAGAGCTTGCGCTCGGCGCCGCGATCCATCATCCGCTGCGTCATCATCTCGATACCGGTCTGCGCGTTAACGACGACGAGCGCCGTCTCGACCGCCGGCAAGACAGACAGGGCGTCGCCCGCAAAGTCGGCGTAGCCGGGCGTGTCGATGACGTTGACGTGTTTGCCTTCGTAGTCGAAGTTCATGAGCGACGAGGCGAGTGAGCGCTGCTGTTCCTTCTCGAGTGGGTCAAAGTCGGAGACCGTCGTGCCCTTGTCGACGGCGCCGAGCGTCTTGATGACGCCGGCGGCGTGCAGCACGGCTTCGACGAGCGTGGTCTTACCGGCCCCCGCGTGGCCGACGACGGCGACGTTGCGAAGGTCCCCTGTGGTGTACTTGGCCATGATCCCTCCTTCTTGCGGTCTGCGACTAGAAGTAGAAGCGGAAAGAAAAGCCCCCCATCATCACCGGATCGAGCGCAGGGCCTGGATTAGCGAGCTGCAAACGCAGCGCCGGCACGAGCTCTAGGCCAAGCTCGATACGCGCGTGGGTGAAGTAAACGGAGAAGCCGAGCGGCAGCCGACCATAAAGCACGGCTGTCGAGCCGGTGTAGCAGGTGCTCGTGCCGTAAATATTGCGGTAGCAGTTGGTGCCATACCAAGCGACGCCACCGCCGCCGCCCACGTGAAAGCCGAGACGCACGCCGCCGCCGTGAGGCTGGATGTTGGCGAAGCGGTGGATCCAATCGACGGTGATGAGCGGCCCCGAGCCATTGCCGTACCAAACACCGTCGTACCAGCTCTGCCAGCCGAGGTTGAACTGCAAGGCCTCGTCGTGGGCGGTCCAATACTTGGCCGTAAAAGCGCTCGGATAGCCGAAGTAAAAGCCGAGGCCGAAGGGATGATCGGTGCTCTGAGCGCGAGCCGTCAGAGGAGCAAGAGTGGCTGTCGCCAAGAGCGCTATGAGCAGGAGTCGTCGCATGACGCACCCATACACAAAAACGACGGGCAAGGGGAGCCCCCCCGAGGGACGGAGTTGTTCTCGGCCTTTGACGCGGGCGCGTCGCAATGGTTACCGTGCTCGACCATGACCTCCACCCGCTATCGCCTGCCGCGCAACGTGATCCCGCTCGACTATGACGTGCACCTCGCGGCCTCACCGAAGCGCGCGGGTTTCGACGGCGCGCTCACCCTCACCGCCCGCGTGCTCGCACCGACCGCGACGATTGAACTGCACGCGCTCGACCTCACGGTCGGTCACGTCACGCTCGGCGCAGGCAAGCTTCACCAAAAAGGCCGAGTCCGCGTGCGGCGCGAGCGTGAGACCATCGAGCTCGTCTTCGCCAAGGCTCTCGCGCCCGGCAAGCACATTGTGACCCTCGCTTTTCGGGGCAAGCTCAATCCGAGCATGCACGGCCTGTACTTGGCTCGCGACGGCGCCGAGCGGGCGGTCGTATCGCAGTGCGAAGCGGCCGATGCGCGGCGCATCTTCCCCTGCTTCGACGAGCCGGACCTCAAGGCGACGCTGCGCTGGCGGGTGCTCACCGACGCCGACCTCACGGTCATCAGCAACGGCGCGCTCGTGCGCCGCCAAAAGAAACGCGGCACCGCGCTCGAGCTGCACACGTTCGCGCGCACTCGCGTCATCCCGAGCTACCTCGCGGCGGTCGCCATCGGCAGGTTCGAGGGCAGCGTCAAAGAACGGGTCGCCGGCACGCCGTGCCGCGTTTGGTGTGGCACGGGCAAGCTCGAACAGACCGGCTTCGCCCGCGAGGTGACCGCACACGCGCTGCCGTACCTGCAAGAGTACTTCGGCCAAAAATACAACTACGGCAAGCTCGACCAGGTGGCGGTACCGGGCTTCGACGCCGGCGCCATGGAGAACGTTGGCGCCATCTTCTACCGGCAAGGTCTTTTGCTCATGCAACCTGGCGCGGCGTCGTGGGGCGCGCGCAAGCGCATCGCTGAGGTCATCGCGCACGAGCTCTCACACCAGTGGTTCGGCAACCTCGTCACGATGACGTGGTGGGACGACTTGTGGCTCAACGAGGCCTTCGCCACGTGGGTGGCATTCAAGACCGTCGACGCGTGGCAGCCCACCTGGCGCATGTGGGACGAATTCTTGGAGTCACAAGAAGCGGCGCTCGAGGCCGACGCGCTCGCTTCGACGCACCCGGTGTACGCACCGGTGCATAGCCCGGCCGAGGCGACTGAGCTCTTCGATGTCATCACGTACGAGAAGGGCTGTGCCGTATTGCGCATGGTCGAGAGCTACGTCTCACAAACCGCGTTTCGCGATGGCATACGCCGCTACCAAACGGCGTTCAAGAATGGCAACGCACGCGGCCTCGATTTGTGGACGAAGCTCGGTGAGGCCTCGGGCGAGCCTATCGGCGCCCTGATGCAGGAGTGGATCACGCAGCCAGGGTTTCCGCTCGTCAGCGTGGACGCGAGCACCATCGACGGCCGCACCGCGTTGCGCTTCCTACAGCGACGCTTCTTCGCCAACCCGAACGAGACCGAGAAGCCGCCGAGGCAGCGTTGGAGCATCCCGCTCGTGCTGCGCTACGACGGCGGCCATGGCCCGACCACCCTGCGCGTGTTGCTCAGCGACGCCGAACAGACGGTGACGCTGCCGACTTCGGCTGCTTGGGTCTATCCGAACGACGATGCGGCGAGCTTCGTGCGTCTGCGCCTATCCGACGAGTTGCTCGCAGCGGTGTTGGCACACGGCCTGCGCGCCCTCAGCCCGGCAACGCGCAAGAGCCTCATCGACGACCAATGGGCGCTCGTGCGCGCTGGCTTGTCGACGTCGGCCAAGTTCATGGATGTCCTGCTCGCCTTTGCCGGCGAGCGCGATTACGTCGTCGTGCGCACGCTCGTGGCGCGCCTCGCCCACCTCGAGCAACGCCTGGTGCGCGAGGAGGAGCGCCCACTGCTGCGCGCCTTTGCACGCCACCTCTTCGGCGCACAGGTCGTCGAGCTCGGCTGGGACAACGAGCCCCAAGAGCCCGAGGAGCGTGGCGCCCGCCGCGCCTCAGTCATCAGTGCCCTCGGCGACCTTGGCCGAACGCCAGCCGTGCTCGACGAGGCCGAGCGGCGGGTGGAGCTCGAGATACACGATCCGACAGCGCTCGACGCCAATCTCGCCGGCACGCTCGTGGCGCTCGGCGCGCTGCGCGGCGACGCTCGGCGGCTCGCGCGCTACGTCGAGGTCTACCTGCGGCGCAAGCAGGCCAAAGCGGCGCCCGAGCTGCAGGCGCGCTACCTCGCCGCCCTCACCTACTTCGAGGACCCGGCGGCGGTGGACCAGGTGCTCGCGCATTGCCTCGACGGCACGGTGCCACAGGAGCAGCTGCGCACCGTGCTCGCGCCGATGCTCGGGCGCCGCGCCGCGCAGCACCGAACCTGGGCGTTCATCAAAGACAACTGGGACGTGATCGGCCCTCGCGTCGGCCTCATGGGCGTCTCGCGCCTCGTGGAATCCTGCGGCTCCTTGCCCGTCGAGCTCGCGGACGAGGTGGCGAGCTTCTTCGCCGCCCACCCGGTCGATGAGGCCAAGCGCGCGCTCGCCAAGGCCGAAGAGGCGCTGGCGTTGCGACGCGAGCTCGTGCAGCGCGAAGCGGCGCGCCTATCCGAGTGGCTCGTGGCTTGGGCAAAGCGCTAGGAGCAAACTCGGATGACTCGGACTTCATCGAGACGAGCGTGCGGCGGGTCCGGTGTACTCGACGATCGTGCCTTTGAAGGTGCGCTTGTTGTCGGCAATCATCCGATCGGCGGCGATGCGATAGCTGCCACCCGACGAATCGACGAACGATTTTTGAAACTCGTTGAAAGCGGCGGAGTCGCCCAATATCTTCGCCATCTTCTGGCCATACTGCGGCGAGTCCTTCATGCCGGCGAGCGTCACCGAGACCGCGGTAAAGATCTGATTGGCGATGGCGTCGTATTCGCGGGCCGCAAAATCGCCCCGCGGCGGTGCCTCGACCTTGCAGTAAGAGCCCATCCCGCCGACGGCGAGCTGACCCGAACCATACTGCGCCGCCATGATCCGGGCGGTAATCTCGAACGCCGCCGCGTCAACCGTGCCCGGCCCACGACGATTGGTCTCGCGGATCTCGCCTAGCGCCGAGCAGACGGAGATGGCGGTGCCGACGCCAGCGGCGTAGGTCTCGATCTTCTCGAGCATTTGCTTTTCGACCGCCCGCGTGGTCTCGCGCCCGGCGAGCTTCGCCGCGCCCTCGACCTCCTTGGCGGCGAGGCCGACGGCCGAGGCCTTGCCGTCGTAGATCTCTTTGGCGGTCATCACCCAATCGTAGACCGCGTTGAGCTTCATCACCTCTTGATAGGCGGCGTTCCACCCCGCCTGCCAGTGCTGGTCGGAGAGCGTCAGCATGCCCATCGAGTAGAAGCCCGTCTCGTGGCCGGTGGCCCAGCTCGTCTCCTTTGTGAAATGAAACGGCCCGCAAACGACGTTCTCAGCGTGCGGCCCACGCACGACACCGGCGCGCACGACCACCTCGCCGAGCTCGATGCCAAGAGCGGCCTTGCCAACGTCGACCCTTGCACCGGCGGCGACTCCGGTCCTGTGCGGCGCGCTGAGGCCCGCGGTTCGCACCGCGTCGGGGGACCGGAGGTTAAGCTTCTTGCTGACGCCGCGCAGGAAGGCATCGACGCCGCTCTCTGGCAAGACGCCGTCATGCGCGAGGCGCGCGAACTCGGCCGCGACCTGCTGCTTGAGCGCGGGCGACAGATCTGGCGCGCTGCCCTCTGTCGCGGCGCGGCCGAGACGGCTGTACACCTCGTTGAGGCCAATCCCGGTCGTCATCGAGTGCGACACTCCTTAGCCGTGAGGATACACCTCGTGCCCGAAGCCGCCAAGCGCACGAACGAGCGTCTCTAGGGATAGACCAACGGCTCGCGCCCGTAAGAGGTGTCGGCGCTAATGAACAAGCGCGCCGCATCCGACCAGAGCTCTTGCGGATTACTGCAGTCGCCCACCCTCGGACAGGCCGGATAGACGGCTCCCGCCTCGCCAGTAGTCACGTAGACCTCGGTATCGGACGCGCTGTAGACGTTGGCCCGCGCCGGGCCGGCGAAGAAGAAGCGGCCGTCGAACGCGGTCACCATGGGCGTAGCGAGCGCGCTGTCGGTGACCTTCCACGCGGTCACGCCGTCGCAGGCCCACAGTTGTCGCCCCGTCGCGGTCGAGGCGCCGCTCAGCAAGAGCAGGTTGCCCGCGGCGACACCGTGGGCGGCCGTGGCGATGACGCCGCCGCCGAGCACGGCGACCGTGTCTTCGAGGTGCGCGGTGCCGGCGGGGGTGCCGTCGGTGACCCAAGCCTGGCCAGTCGAGGAGCCGAAGTACAAGCGTGAGGCGAGCGTCGCCGCGAAGCCGTAGGTGTGCGCCGCAGCGAAGTCTGCGTCGATGTCGCCCAAGTAACAAATGTCGGCGCTCGCGCAGGCGGTGGCGCATCCGGTCGGCGACGTGCAACTCGTGCAGCTCGTACCGACACAGCGACTCGCCCAGAGGCCGAGCACGCCGGCGTACGCGGCGCGGGCGTAGACACGCCCCTCGTGCACCGCGAAGCTATGCAGCCAGTTGCGCGCCCCTAACCCATCGAGCGCGTCATAGAGCTCACCGGCGAGCATGAGCGCAGGGGCGGTGGCGGTGCCATCGACGCGATGCACGGCGCAGCCCGCGAGGCCGGCCGCGAGATAGTAGGCGTAAGGCACGCCCGGAACCCAGGCCGGGTCGGGGTCGGTGCCGCACAAGGCGTCGATGATGACCGTGCCGGCGTCGGTGCCGTCGGACGCCCAAATCCCCGCAGCCGTGCCACCTGCCGCACCAAAGTAGATGCGATTGTCGAGCGAGACGAACCGCGAGAGCTGCGTCGCGGTGCCGAGCGCCTTGATCTGGCGCACCGTAGTGCCGTCGCTCGCCCACAGGGTCGAGTTGGACGCCACGTCAGAGGTTACGAAGAGAACTTCGTTCCTTAGGCGAACGAGCGCACGCGGCGCGCTGCCGACCGCGCCGGCGACGGCCTCCCCAAAGAGCCGCGTGCCGCTGCTCGAGCCATCCGAGACCCACACCTCGGAGCCGTGCACGCCGTCGTTGGCGACGAACGCGACCTCGCCTACGGCGGGCCCTGACGTAAACCCGCTCGGCGAGCTGCTCGCACTGCCGAGCGCGAGTTGCCCGACGCTCACGAGCGTATTGTCGGCGGCCGCGCGCCACAAGTGAAAGGGTCCGCTCGGCTCGTTGATGCCGCCAAAGTAGAACTGCGTGCCTACCGCAAGCCCCTGACGCTCAGTCGGCGCGTCGAGCGCACCGGCGAGGTACGGTCCACCCGCCGAACCGCTCGACAAGCGCACGCACCCAGAGGCGAGCGTGGAGATGGCCGCGTTATCGCAGGCCCAAATACCCTGCGGCACGCCCGGACTCGTGGCCGCCACATACGTGCGCGCCGTCGTCGCTCCAAGCAGCCGCACGCTGCTGCCCGTCGGTCCCGGCCACAGATCGAGAACCTCGGCGCCCGCCGCGCCGCCGTCGGTGCGCCAAAGCTCTTCGCCATGGGCCGCGTCTCGGGCAACGAAGTAGAGGAACGGAGCGGCCGCGAGCGTGGCCCCAGTGATCTGCAGCGGCACTTGACCGACGGCGAACACGGAGGCAGCCGATGGCGGCAAGGCCGAAGCGACGACGGTCACCAGATCAACCACGTCCGAGCGCGCAAAGAACACATGCCCGCCGGCGCGCACGAGATGACTCATGACGCCCGGGCCCGAAACCAGGGTTGTCGCGGCGGCGGCGCCATTGTTGACCTGCACGGCACCGGCCGAATCGGTGAAGTACACGAGCCCACCCTCGACGTCCGCGACGACCATGGCTTCTGAAGCCGCTGCGAGCACGTGCGGATAGGCCGCGACCGCCGCGCTCACCGGATCGATGCGGAACAAGCGCACGACGGAGGCCGCGTCGGTGGCGATGACATAGAGCGCGCCGTTGAGAGCGCGAAAGTTGTGTGGCGCGCTACCCAAAGCTCCGACGGCGAGATCGAAGCCATAGAGGGTCGTCGGATCGATGACATCGCGCACGAGCTCGGAGCCGAGCGCAGTGCTGCCGCTAAAGAAGACGTAAGAACCGAGGACCAAGAGCTCGTCGCTCGTCGCCGTCAACAACCGGCTCGTGTCGGCCCAGTTGGTGCGCCACAAGCTCGACAGCCCGGCGAGGTCGTGGCCGACTGCAAACATCCAAGCGCCCGACCCGACGGCAAACGCAGTGATGTCGCTACCGATTGGCCCAAGGTTGAAATCGAGCATCTTGGCGCGTGTGCCACTGTACAGCCACGGCTCAGCGCCGTGCTCACCATCGTTGGCTCGAAAATACACGCCGGCGCCATCGGGCGTCAGGGTGAGCACGCTCGGGTTGCTCGAAGCGGGCCCGGGCCATAGATCCGCGATCGTGGCTAGCGTGCCCACGGCCGGATCATAGACCCACGGCTCGAGCCCGGCACCTGCTGCGTCGGCGGCAAAGACGAGCCGGCCGTCGGCGAGCCGCACGAAGCCGCGCGGGCCCCTCTGGCCATTAACGTCGGCGAGCAGGTGCGGCGTGACGCAGTGCCCCGCGGCGTCGCACATGTTGGCGCCGGCGGGTCCCGCGACGCAGGCCTGGTACTCCTGCAGGACCACCGCGCCGCAAATTCCGGCGTGACCTGGCTGGGCGCAGTTCTGACACAAGCCGTCGCAGGCGCCCGTGCAACACACACCGTCGGCGCAGAAACCACTGTCGCAGGCGGCGGCGCTCGTGCATTGCGCGGCGAGCGTCCCGAGACACACTCCGCCGAAACAGCGGGTCGAACAGGAGTCGACATCGACGCCGGCCGACACGGGCACGCACAGGCCCGGGATGGCGCCAAAACAGGTCTCACAGGGGGCGTCACAAGACGACTCGCAGCACGTACGATCGACGCAGTGACCCGAGTCACACTCGGCCGGCTGATTGCAGACCGAGCCGTTGGCGGCGAGACAGCGCGAGCCGACGCAGACATCGCAGACACCGCCGCGGCAGATCTGGCCACCAGGGCAGCTGTTGCCGTCACCACACAGGCGCATGCACACGCTGCTCATACAGACGGCGCCGTCCTGACATTCGGCGGTGCTCACACAGGGTCCGCCGAGCGGTTGTGTCTTGCTGCCCTTCTTCGACGAACAGCCGCTCGCCGAGCAAGCGCCAACGAGGCAGACGAGGAGAAGAATGACGTGGGCGCGAGACTGCATCTCCAGCATCCTCGCCAAAGTACCTGTGATACGCAAGCCGATGACGGGCGCCGCGCGCGATTCTAGTCTGGATCTGCGCCGCGCTCGGTCCTATGCAAGCGGCGATGCGCTACTCCAACATCCTCGCCCTATCGGCCGTCGCAGCCCTCTGCGTCGCCGCACCGGCAGCGCCGTCGAGCTTTGTGGCCGCAGCGCCCTCGACGCCGCGCGCGCCCATGCACCACCGCGCTGACGTGAGCCTCGATCCCGACCGCCACACCCTGCGCGTGACGGACGAAATCACGCTCAGCGGCGAGGCGCTCTCCGACGCCCCGCTCGTCCTCACGCTGCACGCCGGCCTCGCGCCGACGTGCCTGACCCCAGGCGCGAGGCTGACGCTGCTCACAAGCGAACCTGACCCGCACATTGGCATCAACGACGGCGGCGAAGACGGCGAGACTGCGCCGGGCGAGCGGTACGCGGTCACCCTTGTGGCCGGCATGCGCTCCTTCGCCTTGCGTTATGGTGGCGTCATCCATCACCCGCCCGCGCAAGAGGGCGCCGAGCACGACCGCAGCTTTGGCACGAGCGCCGGGGTCATTGCGAGCGAGGGCGTCTACCTCGCGGGGGCGAGCCGCTGGCTCGCCGCACTCGACGATGGCCTCTTCACCTTCGATCTGTCGGTGACTGCGCCGGCGGGTTGGGACGTGATGTCGCAAGGCAGCCGCCGCACGCATGAGCTGTCGGCCAGAGGGTCACGCGTGCGCTATGTCGTCGACGTGCCGCAAGACGAGGCCTACCTCATCGCCGCCCGCTTTGCGACCTACGAAGCCCCGCCCGACAAGGTCGCGGTGCAGGCCTTCTTGCGCACGCCCGACGCGGCGCTGGCCGAGAGCTTTCTTGCAGCGACGAGGCAATACCTCGGCCTGTACGAGGGGCTCCTCGGACCCTACGCCTACGACAAGTTCGCGCTCGTCGAGAACTTCTGGGAGACGGGCTATGGCATGCCGTCGTTCACGCTGCTCGGGCCGAAGATCATCCGCTTTCCCTTCATCCTCACGTCATCGTACCCGCACGAGATCCTGCACAATTGGTGGGGCAACGGCGTACTCGTCGACTACGCGAAGGGTAACTGGTGCGAGGGCCTCACGGCCTATCTCGCCGACCATCTCCTCAAGGAGCAGGCCGGCAAGGGCGCCGAGTACCGCCGCGCGGCCCTGCAAAAGTACGGCGACTACGTGGCCGAGAAACGTGACTTTCCTGTCCTCGATTTTCGCGCCCGCCGCAGCGTCGCCACCCAGGCGGTCGGCTACGACAAGGTGATGATGGTCATGCACATGCTGCGCTTGGAGCTCGACGACGAGCGCTTTGTCGCCGGCCTGCGGCGCTTCTACCGCGAGCGTCTCTTTACCCGCGCTAGCTTCACGGACTTGACCAATGCCCTCAGCGCCGAAGCTGGCCACGACGTGTCGGCGAGCGTCGAGCAGTGGACGACACGCCCGGGCGCCGTCATGCTGCGCCTCATCGGCGCCAAAGCGACGCCACGCGGCGCTCGCTTTCACGTGAGCGCCACGCTCGAGCAAGTGCAGCCCGGCATCCCGTATCGCGTCGAGGTTCCGGTAGCTGTCACGCTCGCCAAGGCCGAGCGCGCCGTGCAGGCTCGCGTGCGACTCGACGGCGCGCGCGCCACGCTCGAGCTCGATGTCGATAGCGAGCCCCTGCGCCTCGATGTGGATCCCGAGTACGATGTCTTTCGCCGGCTCGATCTCGACGAGACGCCGCCGGCCCTCTCGGGGGCTTTCGGCGCCAAGCAGGCCGTGGCGGTATTGCCCGGCTCGGCGCCGCCAATCGTCGGCGACGCTTTCGGCGCGCTCGTCAAGAATTGGCAGACACCCGAGACCGCGCTCGACATCACCGCCGACACCGCGCTTCGCACTCTGCCGCGCGGCAAGGCCATTTGGCTCTTCGGCTGGGACAACCGCTTTCGCGACGTCGTCGCAAGGGCCGCCGCGCGCCTTGACGTGCAGGTCAGCGCCACTCGGGTGCGCTTCGGCAAGACCGAGCTCACGCACGAGAGCGCTGCCGTCGTCATCGCCGTACGCAACCCTGAGGATGCAACGAGCGTCATCGTCTGGGTGGCGAGCAACAACGCCAAGGCTATCGCCGGTCTCGGTCGCAAGCTGCCGCACTATGGCAAATATGGCTGGCTCGCCTTCTCGGGCGATGAGCCGGAAAACCTCGATAAGGAAGTATGGCCGGCCGAGAGCAAGGCGCTCGTGGCGTTGCTGCGCCCGAACGCCGCGGCGGGCCCGCGGCCGGCCCGCGCCACGCTCGCCCAGCGTGTGGCGCTCGCCGAGCTGCCTCTACCGTTCGCAGCGCAGCGCTTGCGCGCCGATGTCGCGTTCCTCGCTTCCAAAGAGCTCGCCGGGCGGGGGCCCGAGGCGGCTTGCAGTGCCGACGCCGCGATGAAGCGCGTGCCAGCGGCCAGTGACTCGAGCCAAAAAGAGCCCGCCCCATCGGGTCTCACCCGCACCCGCGAGTGGGTGGTCGAACAGATGCGCGCCGCGGGTCTAGCACCCGGTGGTGAGGGCGGCACGTCCTACCTCGAATGGGTAGCCGAGTCCGAGCCGATGCACGACACCGTGGGCGGCGTCGCGCCCACGACGGCCACGCGCAGCACCCCGCCGCAGCTCGCCAATGTGGTCGGTGTCCTCGAGGGCAGCGACCCCGAGCTCGCGCGCGCCCCCGTCGTCGTCGGCGCGCACTACGATCACCTCGGCCTCGGCGGCGGCCACAGCGACATTCACCGCGGCGATGAAGGCAAGCTTCATCCGGGCGCCGACGACAACGCGAGCGGTGTGGCCGTGCTGCTCGAGCTCGCGCGCGTGCTCGTGCGCGAGGGCAACAAGCCAAAGCGCTCCATCGTCTTCGTCGCCTTTACGTCCGAGGAGCAAGGACGACGCGGGTCGCGCTTCTTCGTCGCGGACGCAACGCAACCCGGGCGGCGCGCCTTCGCCATGCTCAATCTCGACACCGTGGGCCGCCTCGGCACAGGCAAGCTGCTCGCCCTTGGCACCGGCGGCGCGCGCGAATGGCCGCACATCTTCATGGGCGCCGGCTACGTCACGAGCGTCGACATCCGAACGGTAGCGAGCGATCCCGGCGGCTCCGACCAGGTGAGCTTTGCTGAGGTCGGGGTGCCCGCGGTGCAGCTGACGACCGGACCGCACAGCGACTACCATCGACCGAGCGACACCGCCGACAAAGTGGACACAAGCGGGCTCATCAAGGTAGCGAGCGTGGCGCGCGAGGCGGTGCTCTACCTCGCCGGGCGCAGCGAGCCGCTGCACGGTGATCTACCGGGCGCAAGCGCCGCGAGTGAAACCGAACGCTCGGCAGGTGCGGGCCCGCGCGCCGTCACTCTCGGCGTCATCCCCGACTTTGCCTACAGCGGCGAGGGGGTGCGGCTCGGCGGCGCCACACCGGGCTCAGCGGCCGAGGCAGCGGGCCTCGCGTCGGGCGACGTGCTCGTGCAGCTCGGCGGGCAGGCCATCACGAGCCTGCGTGGTCTGTCTGAAGCCCTCAAGTCGATGGCACCCGGCCAACGAGTCACCGTAGTCTTCAAGCGCGGCGAGGTGCGGCACGAAGCGACGGTGGCACTCACCGCACGCTGAGAGACGACGCGGCCGTGCCGTTCGCGGCACGCTGACGCGCGAGGGACCGGTGACCCCCGTGACGCGCGTGCGGCACCTGGGATCGGGTCGTCACGGGCCCGAGGTCATTCGGCGAGCGTCAAGGCGCGCGCCATCCGCACGAGGGTGGGCTCTTGGCAGGCCTTGCGCACGGCGCGTTCGCGCGCCGGTCCGCCGAGCGCCTGGAGCACACTCTGACAGAGAGCTTGCGCCAAGGTGACGCCGTTCGCCAGCGCGGCCTCCTGACCGACGCGCGTGCAGTCGATGAGGCTCGCGAGCCACAGCCGACAGTCGCGATCGAGGACGAAGCTCGGCAACGAGAGGCGTGGTGCAGTGACGCCGGCGAGCGCGAGCGCGCTCACGAGCTCGACCCCCGAACGCAGACACTCGGCGAGACGATGCGACTCTTGGCGCAGCTGCGCCAGCGCGCGCGGCAGCGGCTCTCCGTACATGGACACGGCCGAGTAAGGGATGCCTTGCGGCGTGACACCGCTCACGAGCGAAGGAAGCAGGCCAGGCAACAGCAGCTCGCCGTGTAACGCCGCCGCTTCGGCGAAGCCCGCGACCGCAGAAGACTCGCCGACACTCACCCAAACCTGGCGCTGGTGCTCGAGCCACACGCCGCGCCGCAAGACCTGCCGCGCCCCGGGCGCAATAGCCGCGGCGTCGAAGAGCGCTAGCCGACCGAGTCGGACAGGCGCCTCGAGCGCCGAGAGCCAACGCCCGGGCAGCTTGTAGTCGGGATGATTCGCGCGCAGATCTTCGAGCAGCGTCTTGGCCTCGGCGTCGCGCCCTTGCGCGAGCAGACGGCGGGCACGGGCCGTCGCGAGTGTGCTAAAGCGCCGCCCGTCCTTCGGCAGCGACCCGAGGAGCTCCGCGACCGCGCGCTCGCCCGCCACGCCGAGGTCGTCGAAGGCGACGGCCGCCTCGACGAGTCGAGCGCGAGCCTCGGCAGGCAGACGCGCGAGGTGCGCCGAGGCGCCGGCCAACAGCAGGCGTAAGCCGCGCTCGAGCTCGGCGTCATCGACGCCTTCGACCTCGCGCGCGGGCGCGAAAGCGACCGCACAGACCGCGCGCATAGGTGAGAATAGGGCGGCGAGCGACGCCGGCATGGCCTCGGTGGCGCGATCGAAGGCGGCACGAAAGCCGGCACTGCGCAGCAGGCTGAGCACCAACAAGGGGCGCTCGACTTCGGGGAGCAGCGTGGCCATGAGCTCGAGCACCCGGCGCATCTGCGCCGCCGAGACGGCATCGTACTCGAGCTCTGGCAGGGCTGCGACGAGCGTGGCTGCGGCCTCGGCACGGCTCGCCGATTCGCCGAGCGATTCGAGATAGAGCAGGAGCACGGCCACGTCGCGCGAGAAGCGCACGACGCCCGCGAGAATGCGCGTGCGGCGCGCCGGGTCGGGCACGCGCGCCAAGGTGGCGTTGACGAGCGCGCGATCGATCTTGCCGAGCAGATGCGTGCACACGCCACGGTCGGTCGGCTCACGCGCACCAGTGATGAGTAGGTTCTCAGCGTCATTGGCGCGTAGGCGCAGGTCGGGCCGGTAGCGGGCGATGAAGGCAAAGTGCTGCTTGAGGTCCGCCTGCTCCTGCTCACTGAGCGGCGCGTCGGCGGGCATGGTAGCGTCGAGCGTCGCCTTCGGCGGCAACAACGGTGCAGCCACCGGCGCAGCTCGCCGCCAGCGTCGTCGCGGTTTCTCTCGGCGCGCATCGTTCATCGTGGCCTCATCGCGGACGCGAACGCGGTCCTGCCGCCGCAGCGCATCACAACGCGTACGCAACAGCAAGCACCCGACGCACGCGGGCGGTGGAGTTGGCCTTTGACGCGTGCGCGTAGCAGCAGCTTAATGCTGCAACGCGCGCGCGCCTCGTCAAAGGCGGCAGCGCCAAGGAGCCTTGCGGTGAACAAGAACCTCGTTCGTTGGATCCTCGCCGTCCTCGTGACGCTGACGGCCGCCACCTACCAGCGCCTGACCGGGCCAACGCACCCCTTGCGCGGCAGCGCGGTCATTGGCGACGAGACCGTGCACTACAGCCTGCCGCGCAGTCACGGCGGTGACGGCGATCAAGACGTCGACCTCGCCGTCGCGGACAAGAACATCTCCGCCTCGCTCTACTACCGTCGCTTGGCCACCGCGGACGTCTGGACCACGGTGCCCATGCTCGCCGCGCAGGGCACGCTGCGTGCCGCCCTGCCGCACCAGCCTCCGGCCGGAAAGCTCGAGTACGTGCTGCACCTCGAGCGCGGCGACTCACACTGGCAGGTGCCCGCGAGCCGCGCGGTGGTGATTCGCTTTCGCGGCGGCGTACCGGCGGGGATCCTCGTACCGCACGTCGTGCTCATGTTCTTCGCCATGCTCTTCTCGAGCGTCGCCGGGATAGAGGCTTTCGCTTGCGGCACGCGCCTGCGCGGCTACACGCAGCTAGCGGTCGGCTCGCTGCTAATCGGCGGTCTCGTGCTCGGCCCGATCGTGCAGAAGTACGCGTTCGGCGAGCTGTGGACCGGCGTGCCGTACGGCTACGACCTCACCGACAACAAGACGCTCATCGCCGCTGCCGTGTGGCTTGCCGCCCTCGCTCAGGTGCTACGCCGACCACCGCTGCAGGCTCGCTATTGGGTGATCGCCGCGGCCGCGGTACTGCTCATCATCTTCTCGATCCCGCACAGCGCGCTCGGCTCGCAGCTCGACTACGCGAGCGGCCAGATCAAGACCGGCGCGGCTGCCCCAATCGCACCTCGCCCGACCGTCGCTCTCGTCAGCGCCTCGTAGACGAAAGCGAAGAATTGCATGAACGACGACGCGAGGGTCGCTCACCGCGACGCACAGCGGGCCCTCGCCGCCATCGTCGGCTACACGGTCATCGCGTGTGCCACGTCCTTCGTCGCCAAGACCGCCCTCGACGAGATCGAGCCCCGCGCGCTCATCATGCTGCGCCTCGGCGGCGCGAGCGTGCTTGCCAGCCTTGCGCTCGTGGCTCGCCGCACCTCGTGGCACACCCTCGATTGGCGCGAGGTGGCCCGGATGTGCGGCCTCGGCGTGCTCGGCGTCACCGTCAACCAGGCGTTGTTCTTACGCGGCCTCGCCGAGAGCACGCCGGCCCGCTCGACCCTGCTCTACGGCCTCTGTCCGCTGCTCGTCCTGCTGCTCGGCCGCCTGCGCGGCACCGAGCCCATGACGCCCGTGCGGCTCGCCGGCATCGTCCTCGCCTTCGGGGGCGTCGTCCTCGTGCTGGCGCGACGCGACGGTGTCGGCGGCACGAGCCTGCACGGCGATCTCATCTTGCTCGGCGGCGCGCTCGCCTGGTCGCTCTACACGTCGCTCGGTAAGCCGGTGCTCACGCGGCACGACTCGTTCACGGTTACGGCGGTCGGGCTCGTGTTTGGCACGCTCGCGTTCGCACCCCTTGGCGTTCCGGCCGTCGCCACGATGCGGGTTGCCGGCGTGAGCACCGCGGCCTGGGCAAGCCTGGCCTTCTTGATCGTATTCTCGTCGGTCGTCGCCTATTCGCTGTGGTACTTCGCCATCCGCCAGCTCGCGCCGAGCCGCGTCGCGGTGTTTATGAATCTGCAACCCCCCGCGGTGGTACTCCTCGCCTGGATGGCAGGCCAAGAGCCGATGACAGGGCCCTTTGTCGCCGGCACGTTGCTCGTCCTTGCGGGGGTGCGCCTCGCGGGGCATGAGCGCGCGGCCTAGCCGGCGAAACGAACCCCTTGCTCGTCGGCGAGCAAGGGTCAGGGCACAAAACGCGTTCCGACTAGAACACGAACACCGGCACCTGGCTCGGGTCCTGATAGACCGTGCTGCACACCTTGACGTTGGCGGCAGTCGAGCAGCTCGCGGTGCCGCTGATCTTGCAGCCCTTGGCCTCGCAGGCCTTGCGCGCTTCGCCGGTGTCAGAACTGTAGGCGCACTGCTGGCAGCCGTTGCTGCTGCCCGAGCCGCACAAGTAACAGCCACCTGCAAAGCTCGTCGCCGGCATTGCGATCGCGAGCACGGCCAGGGTTGCCATTGCGAAACGAACCATGAGTGCCTCCTTGTTCGAGATGTCTACCGATCCTCCACCATGGAGGACAGCGAAAGCAAACACCCGCACCGGCCCATTGGCAAGCCCGCTCGCGAGCCGCGGCCCTCGGGCAGGCATTGTGCGCCCACGCGTGCAGATGTACCGTGCGCCGCATCACGCAACCAGGAGCGACGGCATGCAGAACTCGAATTCACTCAACGGCGGCGCGCCGAGCGGCCAAGCGGCCCCGCAGGCCCGCAAGCTCGTCATCGCCAGCGGCGTAACGTTCGCGGCGGTGCTCATCTGGGCCATCGTGGTGCAGGTCAAGTACTCGGACCTCCGGAGCGACTCAGCGCGTACCATCGAGGCGCACGTCAAGACGATTCTGTTGCAGAACCAACAGGTCGAAGCGCTCGACAGCCTCGCGACGCGTGTCGACACGTTCAACCGCGACTTCGGCGCGACTGTCGGCTTGCTGCAGGTCAACGAGAGCCTCGCCGGCAACATCGAGCAGATGATGCAAAAGACGCACCTGCCGGACGACGCCAAAAAGACGCTCACCGAGTTCGAACGAAGCATCGGCGCCATTCGCGAGATGGGTCTCAAGGTCAAGGAGTACGAGCACTACCTCGGCTCGCCGGCGGCCGTAAGATCGGGCGACAGCCACATCGTGCTTGCGCGGCGCTACCTCGTCGACGAGGCCAAACTGTCCCCGCAGGAGGCCGAGGCCGTGCTGCAGCGCACGGCGCTCGCTTGGGAGATCGAGCCCGGCAACAAGGTCTTCAATCTGTACCACGACGGCCTGCTGCTCTCGACTGTGACGCAGGGCACCGCCAAGAGCACGCCGCTCTTCGTACAATGGTCGCGGCGACGGGTCATGACCGCGCGGCTGCTCGAGCTCGAGGGCAAGGTGAGGGCGCTCGAGGCCAAACTCAACCCCACGGCCGCTGCCGCTCCCGTCCCTCCTGCCACAACGCCCGCTACGGCGTTGGCACCTGGCGCGTCGGCGATCTTCGCACCGCCTGGCGCGAGCGCCGCACCGGCGGCGGCGACTACGGGCTCGGCTTCGAGCGCGAGCAAGCTGTCCCCCTAGTGACATTGGAGTCGGCCTATGCTCTGCTCGAACGGGGGCCATGGAACTGCTCACCTTCCATGTCGGAGACGAGGCCTTCGCGGTCGAGCTGAGCCGAGTGGTTGAGATCCTCGCGCCACAGCCTTTCACCCGCGCCCCCGCAATGCCGCCGACGATGCGCGGCTTTATTAGCCTGCGCGGCAAGCCGACCGTGGTTCTCGACGGTGGGCTGCGCCTTACCGGCCGCAAGGTAGCCGTCTCTGAGCGAACCCCGATAGTCGTCATGAGCGCGAGGCGAGATGGCCGCGAGGAGCCTTTCGGACTGCTCGTCGATGCGCCGGGGCGCAAGGTGAGCGTCGAGAAGCTTCTGCCCTTGACGGCGTCGCTCGGCCGGCTGACCGACGATGACGCCTGCCTTGGCTTCGCCGACATCGATGGCGGTCTCGTCTTGGTGCTCGACACGGACCGACTTCTCACGTCAGGTGGCACGCTGGCGGTCGACAACGACGCGCGGTCGGGCACGAGGACGAGCGGCTGCGCGTCAACGCCGACCACCACGAGCGAGACAGCGCCTTCCTACGCACCAGCACTTTCGGCACCGCCGACGCCTTCCTACGCACCTGCACTTTCGGCACCGCCGGCGCCTGGGAGTTCACCCGCACCCGCGGTGCATCCGGCTACGCTGGCCCCGAAGCGAGTTACGGCATCGCAAGCAGCGAGCGCGCGAACCGCAGGCCCGACGACGAGACCCACGGCTGCGACACGCACGGTGACCGCGGCTTCTTTGTCCGCCCGAGCTCGAGCGCTCGCGACGTCGAGGGCCGAGCCCAGCGAGGAGCTCCATCGCCCACCAGCCGCGCCTGGGCTGACCCACGGCTCGGTGACACCTCAGCACGTGGCGACGTGGTCGCCTCGGCGCGAAGGCGAGCCCTCCCAAGGCGGCCCGCCACACGACTCGCCACGACAAGCACCGACCGCGACGAGCAACCAAGCGGCCAAGAGTCGCGGATCACTCGTCGCACTGCTCGTAGGCGCGGCGGCGGTGGCGCTCGGGATCGCGCTCGTTGACGTCACGGCAACTCGGTCGCCGTCACAGAATCGTGCCAGCACCGAGGAACGAACGCGCCCACCGGCACGCCCGTTGCCCGTTGAGCCAACGGCTGCGGCCGTCTCGATGCCGACCGCGAGGACCGACGAGCGCCGAACGCTACCTGCGGCGATGGTCGTCCGGCCTGATACGCCGCCCTGTGAGATTTACGAGGTCCAAGCGGGCGACACGCTCTGGCGCATCGCCGCACACAAGCTCGGCAATCCGTTTCGCTGGCCAGAGCTCTACGGCGAAAATCGCACCGCGCTCGCGGGCCCCGATCTGCTCCGCGTCCACGATCGGATCAGAATTCCCGGCGCGTGCGTGCCCGATAACCGGCGCTGAGCGAGCGTCAGCGCGGCATGAGCGCGAGCAAGCGCTTGGCTTCGGCGTTCGGGTGCGAGGGCGGATCGATCACGGTGCCCATGCTGCGCACAGCCACCTTTTTGCCGTTGCGCGCAAACGCAAAGCCGCGGTGCTCGAGATCCTTGGCGACGACCTCTTGCGCGTAGGGCTTGGCGCTGCCCATCGCCTCCATGTGCACAGCGTGACTGCACGCACAGACGAACGTCTGCTTCGGCTCGGCGGCGACGAAGAACACCGTGCCGCGCACCCCAGCGACGGCGTTGTCGGTAACGACCTCGTAGTCGGTCGGTCCGTCAAAGAGGCTCCACACCTGACCGAGCAGGAGCTTGACCGATTCCTTCTTGCGCGCCGAGGAGCCGAGCGCGAGCTTCGTCTGCGCGGCGAGCTCGACGATGCTGCCCTTGCCGAGCGTGATGACGGCGCGGCTCGCGGCGCCGGTCTCGAGAGTGTCGGTGCTGCCGATCGCCTGGCCAAGGGCAGCGGGCTGGCCGTTGAGCGTCACCTGCCCGACGAGCTCGAGAACGCGCCGCTCGGCGAGCACGGGAGCAGGCGCGGCCGCAGGCGCCGCTGGGGCCGTCGCGATGGCGCCGCGAGCAGGTGCCGCGAGCTCGGCGCTCGGCGTGGGCGCATCCATGCCCTGGGCACACGACAGCGCGAGCAAGCACAACAGCGGTGCGAGAGCGTTTCCACGACAGATCATGGGTCCCAACCTTTCGCGCGGCCAAACTGCTGTGACCGGTCGCCTTCACCATAGACATGGCCGGCGCGCCAGGCAACCGGCGCTCGGTGCGACCGCGCGGCTGGGCCTGGCCTCCGTGTCCCGAAGCGATCGCACGCCAGAGCCTGGCCTCGGTGGCCGCACGTCGCTGCACATCGACGCCTAGCCCCTCGCACCGCGATGCGATAAGGAGCAGCGGCCACCCACCCGACGGAGGCTCTGCATGTTCGGTCGCCTGCTGCCCAAAGAGACGAGCTTCTTCGACTTCTTCGATCGCCACGCCGCGCTCTCAGAGGAAGGCGCCAAGGAGTTTCGCAAGCTCGTCGAGGTCGGCTCGAGCGTCGTCTCGTGCGCCAAGCGCATCAAGGAGATCGAGCACGAAGCCGACACGGTGACGCATCGCTGCGTCGAGGCCTTGCACCGCACGTTCATCACACCCATCGAGCGCGACGACATCTATCGCCTCATCTCGCGCATGGACGACGTGCTCGACTACGTCGAGGCGGCGGCCGAACGCATCTCGCTCTACGAGATCACCGTGATGACTCCGGAAGTGCGCGAGCTCGCCCAAGTGCTCTGCAAAGCGACCGAGAAAGTCGCCGTGGCGCTCAAGGGCCTGCGCGACATGAAGAACGCCGAGCCCATCTCGCAGGCCTGCGTCGACGTCAACCGCCTCGAGAACGAAGGCGACGCCATCTTGCGCATCGCGGTCGCCCGGCTGTTTCGCGAGGAGACCAACGCCATCATGGTCATCAAGTGGAAAGAGATCTACGAGAGCCTCGAGAGCGCCACCGACCGCTGCGAAGACGTGGCGAACATCGTCGAGGGCATCGTCCTCGAGAACGGTTGAGGGTGCCGTGGAGGGGTCGCTGCCGACGAGCGCCTTGCTGTACGTGGTCATCGCCACGGTCGGCGTGGCGCTGTTGTTCGACGTCATCAACGGCTTTCACGACGCCGCCAACTCGATCGCGACGGTAGTCTCGACCCGTGTGCTGTCGCCGCGCCTGGCTGTGCTGTGGGCGGCCTTCTTCAACTTCGTCGCCATGTTCGTCTTCGCGCCCAAGGTCGCCAACACGATGAGCAAGATCGTCCACGTCGATCCGAACGATCAAGCGTTCGTCTTCGTCGTCCTCGCCGGTCTGCTCGGCGCCATCGTTTGGGACCTGCTCACCTGGGTGTGGGGTCTGCCGACGAGCTCGTCGCACGCACTCGTCGGTGGCTTCGCCGGCGCCGGCGTCACCTACGCCGGCTGGTCGGTGCTCCAATGGGACAAGATCATCACGACGCTCGAGTTCATCATCATCGCGCCGCTGCTCGGCCTGGTGCTCGGCTTTCTCATCATGCTCAGCGTCTTTTGGTTGTTTCGGCGCGTACGACCCGCGCGCGTCGACGTCATCTTTCGGCGCGGACAGCTCATCTCGGCCGCCGCCTACTCGCTCGGCCATGGCGGTAACGACGCGCAGAAGACCATGGGTATCATCGTCGCCCTGCTCATCGCGGCGCGGGTGCTGCCGCTCGACAACGTCGGCGTGCCGCTGTGGATCATTCTCGCGTGCCACGCGGCAATGGCCGTCGGCACGGCGTTTGGTGGCTGGCGCATCGTACGCACCATGGGCATGAAGCTCACGAAGCTCCAGCCAGTCGGCGGCTTCTGCGCCGAGACCGCCGGCGCCATCACGCTGTTTCTGAGCACCGCGGCCGGCATCCCGGTGTCAACGACCCACACCATCACCGGCGCCATCGTCGGGGTCGGCTCGACGCGCAAGCTCTCGGCGGTTCGATGGGGTGTGGCGAGTCGCATTGTCTGGGCGTGGATCTTCACCATCCCCGCTTCGGCGGGGGTCGCCGCCGGCCTCTTCCTGCTCATCCGTCTCTTGCACCCGAGCTTCTAGCCTGGAGCTCGCGGGCCAAGCCTGGCACGAGTGGCTCGAAGCCGACGGGCTCGGCGGCTACGCCTCGGGCACGGCCTCGGGGGTGCATACGCGCCGCTATCACGCGCTGCTCCTCACCGCGACGACGCCACCGACGGGTCGCGTCGTGCTCGTCAACGATGTCGAGTGTTGGCTCGAGACTACGAACGGGCGCGTCGAACTTTCGACGCACGAATACGCGCCCGCGGTCATGCACCCGGACGGGCATCACCGACTCGCGGGGTTCTCATCCTCGCCTTGGCCCACCTGGACCTACGCTCTCGACGACGACACACGGCTCGTGCACGAGCTGTGGGTCGTGCCGGGCGTGCCGCGCGTCTTTCTTTCGTGGCGCCTCTTAGGACGGCCGCTCGAGCACGCCCGCTTGTGCGTGCGTCCGCTTCTGTCGGGCCGCGACCACCATACGCTCTTGCGCGAGCGCGACGGTACGACGTTGGCTCCGCCACACGTCAGCGCGCGCCGCGTCGTCTTCTCGTGGAAGGGCAAGCTGCCGCGCCTCGTGACCGACGCGAGCGGCGCCTATCGACACGAGCCGACGTGGTACCGCAACTTCCTCTACCGCGAGGAGCGCGCCCGCGGCCTCGACCACCTCGAAGACCTGATGAGCCCCGGCGTCTTTACCTTCGAGCTCGACGCGGGCGATGCGGTGCTGACCCTGCTCGCTGACGCTGGCCACCAAGGCCACGCGCGCGACGATGGCGAGGGGCACGTGAAGGCGCACCACGATGAACGCGAGAACCAAGAAGCAAGCCGCGAAGCGAACGCGGACGTACGCGCGCAGGTGGGGCTCGCGCGCACGGCAGAGCTCGCGCGACGCGCGCGCTATGACTCTGCGCTCGTTCGGGCGGCCGATTCCTACGTCGTGAGGCGCGGCGCCGGACAGACGATCATCGCCGGCTACCCGTGGTTCACCGACTGGGGACGCGACACCTTCATCGCCCTGCGGGGCTTGTGCCTGTGCACCGGGCGCCCCGATGCCGCCATGCAGATTGTACGCGAGTGGGCGGGCGCCGTCTCGCACGGCATGGTGCCGAACCGCTTCGCCGAGCAAGGGGAGACGGCCGAGTACGACTCAGTCGACGCGGCGCTGTGGTTCATCATCGCCGTCGACGCCGTCTTGGCCCACGGCACGGCAGCGGCTCGCGACCGCGAACGCCTCGCGCAAGCCGTGCAGGCCATCATTGCAGGCTACAGCAGCGGGACGCGGCATGGCATTCGCGCCGACGCTGACGGCCTCCTCATGTGCGGTGCACCCGGCATGCAGCTCACCTGGATGGACGCCAAGGTCGCCGACTGGGTCGTCACACCGCGCGCCGGCAAGCCGGTCGAGGTGCAGGCCCTGTGGCTCAACGCACTCGCCATCGCCGCGCGCCTCGCCCCCGACCGCGGTGCGGCCGCGCGCGCCGACGCATTGCTCGTACGTGGGCGCACGAGCTTTGCCGCGCGCTTCTGGAACGAGTCGCGCGGCTGCCTCTACGATGTCGTCGATGTCGACGGCCGTAGCGATGCTTTCGACGCGCGCCTGCGACCGAACCAAATCTACGCCGTCGGCGGCCTGCCGCTCGGTCTGCTCGACGGCCCGCGCGCCCGTGCCGTCGTTGACCTGCTCGAGCGGGAGCTGTGGACACCGCTTGGCCTGCGCTCACTCGCGCGCGGCGAGCCTGACTACGCGCCGCGCTATGAGGGCGGTGTGCGCGCGCGTGACGCGGCCTATCATCAGGGCACCGTCTGGCCTTATCTCGCGGGGCCTTTTATCGAAGCCTGGGTGCGAGTGCGGGGCGAGACCCCGGCCGCGAAGCAAGAAGCCCGCACGCGCTTTCTCGCGCCGCTGCTCGAGCACGCGCAGCACGGCCACTTGCCCGAGATCGCCGACGCGGAGGCGCCCCACGCGCCGCGCGGCTGCCCCTTCCAGGCCTGGTCGCTCGCCGAGGCCTTGCGCCTCGAGTGTGACGTGCTCGCCGCCTCTGGCCCGGGCACTGGCGGCAAGCGAGGCGCACTGATAGAACAAAGCGCCTCGCAGCAAGGAGTCTAGAACGTCATGGCCGAAAAACGCATCATCATCCTCGGCGCCGCCGGACGCGACTTTCACAACTTCCTCGTCGCCTGTCGCGACGACAAGGCGCAGCGGGTGGTCGCCTTCACCGCCACGCAGATCCCTGACATCGCTGGCCGGCGCTTCCCGGCCGAGCTCGCCGGGGCCCGCTATCCAGAAGGCATCCGCATCGAGACCGAAGACAAGCTCGAGGCGCTCATCAAAGAGCTCGCGGTCGACGAGGCGGTGTTCGCCTACAGCGACGTGCCGCACGAGTACGTCATGCACCTAGCGAGCCGCGTGCTCGCGGCCGGGGCTTCGTTTCGCCTCATGGGGCCGAAGGAGACCATGCTCAAGGCCAAGGTGCCGGTCGTAAGCATCTGCGCCGTGCGCACCGGCTGTGGCAAGAGCCAAACCTCGCGCCGCGTCGTCGCGGTGCTCAAGCAGCGCGGACGTCGCGTGGTCGCCATCCGCCACCCGATGCCCTACGGCGACCTCGTGGCGCAGGCTGTGCAGCGCTTCGCGAAGCTCGAAGACATGGACAAGCACAAGTGCACCGTCGAGGAGCGCGAGGAGTACGAGCCGCACGTGGCCGCCGGCGCCGTGATTTACTCCGGCGTCGACTACGCCAAGATCCTCGAGCAGGCGCAGGCCGAGGCTGACGTGATTCTGTGGGACGGGGGCAATAACGACTTCTCGTTCTACGAGCCCGATCTCGAGATCGCGGTCGTCGATCCGTTACGCCCAGACCACGAGCTCACCTATCACCCGGGCGAGACAGTGCTGCGCCGCGCCCATGTGATCGTCATCAATAAAGTGCGCCAGGCCAAAGAGGCCGACTTGAAGAAGGTCGAGGCCAACATCAAGGCGGTCAATCCGAACGCCATCGTCATCCATGCAGCTTCGCCGATCACGGTCGCTGACCCGAAGGCCGTCAAGGGCAAGAGGGCGATCGTCATCGAAGACGGCCCGACGCTGACGCACGGCGGCATGGCCATCGGCGCCGGTTGGGTCGCAGCGCAGGAGCTCGGCTGCAAGGTGATCTCGCCGCGCAAGTACGCGGTCGGTACCATTAAGGACACCTACGAGAAGTACAGCCAGACCGACAAGGTGTTGCCGGCGATGGGCTACTCACCCGAGCAGCTCGCCTTCCTCGAGGCCACGATCCGCGCGACCGTCAAGGCCGAGAAGGTGGACGTCATCTTGTCGGCGACACCCATCGATCTTGGCAAGCTCATCGCGGTGCCGGTGCCGATGGTGCGCGCGACGTACGAGCTCGAGGAGATCGGATCGCCGACGCTCACGGATGTCCTCGAGAAATTGTAGCGCCAAGGCCGCGCCGTGCTTATCTTAAGGGCCTGGAGGCGTAACTACACTATGATGTTGGAGCTGTTCTATGTGGTTACTGGTTTGGCGCTCGCGACGATGGTTGCCGCGCTCGCGCTCGTGCTGCGGCTGCGACGCCTGACTCGCGGCGGCGCGATCGGGCGCGTCGTCAATCTGATGTTGGTGCTCATCGTGCTGTTCACGCTCGGCTACCTCGTCGCGCCGTGGATGCCACACTTGCCCGTGACCGCCTCGTTGTTCTTGTCGGCGTTCGTGTTCTTGTTTGGCGCGCTCTTCGTCGTCGTCGTCCTGCGTGTCATCGAAAATCTGGTGCGGCAGGTCCTTAGCGACCTCAAGCTGTAGGAGAGGATCATCGTGGCCGCTGTTGACGTGACCTCTCTGCAAGCCATCCTCCAGAGCACCCTGGGGACGAGCGCCAGCACGACGCTGCAAGAGCGCCTGCGCCAATGCATCGCGGGCCTAGAGAGCGACCTCGGCGGCGCCGATGAATGTCTGCGGCGCGTGCGCATCGCCGTAAAAATGTTCGTCGATGAGAAATTGGCAGACTCGCTCGTCGCGCGTCTGCGCCAAGAGATCGAGCGCCTGCGCAAACCCTAGACACCGATTGCCGTTCGTCGCTACTGTGAGCAGTTCATTGGCGTAAGCGAGCGAGAGCGGGGTGGTGCCCATGTCCAAGCCACAGTTCGATGAGAGTCGCTGGCCCATCCTCTTCGTGCAGTGGCCGCAGGAGGCGACGAGCGACGAGATCGCAACGCACTTCACGGAGATGGCGACCTACGTCACGCGCCGGCAACGCTTCGGCGTTGTCCTCGATGCAACCCACGGACGCAAGATGGACGCCGGCCAGCGTGACCTCGTGCGCAGGCGGTTGGCAGAGGTAGCCGTGATGGGCAAAGAGTACCTCGTCGGCGTGGCCTATGTATCTGACTCGACCCTCGTGCGCGGCGCGCTCACGGCCATCCATTGGCTGACGCCGAAGCTCTTCGAGAGCCAAGTCTTCGCCACCAAGGAAGAAGGCTTCGCGTGGATCGACGCGCAGCTGCACGCGCCCGGCACGTAGCCCGGATCTACGGCAAGAGCAGCTTGCCGGGATTGAACATTCCCGTCGGGTCGAGCATCGCCTTGCAGCGCCGCAACAGCTCGCGATAGCCTGGGTCGAGCCTGCTCTCCATCTCGCGCAGCGCCCAGGCCGGCGTCTTGTACATGACGAAGCCGCGCTCGGTGACCATGCGCAAGAGCTCGAGGTTGACGCGTTTGACGCGCGCCACATCGCTCGCGTCGTCGCGGTCGAAGATGGTCACGAAGCGCAAGACGCCAAAATGGCCACCCTTCATCGGTCGCGAGACGATGGTCGGCGGCACGCCCTCGCGCACCATGATCTCGATGCCGCGCTCGGCCGCCTCGTCGAAACGTGACAGCGGTCCGTAGGTGCCGATCCACGTGAGCCCGCCGCCACCATGGTCGGTCAAGAAGGCGAGATCCGTCGGAAACTCGGCGAAGGGCGCGAAGGCAGGGTTCATCTTGACGAGCGCGCGCACGTCGAGCGGCGCCTCGTACTTCTCGCCCTCGCGCCGCAGCCCGTCGAGCACGCGACCAAGCGCTTTGCGCTTGTAGCGCAGCTCCTCCTCATCGTCGCCGGTCAGATCAATGTAGAGGAAGAATTGCGGTTCACCGGCGAGCGGCACCGGGTGCGGCCTCTTGACCCCGAGCATCATCTTGCCGCTCGGCCACGACAGGCCGCCGATATCGTCACAGGTCTCGAGCCGACACAGGCGCCGCATCGCCTCGAAGGCGCCATGCGCCGAGTAGGTGAGCACGAACAGGCGTTCGTTGATGGCGTGCTTCGGCACGAGGTGAAACGCCACCTTGGTGGCGATGCCGCTCGTGCCTTGCCAACCGACGAACAGGCCCGAGAGGTCCGGGAAGGGAGCGCGCGCGAACGGTATGTCGGACAGGGCCCACGCCCCGGTGCGCACGAGTGAGCCGTCGGCGAGCACGACCTCGAAGCCCGCGACCCACTCGCCCATCGAGCCGTACTTGAGCGAGCGATTCGTCAGACCATCGAGCAGACAGTTGGCGAGAATCGACGAACGCTTCGGCCCGAGTGAATAGCCGAGCGTTAGGGGGATTCGGTTGTGCTCGAGAAAGTCGCGCAGCTGCTGCTGCGTGACGCCCGGCTCGAGCACCGTCACCATGTTGGCCTCGTCCATCGAGACGACGCGGTTCATGTCGCGCAAGTCGACGACGACGCCGCCCGCGACAGGCGTCGTGAGGCCCGAGACGTTGGTGCCGGCCACGCGTGCCGTGAGGGTCACGTGCTGCTCGCGAGCGATCCGAACAATAGCCTGCACCTCGGCGACCGTCGTCGGCTTGAGTGCAAGGACGGGTGCTACGCGCTCGACCTCCGAGAAGTCGTCCTCGTACGAGGCGAGCCCGGCCGCGTCGCTGACGACCTTGCTCGGCCCGAGCTCGCGCTCAAACCGAGCTCGCATCGCGCCACTCCTCGATCACGTGGTGCAGCGCCTCGCGCACGCTGTGTTGCACTTCGCTCGGCACCGCGGCGCCGACATAACCGCTGCAAACGGCGAGCGTGCGGCGCAGGCCATCGCAAGCACTCCTGCAGCTCGGGCAGGTAGCCACGTGCGCCTCCATGCTCGCGCACGCACGCGCGTCGAGGTCACCCTCGATGTGACGCGAGAGCACGGACAGCACACGCTCGCACGATGCGCCAGCGGCTGAGCGCGAGGGCTCGAGCACAGGCGCGAGCTGCACGCGCATGGCAAGCCGCGCGCGATGCAGGCGGCTCTTGACCGCCTCGAGCCCGATGCCAAGCACACGCGCCACCTCGGGCGCGGTGAGCCCCTCGACGTCGCGTAGCAACAACACCTCGCGATACGCCGGCGCGAGCGTGGCCAACGCGCGATCGAGAACGACGGCCATCTCGCGCAGAGCGGCGTTGGCCTCCGGATGTCGTTCGCGCTCGATGAGCGCGTCGGCCGAGGCGGTCACGGCCTCATCGAGCGGTACCGACGCCGCGGGCTCGCCACGCCGCCGCCGCCGCCGCCGCAGACAGGCCCGCCGCGCGATCGTAAAGAGCCAGGTGCCGACCTCGGACTCGCCGCGAAAGCTCCCGACGCCCTTGGCGGCGGCGAGCATCGTGTCTTGCAGCACGTCTTGGGCATCATCGCCGTCGCGACACATCTTGAGCCCAAAGCGGTAGACCGGCTGCATGAAGCCAGCGAGGAGCTTCTCGAGCGCCACGGCGTCACCGCTACGTGCCGCGGCGGTGAGTGATGCCAAGTCCTTCTTGACCGAACCGTTTTGCATGCACCGGGCTCTAATCGGGTAGACGGGCAAGCACGCCCACAAACGAGGTTACTATGGGCACGACCGAGCTTACTGAGCAAACCTTTGAGGCCACCATCGACAAGCCGGGAATCGTCTTCGTCGACTTTTGGGCGACCTGGTGCGGCCCGTGCCGCTCCTTTGCGCCAGTCTACGAGAAGACGGCGGCAAAGCACACCGACATCGTCTTCGGCAAGGTGGACACCGAGGCGCAACCTGGCCTCGCCGCCGCCTTCGGCATCCGTTCGATTCCGACCTTGATGATCTTTCGCGACGGGCTGCCGCTCTTTTCGCAAGCAGGCGCCCTACCGGCCGCCGCGCTCGAGGACCTCGTCAAACAGGTCCGCGCCCTCGACATGACCGAGGTGCGCAAGAAGCACGGCGAGCAGGCAACCGCGCGCGCCGGCTAGAGCCCTGTCGTATCGTAGGTGAGCAGGTCTTCTGTGACGCCGGCGCAGTCGCTCGCGAGCACGGCCACCGCCATACGCACAGGCGTGCTGCCGAGGTAGTCGGTAGCGACAATGCGATACGTGGTGCCGCTCGTGAGCGTCGCCAAGCAGAAGGCCGGCGCCCCGGCCACGCCGACGTTGGCGGGACTTTCACACAAGCGTGTGCTCGCAGTGACGGCCCCAACGCTTACGTCGGTGGCGGGCGTGTTCGCGGCCGAGTCGGTCGCGGCCTCGATCTTGCAGTCGACATCGCAATCGACCACGAAGCATGCCGCCCCAGCGGCCGTGGCCACGAACTTGGCGCTCACGCCGCGATCGACGCCAGCGCCTGCGGGGTCGAGCGCGGCTTTGAGGGCCGCGGCGGCGCCCGTCGCCGCAAGCGTGGTGTTCACGACTTCGTGGTTAGCGAACCGCGCACTGCCGTCGGTCTCACCATCAAATGGGAACACCGCCTCATCGACCGTACGCGGGCACGCGCCTTTGACGGCGACGAGCGTGTCATTGTGGGACGCGTCATTGTAAACCGTGGCGAGGATCTGGAAGCTATCGTTGACGGCGCTCGTGGTCACCTGGCAGAACGTCGGGCTGCTCGTCGTCGTCGAGTTCCAGCACGCGACCTTGCCCTCCTGAAACTCGCCGACCCTAGCGCCGTCGGGTTGGGTCTTGAGCGAACCCTTTAGACCCACCTCGATCTTGCTGCTGAGGCTCGAGTCGATGACGAAGCACACCGGGCCGCCTGGGCTCGTAAAGTTAGCCGAGAAGCCGCTCGTGACGTTTGCGCCGGCGGCGTCGAAGGCAAAGGTCGCCGCCTTGTCGAGGCCTTCGTCGAGCGTGATCTGCCGCACCTCTTGGTTGTGGAACGTGGCGTCGCCGCCCGTTTCGCCGTCATACGGGAACACGGCCTCGTCGACGACCTTGGGGCAAGGCCCCGGCACTGCCGCGACGGTAGCGCGGGTGGCGCTGTTGGCGAAGCGCGACACGATGAAGGTGTACTCGGTGCCAGCGAGCGTGCGGACCCAGCAAAACGCCGGCGCGCTGCCATTGCTCGCATCCGCGCAACTCGATTCACTGAAGGTGCCGAGCGGCTCATCGGTCGTCGGCTTCGTCCACTTACTCGTCGCGGCGACCTCGATCCGGCTCGCCAGGTTGGCATCGACGACGAAACATACGGGCTCGCCGGTGCCGACGAGCTTGCCGTACACGCCTCCCCTGGCGCCCTCGCTCACGTTGAAGGTGTGCGCCGCCTCGAGCCCAGGGGCGATGACGCCCGCGTTGATCTGCACGGTGTTGTCGCCACCACAGGCCGCGAACACCAGGCCACACACGCTCAAGCTGATAACTACCCGAGAAGCTCTGCGCACCATTGTTCCTCCAGGATGATTCTCTGCTCCCTTAAAGACAGGTCCGGTACGAGCACGCAAGTCTGTTTCGCTCGCGGCCGCGCGTCGGGTCGACTCGACTTCCCTTCCTAGCCGCACTCTGGCATATAGCCGCTAGCCCGCGCGCGGCCCCGTAGTCACGCCGCGCGCGCCTGAAGTGATCGTATGCCGTTCGAGCTTCGCCGCGTCACCTGCCTCATCGGTCCGTTCGGAAGCGGCAAGACCGAGCTGTCGATTGGCCTCGCGCTGCAAGCGGCGCGGCTGCTCGACAGCAAGAGCGGCGCCGCGCCGAGCGCCGCGAGGGGCCGAGTGCTCCTCGCCGATCTCGACGTGCTCAAGCCCTACTTTCGCAGCCGCGACGTCAAGAGCCCACTCGACGACGCCGGCGTCCGCGTGCTCGCACCGGCGGGCGCGCTTGCGCAGAGCGACCTGCCCGTCATCCCGGCCGAGGTGCGCGGCGCCATCGTGCGCCAGGACATGCAGATCATCCTCGACGTCGGCGGCGATCCCGTCGGCGCGCGCGCTCTAGGCTCGCTCTCGGACGTCATCGCCCGCGCGCCGCACGACGTCCTCTTGGTCCTCAACCGCAACCGACCGTTCATGGATAGCAGCGCGGGCGTCATCGCCTACGCCCGCGAGATCGAGCGGGCGAGTCAACTCGCCATCACCGGCGTGCTCTCGAACACGCACATGCTCGACGAGACGACGCTCGACGAGATCTCATGGGGCCTCGAGCTCGCGCGCGACGTGGCCGCGGCGCTCAACGTCGGGGTGCGCGGGGTCGGTGTGCCGTCGGCACTCGCCGGGCTCCTAGCCGGGCGCGACGACCTGCCGCCGCTGATGGCCATCGATCGGCAGATGAAGCCCGACTTTCTAGGAGGCATTGTGCTGGCGTCGAATCCGAGTAGAACGTTGCGACAAGGAGAACCGCATGCGTCGGCTAGAAATCGATCGTGATCGCTGCAAGGCGTGCGAGCTCTGCATCGAAGCTTGCAACCGCAACCTCTTGGCGCTCGACGAGGGCTTGAACGCCAAGGGCTATCACCCCATCGCCATCCATGACGAACAGGAGTGCACCTCGTGCACCCTCTGCGGTGTGGTCTGCCCGGATGGGTGCTTCACTGTGTGGAAAGAACAGAAGGCCGAGAAGAGCCGCTAGCGCACCAAGGAGATCGAGTCATGGCGCCAAAACGCATGTTGATGAAGGGCAGCGAGGCCATCGCCGAAGCCGCGATTCGCGCCGGCTGCCATCACTTCTTCGGCTACCCCATCACGCCGCAAAACGAGATCCCCGAGTACATGTCGCGCCGATTGCCCGAGGTGGGCGGCGTGTTCTTGCAGGCCGAGAGCGAGCTCGCGGCGGCCAACATGCTCTACGGCGCGGGTGGCGCGGGTGTGCGCGTCATGACCTCGTCATCGAGCCCCGGCGTGGCGCTGATGGCCGAGGCGGTCTCGTACATGGTCGGCGCCGAGGTGCCGGCGGTCATCGTCAATATCATGCGCGGCGGACCGGGCTTGGGCGACATCGCCCCCTCGCAAGGCGACTGGGGCATGATGACCAAGGGCTTCGGGCACGGGGATCTGCATCTGCCGGTGCTCGCCCCGAGCACTGTACAAGAAGCGGTCGACATGATGGGCCTCGCGTTCGATCTCGCCGACCAGTACCGCACGCCTGCGGTCCTCATCGGCGACGGCGTCATCGGCCAGATGATGGAGCCGGTGGTCTTTAGCGACAAGCCGCCGAAGGTGTTCGAGAAGTCGGGCTGGGCGACGACTGGGAAGTTGCCGAATCGCCGCCGCAACATCATCAACTCGCTGCACCTCGACCCCGAGGTCATGGAGCAACATGTGCTGCGGCTCTTCGAGAAGTTTCGCCGCATCGAAGAGCAGGAGCAGCGCCACGAGAGCTATCGACTCGACGACCACCCGGAGCTCGTCATCTGCGCCTATGGCACGACGGCCCGCATCGCCCGCAGCGCGGTCGACGAGCTGCGCAAGGCCGGCCACAAGGTCGGCCTCTTTCGGCCGATCAGCGCCTGGCCCTTCCCAACCCGCGCCCTCGAGCCGGTGGTCGAGCACACGAAGGTCCTCTTTGGCGTCGAAATGAGCATGGGACAGATGGTCGAAGACGTGCGGCAAGTCGTGCGCGGTCGCCGACCGGTGCGCTTTTCCGGTCGCGTTGGCGGGGTCGTGCCGAGCGTCGAAGAAATCGTCGGCTGGGTGAAGACCGAGCTCACCGCCGAAGCGGCAGCATAGGAGAGCATCATGGCAACCGAGAAGATTGTCTTCGCACGCTCGAAAGTACTCACGGACAACTACCTGTCCTACTGCCCGGGCTGCACGCACGGCGTCGCCCATCGCCTCATCGCCGAGGTCATCGACGAGCTCGGCATCACCGAGCGCACCGTCGGCGTCTGCCCCGTTGGCTGCTCGGTGCTCGCCTACGAGTACTTCGACATCGACGTGCAACAGGCGGCGCACGGACGCGCTCCGGCGGTGGCGACCGGCATTCGGCGCGTGCTGCCGGCCGATCGCTATGTCTTTACGTATCAGGGCGACGGCGACCTCGCCTCGATCGGCACGGCCGAGATCATTCACGCCGCCAATCGCAACGAGAAGATGACGGTCGTCTTCATCAACAACGCCATCTACGGCATGACCGGCGGCCAGATGGCGCCGACCACGCTGCCGGGCATGCGCACGACCACCTCACCGTATGGTCGCGACACTGCGCTCTGCGGCCACCCGATTCGCATGGCGGAGATGCTCAACACGCTCGTCGATCCAGTGTTCATCGCCCGCGGCTCGCTCTCGTCGGCCAAGCACATCCTGCGCGCCAAGAAGCTCATCAAGCAGGCGTTCGAGTTGCAGCACGACGGCTTCACCTTCGTCGAGCTCTTGTCGACCTGCCCGACCGGCTGGGGGCAGACGCCGAGCAACTCGCTCAAGTGGCTCGAGCGCAACATGATCCCGTTCTTCCCGCTCGAGGTCTTGCGCGAGCCAGGCAAGCTGCCGCCGGCGGCCAAAGCCTACGCGCCCGATCTCAAGGTCGCGGACGACACCAAGAAGGGGAACTAGCCGTGATGCACGAAGACGTGGTGATGGCGGGCTTCGGCGGGCAAGGGCTGCTCGCCATCGGTAAGATCTTCGCCAAGGCGGCGATGGAAGAAGGTCGGCAGGTGACGTGGTTTCCCGCCTACGGCCCCGAGATGCGCGGCGGCACAGCCAACTGTGTGGTGGTCGTCGACGACAACGCCATCGGCTCACCGATCGCGCCGCATCCGCGCTCGGCGCTCGTGATGAACAAGCAGTCGATCGACAAGTTCGAGCCGCTCGTGCAGTCGGGTGGGCTCATCATCGTCAACACCTCACTCATCGACCGCAAGGTGACGCGCACCGATCTGCAGGTCGTCTATGTGGCCGCGACCGAGCTCGCCGATCACGAGGGCACGACCAAGGCCGCCAACTTGGTCATGCTCGGCGCCTATTGCGGCGCCAAGGCCATCGTCAAGAAGGAAACCGTCGAGCACGCCATCGAGGCAACCTTCGCTGGCAAGAAGGCCGAGGTCGTGCAGACGAACCTGCGGGCATTCGCGCGCGGGTTCGAGGTGGCGGCGAAGCACTAGCCGGCGCTAGCGCGAAGCCTTGCGTGCGCCAGGCGGCGTGTCGGGATAGTTTCGCTCGAAGCAGCTCGGACAGATGCCGTGCGAAAACTCGGCCTCGGAGTGCTCGCCTAAGTACTCCTCGAGCTTCTGCCAGTAGCCGCTGTCGTCACGAATCTTCTTGCAGTGCATGCAGATGGGCAGCAGGCCACGCAGCGTCTTGATGCGCTCGAGCGCCTCGCGTAGCTCGGTGTTGGCCTGCCCGAGCGCCTCGTAGGACTCTGCGTTGGCGAGTGACAAACCGCAGACGCGCGCGATGATCGAGGCGAGCCCGCGATAGTGAATGACAAACTCGGGGAACCGAATCCCGTCGGTGAGCACGGCGCCGAGCAATGTTGCACGGTGCGAGACGCGCACCATGAACCCCTGACCCGACGTGGTCGAGGCGCTCTCGGCGTCAGCGGCGAGGAACGCCTGCAGGTCGTCGACGCCGACATCACGCGCCATGGCCGGGCGAAACACGATTGCCGCGCTGTTGCTCGGGACTGGCGCGAAGGCAACCACGCGCGGCGCAAAGAGCATGACGAACAGGTCGAGCACCTTGGCGACGACCTCGTCGCGCGAGACGACCCCGACGAGCTCGCCGATGAGGTCCATCACCATGAAAAGATCCGCGGCCTCGCGGTTGGCGCGTGACACCTCGGCCATCGAGTCACGTCGGGCCTTTGCGAGACGCCAAGCGGCAATGATCTCGCCGAGCACGAGGGTGAAGAAGTCGAGCCCGACTGGGACGATCGCGCACGGCCTGTCCACGGCTTGCCCGAGCGCTGCCATCGCCTCGAGCACGCCCGGCGTCACGCCCGAATCGAGGAGCACGAGCTGCTTGGCCGACTCGGCGATGAAGTCGGGCGCAGTCTCAATGCGACGCTCGCCTTCATCGCGCGTCTTGCGCCAACGCATGAGTCGACCGGGGGACACGACCGATTTGCCCTCCGCGGCACAGTGCTCGACGAACGAGTGGCTGACGAGAAGCGCGCAGCACGTCGGCGTCGCATGGATGACGCTGCGCAGCCCGGCGGGGGGCGGACCCGAGGCGAGCAGAGCTCTGCCGTCCAAGATGTGCACCTCCTCGCTTGGCCGATGCCCGGCCGCGCCGAGCGCCTCCTCGACCTGCCTCCAGCCGACGGCCCGCGGATCGGCGTCGCTCGGCAGCGTCACGAGCGCCACGTCGTGGGTCGCCACTTGCGCGAGGACAGCTCGCGCCTCACGCTCGTAGTCGGCGCCGATGGCCAACCACAGTCGCTCCGTCACGTCGCACCTCCGTTGTGGCACTACACCCTGGCGCTACGTCGCGATTGGGGGTTGGGGGATAGAGCACGATGTGGGTTGCCCCGCGGGTCACCGATCGAGCGTGGCGGAGACAAGCTGGCAGGGGACGCCGCGCGCGGGGCAAGTGCGGCGGTCTGAGATCCTGCTCAGGCGTCGGTGAAAGCCGGCTTGCGCTTGGCCAGAAACGCGGCGAGCCCTTCGTTGGCGTCATGCGTGTGCATGAGCTCCTCGAGATACATCCTCTCGAGGGCGCGCAGGTCGGTCCCGAGTCTTTGATTGAAGGCGAAGCGCGACGCCCGATTGGCGAAGCGCAACGCCGCGGCGCTCTTCGGCAACAGCTCGCGGCGCGCCCACTCTTCGAGCGCGGCTTCGGGTTGCTCGGCCACGACATCGACGAGCCCCATCACCTTGGCTTCGCTCGCCTCGACATTGCGGCCGGTCAGGTTGATATCGTCAGCGCGACTCTGGCCAAGCTTGCACGGCAAGACCACCGCGGCCACGGGCGCGAAGACGGCGAGCTGGATCTCGGGTTGGGCGAAGATGGCGCTCGGCGCGGCGTACACCCAGTTGCAGAAGGCCGCGAGCTCCATCGCCCCGCCGAGACAGCGCCCTTGGACCACCGCCACGGTCGGCACCGCGAGCGCGACCAGGCGCTCGAACATGCCGCCAAAGGCGCGCAGCATACCCGCGGCATGCTCGCCCACATGCTCCTCGACGCTCGCCCCGAAGCTAAAGTGTTTGCCCTCGGCGGCGAAGCACAAGACCTTGACGTGCGGGCGTGTGCGCAGCTCGTCGAGCGTCGCCGAAATCTCGGCCATCATGACCGCATCGAGGACGTTGCCGGGCGGCGCGTGCAGGACGATGCGCACGCCCTGCTCATCGAGGAATGGCTCGACCTTGATCTTGGTCATGGCCTTGGTCGTGGCGCTGGTCATGGTCTTGCCCTCGCTGGCGGTCAGGAGTTCTTGGACGAGGGCGAGATCTCGCGCACGAGCGCATCGTTCCACTCGCAGCCCGCGGCGAGTCGCTGCCGCAGCGCCACGAAGTCGACCTCGCGGTTGTCCTTCGGGCCGTCATTGAAGGCCCGGAACCCGGCCTTGGCCTCGGTCATCATGTTGAGGCCGAGCCACTGGCGGTTGCTCTCGGCGTTTTGCTGCCAGTGTTCGAGCTTGTGCTTGCGCAGGCTGTTGAGGGTCTTGAGCGTGCAGTTCGGAAAGGTCGCGAGCAACTTGGCGCACATCGCCTCGACCGCTTCGTCGAGCCGCCCGAGATCGATAGTGCCCTTCTTGAGCAGCGCCTTGCCCTTATCCAGGGCCGCGCCCGTAAGCGGCGCGCCCAAGACGATGCGGCCGTACTCGTCGAGGTAGCGGTCGGTGACGACGGTCGGGTTCGCGACATAAGCGCCGTCGACCTTGAGCCCGGGCACGATCTCGTTGACGACGCCTAGGCGATAGGCCTGGTGCGCGCTCCACGGCTCGCACAGCGTGCAGCCGACCATGGCCTGCTCGATACCGACGAAGAGCGGCAAGAAGTCGGTCGAGCCGCCATCGGGCGCCGAGCCGTGCTTCGGGCCCGCCTGGCCAAAGCGCGCCAGGTCCTGCGCGATCGAGTAATCGCAGGCCATGCCGATCTCTTGGCCGCCGCCGATGCGCATGCCGTTGACGCGACAGATGACGGGCTTGTCGGCCGTCAAGATGCCCGTCACCATGTCGTTGAACAGGCGCATGTACTGCATGTATTCGGGCGGGTTGCCGGCGTAATACTCGGCGTACTCCTTGGTGTTGCCGCCCGTGCAGAAGGCCTTGTCGCCGACCGCCGTAAAGACGATGGCGTTGACGCTGCGCTCGTTCGAGGCCTTGCGAAAAGCGAGGATGACCGACTTGACCATGTCGGTGCTGTAGGAGTTGAACTGCGTCGGGTTGTCGAGCCAGATCCAAGCGTTGTGCAGGCCCTTGGCGGCCTCGCCGCTCGCCAGCTTCGCCGCGCGCAGCTCGTAGCGGACGCCCTGAAACTCTTTTAGCTCGACGAGGTCGTGGTTCTTCAACATCGCAACTCTCCTCTTAGGATGAATCAACGGCCGGCGTGAAACGCATCGAGCCCGGTAAGCTCGCGCCCAATAATGAGCGTATGAATGTCGTGCGTCCCCTCGTAGGTGTAGACCGACTCGAGGTTCAACATGTGGCGAATGATGGGGTACTCGTCGGCGATGCCGTTGGCGCCGAGGATCTCGCGCGCCATGCGGGCGATGTCGAGCGCAGCGGAGACGTTGTTGCGCTTGGCCATGCTCACCTGCGCGGGCTTGAGCTTGTCTTGATCCTTGAGCCGCCCGAGCCGCAGACACATGAGCTGCGCCTTCGTAATCTCGGTGAGCATCGTGACGAGCTTGTGCTGCACGAGCTGATAGTTGGCGATGGGCTTGCCGAACTGCACGCGCTCGAGCGCATACGCGCGTGCCGTCTCGTAGCAGTCCTCGGCCGCGCCGATGACGCCCCAAGCGATGCCGTAGCGCGCTTGGTTCAAACACGCGAGCGGCGCGCCGAGCCCGTGCGACTCGGGCAAGACAGCGTCCGGCGGCAGCTTGCAGTCGTCGAACGCGAGCTCGCTCGTCACCGAGGCGCGCAGACTGAACTTGCCCTCGATGTTCGAGGACGTAAAGCCCGGCGTGCCCTTCTCGACCAAGAAGCCTTGGATGCTCTCGGCCGCCTCGCCGGTCTTGGCCCACACGACGGCCACGTCGGCGACCGAGCCGTTGGTGATCCACATCTTGGCGCCGTTTAGGACCCAGCCGTCCGCGGTCTTTATGGCGCGCGTGCGCATGCCCCCTGGGTCGGAGCCAAAGTCGGGCTCGGTCAACCCGAAGCAGCCAATCTTCTTGCCCTTGGCCATCTGCGGCAGCCAGCGCTGCTTTTGCGCCTCCGAGCCATAGCGCCAAATGGGATACATGACGAGCGCGCTCTGCACGCTCGCGAACGAGCGCAGGCCCGAGTCGCCGCGCTCGAGCTCCTGCTGCACGAGGCCGTAGGCCACGTTGTCCATACCGGCGCAGTCGTAGCCCTTGATGGTCGAGCCAAAGACGCCAAGCTCGGCGAGCTCGGGCACGAGCTGCATTGGGAAGGTACCGGCACGAAAATGCTCGGTGACGAGCGGGCGGAAGCGCTCGTCGACGAAGCGCCGCACCGAGTCGCGCGCCATGCGCTCGTCGCTCGAGAGCTCGTCGTCGAGTCGGAAGAAGTCACACCCTTCGAATGCCATGCTGCTCTCCTCGCGCGAGAGGGTCGTGCCTCGGCGCGCTTTGCTCTACGCTCAGATAGACGCTCAGCGCAACGACTCGATGACGAGCGCGATACCCTGGCCACCGCCAATGCACATGGTCACGAGGCCATAGCGCTTCTTGGTGCGCCGCAACGCATAGGCGCAAGTGAGCGTCAGGTTCGAGCCCGTGGCGCCGAGCGGATGCCCGAGCGCGATGGCGTTGCCTTGCGGATTGACGCGCTCGGGATCGATGCCGAGTTTCGCGAAGTCCTGGATGCAGGCCAAGGCTTGCGGCGCGAAGGCCTCGTTGAGCTCGACGATGTCGATGTCTTGGCCTTTGATGCCGGCGCGCGTCAGCGCGATCTTGGTTGCTGGCACCGGCCCCCAGCCCATGATCTCGGGCGCGCAGCCCGCGACGCCGACGCTCACGAGTCGGGCGAGGGGCGCGAGACCCGCCGCCTTGGCGTCGGCCGCGCGGCCGATGATCATCGCCGCCGCGCCATCGACGACCGCGCTCGCGTTGCCGGCCGTGATGATGCCGCCCGGCTCGAAGGCCGCCGGCAGCTTAGCCATACCCGCGAGCGTCGCGTCGTCCATGATGTGTGTATCGTGACGCACCACGACGGGCTCGCTCGCGCCGTCCTGACGCACGGTCACGGGCGCGATCTCCTCGGCGAACCAGCCCGCGTCGCGCGCCTTCTTGGCGTTGCGATGCGAGCGCAGACCGAGCTCGTCAGCCTGCTCGCGCGTGATCGTGTAGCGCCGCCCGAGCTCCTCGGCCGTGTTGGCCATCGAGAGCTTGGCGGACGGATCGTAGAGGCCCGCGAGCAACATGTCGGTCAGGTGCGTACCGGCGGGCAGGCTCTTCGTGTCGAGCGGCCCATACTTTTGCACGCTATCGCCGACCTTCTTGCCGCGCAGCCCGTAGGCCACGAAGGGGTACTGCATGCTCTCGGCGCCACCGACGACGAAGAAGGGCTTGGCCGGGTCGTGCCGCAGCCCGGCGAGGATCATCTCGGCCCCAATGGCGATGGCCTCAGCGCCGCTGCCGCAGATGCGCGCGACAGTCAGAGCCGGCACCTCGCTCGGCAAGCCGCCGCGCCAGCGCATGCCCTGCGCCGCGTAGATGGAGTCGCGGTGGCTGTGCTGCGCCATGCCCATGACCACGTGGCCTATCTTGTCGAGCGGCACGTGGCTCGCCGCAAGCGTCGCCTTGATGGCCATGCCGCCGAGCTGCGTGGTCGAGAAGCGCGCGTAGAGGCCGGGCTCGCGGTTGTTGTGCAGAATGTCGGCGCGCGGCAAGCGCCGCCCGCCGTCGAGGATCACAATGCCGGTGTCAGTCGCCATGAGTCGATTCCCTCTACTCGTGCAGGAAAGCGGCCGGGACGCGCGGCCCATTTTGAATGAAGTTCTTCATACCGATGTCCATGTCGACCGTGCCCTTGCAGCGGCCAAAGCCCTGCGACTCGAGCTCGAGGCCCCGGGCGAGCGGCTGCGCCAAGCCACGCCGCACCACGTCGACCAAGATCTCGTCGATCGCGAGCGAGCGATGGCCGAGGTCGAGCTTCGCGAACGGCTCGGGCACAGTGACGGGCTGCGGGTCGACCGGCGCGAGCTTGACGGCCCCTGTGAGATGTTCGCGCACGAGCGCCTTGGCCGCGCCGACGAAGTCTGCGCGTGGCTCGCCGTGCGCCCAGCCCCACAGACAGGCCTCCTTGGCGCCGATGGTGCGACCGGTGCGCAAGAGGTCTATCGCTCGCGCGGCGCCGATGAGACGGGGCAGACGCTGCGTGCCGCCGTAGCCGGGGATGATGCCGAGATTCACCTCGGGCTGTCCGAGCACGAGGTTCAAGCCGACGACGCGCTCATGGCAGGCCATCGACAGCTCGGCGCCGCCGCCTAGCACCGGGCCATCGACCGCCGCGACAATCGGCTTCTTCGATCCGGCAATGCGATTGAGCGCCGCCTGCCCGGTGGACGACGAGGCCAAGCAGGCCGCCACGTCCTTGAGCACCGCGAGCTCGGTGATGTCGGCGCCGGCGAGCGCGCCGTCGAAGCTCGACAGCACGATGCCGTGCACGCTCGGGTCGAGGTTGAGCTGCGCGACGGCCTCGTCGAGCTCACGCACCGTCGCATCGGACAGGGCGTTCTTGACCTCAGGCCGCCGCACGCGCAGCACCGCGAGCTCGGCGTCGCGCTCGATGACGAGGTGGCGATAGAACTTGGCGAGCTTTCGCTCATTGAGGCTGACCGGCACCGCAAAGCCTGCGTGCTTGGCCGCGTAGTCGGTGCACAGGCGGCGGCACTCGTCGGCGCCGAGCTTTTCGGCCAAGTCCAACAGCCCCATCGAGTAGCCGAGGGCGTTGCGCGTCAGCCAATTGAGGTCCGAGGGTGCGCAGATCTTCTCGTCGAGCACGAAGTAGGTGCGCGCGAGCAGCACGGCGAGGATGCGGGCGCGAATCTCGGCGGCGACCTCGGGCCGGCAGGCCTCGCGCGCCGGCTTGCCGCTCGCGTGCCAGGGCTTGTTGCCTTGCTCGGTGAAGCTCGGGGGTGGCGTGAACCAGGCGCTGCCCTTCGGCCCGTGCTGCATGAGCGCGAGGCAGTGTACATTGAGTAGATTGCCGCGCGTCAGGTCCATGACCCAGAACGGCCCACCACCGCCGACCGCCTCGTCGACCACCTTGTCGACCTGCGCGGGGGTCGCCAACCCCTCGGCGACGATGCGGGCGGCCTCGGCGCAGTAGTTCACGAAGATGTCGTCGGCGGCGAAACACACGGCGTCGGCCGTCACGATGGGGACTTTGCCGAGCGTCGTCAGGGTCGCGAGCATGCGTGCGCCAAGCGCCGCATCGCCCGAGAGCACGACCTCGACGGGCAGCGCCCGCCAGGCGGGGTAGAACGGGTGATTGACGAAGCAGCGCGCTTCGCGCTTGGCCTTCGCCGCGATTTGCGCCCGCGGGATGCCGGAGGTGGCAAAGCCGATGAGGCAGTCGTCGCCGACGATCTTCTCGAGGTCGGCGAGGATCTGCTGCTTGACCTGCAAGTTCTCGGTGGCGGCCTCGAGAACATACTCGCATGGCGCGAGGGCCGAGGGATCACTCGTCGCGACGAGGCGCGTGCGCATGGCGTCGGCCTCTTTGGGCGACAGCTTGCCGCGGCTCTTGGCCTTGTCCATGTACTTCTCGATGCGGGCGACGCCGGCTTTGAGCGCCTCCTCCTTGATGTCGTGCAGGATGACCGTGCCGCCGCTCTTGGCGATGGCGCTCAAGAAGCCGTACGCGAGGTCGGGGCCAATCGAGCCCGAGCCAATGACGCCTACTTTCATGTCAGTCCCCATCGGTATTTCCTATCCCTCGGCAAGCGCGGGCACGTGCCCGTCCGCGATGTTAGACTTCGCGCTCGAGCACCAAGCGCGGCACCGGCACGAAGGCGGATTTCTCGAAGAAGGCCACGAGGTCGAGCTCGTTCCAATCGACCTCGGTGCGCAGGCGCAAGACGCGCAGGCCGCGCAGGTTAGCGAGCAGCTGTTCGAGCATCGCCGTGGCGATGCCTTGGCCCGCGAGCTTCGGATCGACGAGCACGGTGTCGAGCACGGCCAAAGGCTCGAAGAGGCCGAACTCACCGAACTGCACGGTGCACATCAGGGCGCCGACGAGGAGGCCGTCCCGCTCGGCGCCAACCGACAAGGCCACGTCGGCCTCTTTGAGTGCGCGCTTGACCTTGTTCTCGAGCCACAGCGCGCGACTGCGGCCGGTGATGGCCTCGTCGATCTTGGCGAGGCGCGGGCAATCCTCGAGGCGCAGCGTGCGCACCACGATGGCCTCGTGCTCGAGATTCACGCCGTTGCTGCTTGCATCCATGCGACACCTCCCACTTTGGCGTGACGAATCGCCCCCCAGATGGCGGCGCCGAGCGCACCGGCAAAGGCCGACTGCGGATGGGTCGTCACCGCGATCACGCGTTTGACGCTACGCTGCTCGCGCGCGAGCTCCTCGTTCAAGGAGGCCACGAGACCCTCATCGCTCGCGAGGCCCCCGCTCATCAGGACCTCACCTTCGACCCCGAGCGAGCGCAGCAGATGCGCGAAGCGGCCGCTCATGCTGTCGTGAATGCCGCGCAGGATATCGGCCGTGGCGATGCCGCGTGACACCATGTTGATGACGTCGGTCTCGGCGAGCACGGCGCAGATGGAGCTAATCTTCTCGGGCGTCTTCGAGGTGAGCGACAAGGCGCCGATCTCGGCTTGTGTCACGCCGAGGTAGCGCGAGATGTTCTCCAAGAACTGGCCGCTCCCTGAGGCGCACTGACTCGTCATCTTGTAGTTCAAGACGCGGCCGCGCGGGTCCATGGCGACGGCACGCGCGTGCAGGGCACCCACGTCGAGCACGGCTTGGACTTTGGGCGCAAGGAACAACGCGCCCTTGGCGTGCGTGGTCATGCCGTAGAAGTGGCCGGTCGCAAAGGCGATGTCGTGACCTTCGCCGGTCGAAGCGACGTAGTCGAGCTTCGCGACACCCGCCGCGCGCACAGCCTCACCGAAAGTCTCGTCGACCACCTCGGCGATCTCGCGCTTGCGGATACGTCGGCGGGCCTGCGCGAGGAGCGTGACGCTGCCTTCGTTGCTGCCATCCATGCGCAGGACGACCACCTTGACGGCGGCGCTGCCCACATCGATGCCTGCGCTGTACGTCATGCGGTCGCCAACCTCTGGCCGAACAGGGCCGCCCCGAGGGCGCCGGTATAGATGCTCTCGGGCGAAATGTTGATCGTCCGGGCGCCATAGCTCTCCGTGACGAGATCGCGCAAGGCGTGCACGGCCGCCGGGTTCTTGGCGACCCCGCCGGTAAAGGTGAGCGCGTCGGTGACGCCGCCCGAGCGGGCGATGAGGCTCATGGCGCGCAGCATGATGGCGCGATGTAGGCCGGCCAAGATGTCTTCACGCCGCTCGCCGAGCGAGAGGCGCTCGCGCAGCTCAGCCCCCGCGAACACCGTGCACGTTGAGTTGATCTTGACGTGCCGCGTGCTCTTTTCGGCGAGCGGCCCGAGCTCGTGCAGGCCGACGTTCATCTCGTCGGCGATGTAGCCGAGGTAGCGCCCACAGCCCGCGGCGCAGCGGTCGTTCATCTGAAAGCTCGTCACGATGCCCTGCGCGTCGACTTGAATCGCCTTGGTGTCCTGGCCGCCGATGTCGAGCACGGTGCGCGTCGAGGGGAACATCGCGTGCGCGCCCAAGCCGTGACAGAGAATCTCGGAGCGGATCTGTTCTTTGGGGAACGGCAGCCGTGCCCGGCCATAGCCCGTGCCGATCGTGATCGTGTCGACGAAGCGGATGCCGACCGCGGCCTCGACGCCGGCGCGTAGCTCGGGCTTGTTGTCGAGGCGGGCGAGCGCGCCCTCGATGTGGTCGACGAAGCCGAGCTCGATGGGCGCGTTCTCGACGGCGATGATGCACTTGTCGAAGAGGCCGACGAGCAAGTCGAAGTCGAGCCCGACCTCGGGCGCGAGCCCCTCGGCGATGCGAATGTAGGCCGAGCCCGCGGCGTCGCGAAAGAAGTCGGAGCGCTCGCCCGCAAGATCGCGCGCGGCGCGCTCGACGAAGCGTGTCTCTTCTTCCTTCGCGATGCGTTCGAAGATGGTGGCCACGGCGGCGCTGACGGGCGGCTTCGCGAGCGCGCCTGGCAACTTCGCGATCTCGCGCTCGATGAGGTCGTGCAGTCGCTCGAGCTGAAACAGATGCTGCTGCAAGCGAAAGGCATCGAGCAGCTTGGCGAGTGCTGGCGCTCCTGCTGCGGCCTCGACGTTGCGCCGCAAGATGCCGAAGCGCGCCGCCGTGAAGGCCTCGGTGCGCGCGACCTCGACGGCGCGATCGTAGCTCGAGCGCGAGTTGGTGATGCCGCGGCCGAGCACATGACCCTCGAGATCGAGGACGACGGCCTTCGAGGTGGTCGAGCCGAGGTCGACGCCGATGACGCAGGCGACCTCCTTGCCCACTTTTGTGCCTGTCACCTTGCCCGCCGGTTTGCGGCCCGAGCCGCCGCGCTCGGCGCTCATACCGAAGCCCCCTGCGCGCCTACGCTGCCCCGCTTGGCGCCGCTCTCGCGCCGCGCCTCGATCATCTGAAAGTAGCTCTCGAGGCGGTTCTTGATGTTGGCGGCCGAGAAGTAGCGCGGGTCGACGAGGTCCGACTCGATAAAGGCGCCTGGCACGCCGGTGCGCTTCTCGACCTCGCGCAAGATCATCAACTGTCCAGCCGAAAACGAGTTGCAGGACTTGACCGAGTTGATGACGAAGCCGTTGGCGCTGTAGTCGCGAATGTAATCGCAGAGGATCTGCACGCGGCCCGGCAGATTGATGTTGGTGTAGCAGCCGGCGCAGTAATCGGCGAGCGTGCCGAGCGGGTCGTTCGGATCGTGGCGAAAGCCGAGATCATAAGTGCCGCCGACCTTGCTGTAGGTCGAGGCCACGACCACCGCCTTCTCCTCGTAGAACATCTTCCAGAACTCGCGAAAGTGCGTCCAGTTGGGCGGGCCTTCGACGACCAAGCGATAGCGTTGATCATCGAGCGGCCCTTCGGGCGTGATGGGCCCAAGGCCGGCGGCGCTGCGCTCGTCGATCTCGCTCTTGAGGGCCTTGTAGTAGGCCACGGCTTCATCGGTGCCGCGAAACGAGCTGAAGATAGGGCCGACGTAGTAGACCGCGCCAAAGTAGGCATCGAGCGGGCTCGGCTTGCGCTTGGCGGCGTGCAAGACACTGACGAGATCGTCCTCGGCGGCGCGGCTCTTGGTCAGTAGGGCCCGCAGCTTCTCTTCGTCGTACGCCTTGCCGGTCACCTGCTCGAGCGCAGGAATCACGCGCTCTTTGAGTTGCTTGACCATGTACTCACGATGCGCGGCGGTCACTTCGCCCTCGCCCTGATAGGGCACGTGAAAGAAGACGATGGGGCAGTCGTACTCTTCACGCAACAGCTCGAACCACTTCATGAAGGTGTAGCAGCCGGTGTAGGAGAGCAGCAGCAGATCGGGCTTCGGCAAGCGCGTGCCGGTCGGGCCGATGTTGCCCGAGCGCAGCATGCCGAGGTCGCACTTGACGTAGGTGCACACGTCCTCGGAGTGCCCGGCCTTCTCGGCCTCGGCGATGTACTCGCGGCTCTTGCCGCGCATACCCGATTGCAGGGCGTTGATCTCGGGCAACACGGGTAGCGCATCGAAGGACAAAATGAGCTCGGTCAAGTTGCCGGGCACAAAGGTGTAGACGACCTTCTCACCGGTCGCAGGCGCTTGCTCGAGCCGCTCGAAGTGCCGAGCGATCATCTCCTTTTGCAGCGTCATCGACTGGTCTTTTTGCGCTGTCATCGTGATGTCCTTGGCGGCAGGCTCAAGCCGCGCCCCACAGCTTGATCGAATCGGCAAAGGTGCCCGCTTGCTCACCGAACTGCTGAAACTGCCCGGTGTTCTCGGCGTAGCGAAACGAGATGGTGGGGATGTGCGCGGCCTCGGCGCCGTTGGCGAGCATCGGCCGGTCGAGCAAGGCCGGGTCGCAGAAGCTCGGCGCGGCGAAGATGATCCCTTCGGCGCGCGCCGCCTTGACGCGCGCCGGAGCGAGGTCGCGCTTGCCGAAACGCTCGGCCTCGAAGATGACCGACGAAGCCATCGCGTGCGCGACGAAGCCGTGCGCGAGCGCGCGATAGGGATCGCCATCCTCGCTCACGTCGGCGGCAAGAAAACGATTGCCGAGCACGAAGTCGTCATCGACGATGTAGCAGCCCGACTGCTCGATGGTCTTGATGAGCCCGAGCGGCGGCTGCTCGCAGAACGAGCCCATGATGACAATGCGGGCGCGGTCCTGCACGCGGCCGGGCTCGGCTTCGCAGGCGGCGAGGTAGTCGCGCATCTTTTGGCAGAAGAGCTCTGGCGGGGTGACCTCACCCGCGCGCAAGAGTACGTGCAGCTCGGCGGTCGGCATGCTCCACGGCTTCTCGACGCGGTACTGATAAAGAGCGCGAATGAGTCGGCGCACCTCGTTGTAGATGACGATGGCGCTGCGCAGCGATTCGTCGGTGACCTCGCTGTCGGCGACCTCCCCAAGCTCGCGACCGAGCACCCGCAGCTCGTTCTGCCAAAACGCGCCGCCGGTCGCAGCCTCGAGCACCTGCGGTACGTCGAGGTAGCGCACGTAGGTCTCGGGGTAGAGCATGCTCCAGATTCCCGAGAGGTTGCGGATGACGTCGCAGGTCGAAGGGAACAGCACGGCGGCGAGGCAATCGAGGCGCTTAGTCTGCGCGAGCTCGATGACCGAGCGGGGCAGGTGGCAGATGTACGACTGGTAGAAAGCATCGCCCTTGATGATCTCGATGCGGTCGCCGCCGCCCCAGATGCCGACCGGTAACATGCCGGCGGCCAAGATGACCTCGCGCGGTGCGTAGACAGGCAGAAAGCCCGTGGCCTTGCGCCCGGGGGCTTCGGCGAGCCAGGCGCGCACCGAACCGAGCGACAGGTCGACAAAGACGCTCGTGGCCCAATCCATGACTGCGGCGCGTTTCGACATCGAAGAAGGTGCCCCTCTGGGCCGCGGTCGCGAGACCGCAGCGATACAAACCGAACGAACGTTCGTTAGGCTACCATAGGTGAGTCACCTGTCAAGAGCTGCGCCGCGGTTGAAGCAGCCGCCATTGTCGCTTAGGCTCGAGCGCAACAGTTAGGAGCCTTAGACGATGCGCAAGCTCAAGACCGCTATGCGCGAGCTGTGGGCCACGGTGCGAGACTCGCCGCGCGGTACGACCTCGGGCGTGCTCTTGACCGCGACCGTCCTCTGCCTCGTGGCCTACGTGAGTGAGCAGACCCTGAGTATTCGCCGCATCGCGCGGCCGACGGGCAATACGGGCCATGGCAGCAGCTTGGTGCCCGAGCTGTCACGCGGCAAGCTCTCGCGCACGGTCGTGGTGCTCAACTCCTACCACTACGGCTACTCGTGGTCGGACCACGAAACCGACGGCGTGCGCGACGCCTTGGTCAACCACGACCTCGGCGTCGACGTCGTGGTCGAGTATCTCGACTGCAAGCACCACCCGGCGATGGAGCACTTCGAACTGCTGCACCGTCTCTTCGCCGAGAAGTTCGCCGATCTCGAGGTGCCTGTGCTCGTCGTCCTCGACAACCCGGCGCTCGAGTTTGCGCGCCGCTACCGCGCCGAGATCTTTCCGAAGGCCGCGATCGTCTTTTGCGGCATCAACGGCTACACGCCGCAGACGCTTGCCGGGCTAACGCGCATCACCGGCGTCGCCGAGAAGCTCGCTGCGGACCGCACGCTCGAGCTCGCACTGCACCTGCGCCCGACGACCAAACGCGTGACAGTGCTGCACGACTACACGGTCACGGGACGCGCGACTCGAATCGAGACCGAGGCGCAGCTCGCGCCGTTCGCCGGGCGCGTGGCCATCGACTACCTGCCCGATGTCTCGCTCGCGCAGCTCCGCACGACCCTCGAGGCGCTCCCCCGCGACGCGATCGTGCTCGCGATGTCCTACAGCCTCGACAAGGACGGACGCGTCGTGAACCTCGAGGCGATGGCCGAGCTCACGGCCGAGAGCTCGCCTGTGCCGGTGTTCGGGCTGCACGAAGAGCGACTCGGTCACGGCATCATCGGCGGCCGACTGCTCGGCGGCCGGTCGCACGCCGAGCGCGCCGCAGCCATGGCGATCCGAGTCCTCAGCGGCACGCCCGTCGAGGACATCCCGGTCGAAGGCGACAGCGCGACCCGTACCATGTTCGACTACAGAGTGCTCACGCGCTTCGGCTACACGGCGGCTGACGTGCCGCACGATGCCATCGTCGTCAACCTACCCGTGTCGTTCGTCACTGAGCACGGCGACCTCGTCGCTGCCGTGCTTGGCATCGTCCTCGCGCTGATGGCGATCATCCTCCTGTTGCTCGCCAACATGCGGCGCCGCCGCATCGCCGAGGCCGCGCAGGTGAGCCTCCAGGCACAGCTTTGGCAATCGCAGAAGATGGAGGCGATTGGACAACTCGCGGGCGGCGTCGCACACGACTTCAACAACATCCTCACGGCCGTGCTCGGATTCGCCGAGCTCACGAAGAAGATATTGCCGGCCGGCAGCTCAGCCCTCTCGCTCGCCGAGCAAGTCGTTTTCGCCGCCGAGCGCGGCGGCAAGCTGACCCAGGGACTTCTCGCGTTTAGCCGCAAGCAAGTGCTCGACCCGCGTCCCGTCGACCTCAACGAGCTCGTGCGCGGCTTCGAGAACATCGCGCAGCGCATCATCGGCGAAGACATCGTGCTCGAGACGACGCTCACGTCGCCGAGCGTCGTCATCATGGCCGATAGCGGGCAAATCGAACAGGTGTTGCTCAACATGTGCACCAACGCCCGCGACGCCATGCCGACGGGCGGACGCCTGCTCATCGAGACCGCCGTGCTCGAGATCGACGAGGCCTATCGCAAGGCGCAGCGGCTCGAGCGCACGGGGCCGTTTGGGCTGCTGTCGATTTCGGATACGGGCCGCGGCATGGACGAGAGAACTCGGCAGCATGCCTTCGAGCCGTTCTTTACGACCAAGGAGGTCGGACGCGGCACGGGGCTTGGTCTGTCGATCGTCGACGGCATCGTCCAGCAGCACCACGGATCCATTCACTGCTACAGCGAGCCCGGGCGGGGCACGACCTTCAAGGTGCTCCTGCCGCTCGCCAACCGCGCGCCTGAAGCAAGAGCGCGGCCGCTGCCGCCGCCATCGTGCGGCGGCACCGAGACCATCTTGCTCGTCGAGGACGACACCGCCGTGCGCTCGCTCGTCAGCATCGTGCTGCGCAATTCCGGCTACACGGTCATCGAGGCCGTCGATGGCGTCGAAGCGGTGGAGAGGCACACCGCCCTCGGTGCGAACGTCGACTTGTTGCTCTGCGATGTCATCATGCCGCGCCAAAACGGCCAGCAGGCCTACGACGCCATGCGCGTGCGGCAGCCGCGGCTCAAGGTCTTGTTCATGAGTGGCTACACGTTCGAGATCATTCGCTCACGCGGTCTCGCTGACGCCGCCCTGCCGCTTCTCACCAAGCCGGTCATGCCTGACGAGCTCCTCGGTAAAGTGCGCGCGGTGCTCGACGCGCAGCTGCCGACGCCGCGCGCAGAGGCTCCCCTCGCCGGCGCAGAGCCGCAGCGATGACCGACGCGCGCGCCTGTGCTGCCGGGCGCACCCGCGACAGCCGAAATGCACGCACATACTCCGCAATCGCGCACCGACACGCGCAGCGCCTCCGCTGGGCCGTCGCGAGTCTCGTGCTCGTCGCTCTCGGGTGCGCGGGGCTTCAGTTTGGCAGGGGAACGCGCGCGAGCTACTCGATCCAGGGCAAGGACTTCGTGTTCCCTTCGGGCCTTCGGCTGTTCTTCGAGCCCGACTATAGCCAACCGTCGGCCATGGTCACGACCGTGGTGGGCGTAGGCAGCGCGGCGGATCCACCGGGCAAGGAAGGCTTGGCCCACTTGGTCGAGCACCTGTGGTTTCGCGCCGAATATCCCGAAGGGCTCTCGGTCGGCGACCGCCTCGTGGCGTTCGGGGGATCCTTCAAGGCCTATACTGCTCGCGACACGACGACCTTCTACGTCGTGGCAGCCGGACCCTCGTTGCCCGCGCTCCTGCAGCTCGAGGCCGCGCGCCTGACGGCACGGCTCGCTGGGGTGCGCGACGAGGTCTTCGTCCGCGAGCGCGAGGTCGTGCGCAACGAGCTGCGTCAGTTCAGAGAGACCACCGTCGGCGGACGGGTCAACGATGTCTTGATGGAGATGCTCTACCCGCTCGAACACACCTATCACCGACCCATCATCGGTACGCACGCCTCGCTCGACACGCTGACGCTCACCGACGCCCGCGCCTTTGCCGACGCGCATTATCGCGCCGACAACACCACGATTGTCGTGACCGGCGACTTCGTGGACGCCCGCGCACTCATCGCGCAAGCCTTCCCGATCAGTCTGCTCGGCAATGGCCACACCATTGCAGCCCCGCGGCCGCGTTGCAGTTCGCCCTCGCCCGAGCCGCCGCCACCGGACGCACGCCTCGTGCGCCATGAGAGCGCTGCTGTGACACGCACAGCAGTGCACCTCGCCTGGAGCCTGCCCGGTGGCTTTCGCCAAACCGATGCGCTGGCGCAGGTCGCCGCGCTGTTGGCGGGTCATCCCTTGAGCGCCCGCCCCGACTTCGTAGCGCTCGGCGGTCTCGGCCACAACGACTTCGAGCGCTGGTTCGAGCAGACCCTGGCCCCAGCGAACGCCGTGCTCGTGCTGGTCGGCGTCTTCGATCCCGACGAAGCCGAGCGGCGCGTGCGTGAACGGTTCTCCGCGTGGCGCAACGGCCGACCGGGCGCCCCCCTCGCGCCGCTGCCGCCAGCCCCCGCGGCGTCGCCCCGCGCCTTGAAGCTCATCCATCGTCCGGGGATGTCGCAGACGGATCTGCGACTCACGTGTCGGCTCGCCGCGGCCGCGAGCACGGACCTCGCAGCAGTCGAGGTGACGAGGCGCTACGTGCGTGACATCCTTTAGCACACGCTGCGGGACAACACCGGCGCTACCTACGGCGTAAACGTGCACACGCAAGCCTACCGCGGTGGGGCAGGGTTTCTCTCTGTGGCCGCGACGCTGCAAAACGACGAGGTCGCGCTCGCCGCGCGGGTCACGCTGGCGACGCTGCGGCACGGTCCCGAAAAGCTCGCCGCCGTCTCGGCGACGGATGTCACGACACTGCTCAGCGCCTGCGCACTGCATGAGCAAGTGGGGCTCGTCGGACCGCGCGAGGTGCTGGCGCCCCTGCTCGAGCGAGAGGGACGATGAACGTCGGCACCGCGCGACGCGCGAGCCAAGGAACGCTGATACCAAATCCGGATGACTCGGATTGTCGCGCCGCCCTTGACGCGGCGCGTGCGCTGGCGTGTCGAAGCCGCCGCGACGCGCACGCGTCAAGGGCCGATCGTAGTCAAGGAGGTCTCGTATGACGCGCGCTTCGCTGCGCCCGAGCAAGTCGTCACTTGACTCGTTGGCCGCGCCGCCGCTCGTGGTACAAGCGGGCCCAAACGGCAAGAGACCAAGGAACCCCCGAACCATGACCGACGCCTTTATCTGCGATGCCGTGCGTACCCCCATCGGCCGCTACGCGGGCGCGCTTGCCACCCTGCGCACCGACGATCTCGCCGCCGTCCCGCTCGCGGCCCTTGTGGCCCGCCACCCCAAGGCCGACTGGGGCGCGCTCGACGATGTCGTGCTCGGCTGCGCCAACCAGGCGGGCGAGGACAATCGCAACGTCGCCCGCATGGCGGCGCTGCTCGCCGGCCTCGCGGTCGACGTGCCCGGCGCCACCGTCAACCGCCTGTGCGGCTCGGGCATGGACGCGGTCGCGCAAGCGGCCCGCGCCATTCGCTGCGACGAAGCGTCCTTCATGCTCGCCGGCGGCGTCGAGAGCATGTCGCGGGCGCCTTACGTCATAGGCAAAGCCGAGACGCCCTTTGCCCGCACGCCCGAGATGTTCGACTCGACCATCGGCTGGCGCTTCGTCAATCCGAAGATGAAGGACGCTCATGGCATCGACGGCATGGGCGAGACGGCCGAGAACGTCGCGGTCGAGCACGGCATCGCGCGGGCGGAACAGGACGCCTTCGCGCTCGCGAGCCAACAACGCGTGGGCCGCGCCTTGGCCGCGGGCTTCTTTGCGCGCGAGCTCGTGCCGGTCGTGCTGCCGCCAAAAAAGGGAGAGAGCAAGGTCGTCGACGCCGATGAGCACCCGCGCCCGAGCGTCACGCTCGCGGAGCTCGGCAAGCTGAAGCCGGCCTTCCGCCCAAATGGCACGGTCACGGCGGGCAACTCGGCCGGCATCAACGACGGCGCCGCCGCGCTCATTGTCGCCTCGGCGGCCGCGGCCAAGACGCATGGCCTGACCCCGCTCGCCCGTGTGCTCGGCACAGCGGTCGCGGGTGTGGCGCCGCGGATCATGGGCATGGGGCCCGTACCCGCGACCCGCAAAGTGCTCGCACAGACCGGCCTCACGCTCGCACAGCTCGCGGTCATCGAGCTCAACGAGGCCTTCGCGGCACAGGCGCTCGCGGTGCTGCGGGCGCTCGGCCTTGGCGATGACGACCCGCGCGTCAACCCGAACGGCGGCGCCATCGCCCTTGGCCATCCACTCGGCATGAGCGGGGCGCGGCTCGTCGCGACCGCCACCCATCAGCTCGTGGCGACGAAGGAACGCTACGCCTTGTGCACGATGTGCATCGGCGTCGGGCAAGGGATCGCGATGGTGCTCGAGCGGGTGTAGAGTCCACGGACGACGGCGGCACGAGCGCAGGCGTTGCGTTGCCTAAACGCGCTTGACCCGCCCACGCGCCAAGCTCGCGAAGATGCCGAGCGCGCAGAGCACGGCGAAGATAGCGAACGCCAAGCGCACGGCCGACAGAAAGCCAGCGGCGTGCGCGTGATCCAAGTGGACGTCGCCGATATAGAGCGTAAAGAGCAGCCCGGACAGCCCGAGCGACAGCATCTGACCAACGCCGCGCATGGTGCCGACCGTGGCCGAGGCGATGCCGAGATGACGCCGCTCGACCGAGCCCATGATGGCATTGGTGTTCGGCGACGAGAACAACGCGAAGGCGAGGCCGAGCACGGCGAGCGCCACGACGACCTTCCACAGGTCCGTATCGGGCCCGATAGTCGCGAGGCCGCCGAGCGCGACCGCGGCGAGCCCCATGCCCGCCGAGGCCAACAGGCGCGGCTCGACGCGATCGGACAATCGCCCCGCCGGCGCCGAAAGCACGGCCATGATGACCGGCTGGACCATGAGCGCGAGGCCGGCGCCGCGCGGATCCAGGCCCTTTTGCTGCTGCAACCACAGCGACAAAAGGAAGCCGATACCCGCCGTCGCGCAGTAGTTCACGAGCGCCGCGAGGTTGGAGAAGAGAAAGACGCGGTTGTCACGCAACAATCGCACGTCCAAGAGCGGGCTCGCGACGCGCAGCTCCCACGCCGCAAAGAGCGCGAGACCAACCGCGCTCGCGCCGACGAGCGCTAGTCCGAGTGGCGCCGGCAGGCGAGCAAGGCCGAGCATCAAAGCGCAGAGCGAAGCGGCCGACAGAACGCCGCCGAGCCCGTCGAACGGCGCGCGGAGCGTCGTTGAGCGCTCACGCGGCAAGCGCGCCGCCGCGGCCACGGCGGTACACGCGATGAGCGCCGCGGCCAACCAAAAGATGCTGCGCCAGCCGAGCGTATGCGTGAGCAGCCCGCCCGCAACCGGACCGACCGACAGCCCAGTATAGACTCCGGCGACATTGATGCCGAGCGCGCGACCGCGCATCTCGGGCGGGCACGACGCGACGACGAGCGGCATCGCGGCCGCGAGCGGAATCGCCCCAGCCGCCCCTTGCAGCGCCCGCAGCGCGAACAGCCAACCCTGCGAGGGCGCGAAGCCGGCGAACGCGGTCGTCACGGCCAACAGCGCAAGGCCGCCGATGAACAAAGGCCGCTTGTGCCGCAGGTCGACGAGCCGACCCATGGGCAAGAGCAGCGCCGTCGCGGCGAGCAGGTAGCTCATGTTGACCCACGGCAACAGGGGTGCCGCGATACCGAGCTCGCGCGCGAGATCGGGCAGCGCCACGTTGGTGGCCGTGGAGAGAAAGGGAACGCAGAACGAAGAGAGCGTGACGAGCGGCAGCACCACGCCGTGGCCGGAGGCGCCGCCAGCGGCGTCCCCGTTCGAGCTCGATGTGCTGCTCGCGGCAAAAGGTAATGTCATGCGGCAAACAGAGCGCGAGCCGCAGCGGGCAGGCGCCTAGGCCAAACCTAGCGCTTTGAGCTTCTCGTCGGTGAGCTTACCGACCGCGAGTGACCAGCGGGGGTCGCCTGACTCGCTGCAGTACACGCCGAGCATCCATGTACCCGCGGCGTTGTAGACGTCC
>Ga0315268_10000271_pt1 | contig 59805 bp, 58 predicted proteins | sample C1_top_MG_FD_204535 | JGI IMG/M metagenome (GOLD analysis project Ga0315268, IMG submission 204535) | Sediment microbial communities from Yellowstone Lake, YNP, Wyoming, USA - C1_top | ecosystem: Environmental > Aquatic > Freshwater > Lake > Sediment | place: USA: Wyoming | collected 2017-08-01 | reverse complement strand
TGCCCATACCGATAATTAATGACTGTAAATAAACATAGAAAGTGGTCGGCGAAACAATGTGAACTTTTTTCTCATGAATGGCATAATCAATCAAATCGCGGGTGTTGACTTTAACCGCCCCGACTTTATTTACCAACAAATCATAGTAAATACCTTCGGCCGGGATAAACATAAAAGCAAATTCCATCGTTCCTAAATCCGGCCTCACGTATTTGGCTGTTTCATCAATCCTGTTTTTTAAATCCTGCTTAAAAACTGATTCTAATTGTTCTTTTCTTGTTTCATCGTGTTCTTCCACAATCCGGTTATAATTTTCCAAAGAAAACTTTGAATCAATCGGAATCAATTTATCGCCGAATTTTAAAACCGCGTCCACAATCAAGTCTTTTCCGGATTTGGCGTCTTTGCCCAATTTATATTGCATCTGATATTGATTGGGCTGAAAAGCATTTTTGAGCAGCGTCTCCAAATAATATTCGCCCAAGACTCCGCGCCGCTTGGGATTTTTTAGTACGTCTTCTAAACTCTGCAGCTGTTTGGCAAAATTAACCACCTGTTTGTTGGTTTCATCCAGCTTGGTCAATTTTTCAGTCACGTTGGTTATAATCTGGGCACTCTGCCCGAACTGAGTCTGCATGGTCTGGACGGATTCAGACAATTTCTTGTCCAGGGTTTTATTTATCTCGTTAACCTGATTCTGAAGCATCAACATTCCCTGATCCTGTTTTGGTTTTCTGGATAATAAAACAATGACCACTACAAGGCCAAGAACAATTACAATGCCAAAGATTAAAACATAGATATTCATATTGATATTTTAGCAAAATCTAAAAATAAATCATATCCTAAAAAACTCTTCAGCATTTTTAGCAGTCTGCTCCACCACTTTTTCAAAAGGAATATTTTTTATTTCGGCGATTTTTTTGGCGATATATTCAACGTAATAAGGTTCGCATCTTTTGCCGCGATACGGCTCTGGCGAAAGATATGGAGCGTCGGTCTCGATAAAAATCCGCTCTAACGGCGTTTCTTTAACTGCCTCAAAAAGCTCTTTATCATCGGAAAAAGTAATAATACCGGTAAAACCAAGATAAAAACCCATGTCTAGAAATTCCTTGGCGATCTTCCGACTGCCTAAAAAACAATGGACCACTGCCTTGACTTCCTGATTCTTTTCTTTCAAGGCGGCAATTAAATCTTCGTAAGCATCACGGCAATGCAAAATCGCCGGTTTTCTTTTCTTCTGTGATAATTCAAGAAGCTGGAACATCACTTCTTTTTGCTGGTTTTTCACCTTTTCCTCTTCCTCTTTTGAATCAGCCCAGAGATGGTAATAATCCAAACCCGTTTCGCCGATCGCCACTACCTTAGGATGGTCAGCTAATTTAGCAAATTCCTCTAAATTAAATTCTTGTTCCTGAACATGAATCGGATGAAAACCAATGGCGGCAAAAATATTTTCATGCATTTGCGCAATTTCAATGGCTTTTTGGCTGGTTGGATACTGCGAACCCACCACAATCATTTTCATGTCGTGGCTTAAGCATCTTTTTATAACTTCCTCGTAATCCTTTTCAAAACCTTCGAAATTAAGATGGCAATGGGTGTCAATTAACATATTTAGCAGGTTAAATGCATTAAAGCCACCACTCTTTTTCTTTGTTTTTTTAATTCATTATATTCGATGGCGGCTTGGTTTGTTTCTTTGATAATAACCGGCACTTTATGGTCCAAAAAAAAGTTTTTAGCATCGGCTGAGACTTTAACTAAGCCAGACTTTCCAGTACCGATAATCACATATTCTGGGTTTTCGTCTAGCACACCTTCAATATCCTCCAAATCAACAAAGTGGCTATCTCCCCGAAACCATTCAGAAACTTCTTGAATGCCAATCCAAACATCATGATTGTATTCTTTACCATCAACAGAAATTAAACCGAATTCGTATTTGTCAATCATGACTTAGTTATTATTGATTTTAACTGTTTGACTGCTTCGGGAAGAAGAGGCACGATAAAACCGCTGATGCTCATGAAAAATTTGCTGACTTCAGAATCAACGAGCAAATTTTCAAAAAAGGTGCCCGGAGCAAGGCGTGAAATAAACTGCAGACAAATGCCGATAAAAAATGCCCCTTCGATTGCTCCCAGGGCTAATCCCGCTAAACGATTTAAAAAACTTACACCTGGAATTATTTTTATTACTTTATTAAGCAGACGAAAGATAAAGCCAACCAATCGGCTGATCAGCAAAAACAAAATTATAAAAGCAATAATCTGAACAACTGGTTTTTCTCCCCAGTAATTGCCAGCCAGATGCGCTAAATTGTCATACCATTCGCCAGCCAAAAGTACGCCTAAAAAAATACCGATCAGAGAACCAAGGGTATAAACTAGGCCGCTGATAAAACCACTGAAAACAAAGCTGATGAAAATAATGACTAATAACGGGTCGAAAAATTTCATAGGTTTTTAGTTAATTCGAGGATATAAGGGCTCCCCCTTTATTATTTTATCACAAATTAAAGAATTGGTAATTTTCTCTGAAATCTTTGGCATAAAAGGCTTTAAAACTTTGGCTAAGTCGCAAATTAAAGCCGAAAGCTCAGAAATAACTTTATTCAATTTTTTGGTCTCATTTCTCTTGGCTAATTGCCACGGTTGCTCTTCATCAATATACTTATTGGCCCAGGCGATCACCTGCCATATTTTTTTCAAAGCTTCATCAAACTTTAATTCTGGGATTAAATCGTTAACTTCTTCTAACTCCTTGGCTTTAGGATTTTTCAACGCTTCTGGAATTTTTCCACTGCAGTATTTTTCAATCATATTTAAGGTCCTTGAAACTAGATTGCCTAAACCGTTTGCCAAATCAGAGTTATATTTTTCTTTGAATAAAAATTCTTTAATATCGCCGTCTTGACCAAAAGGAAATTGGCAAAGAAGAAGATAGCGAGTGGCATCAGAGCCGTATTTTTCCACTAGGAAATTCGGGTCAATCGAATTACCCAGACTTTTTGACATTTTTTGGCCGTCAATAGTGAAGTAACCATGAACAAAAATTGATTTAGGCGGTTCTTCTGAAATAGCCAGGAGCATCGCCGGCCAATAAATGCAATGGAATTTTATAATTTCTCTGGCCATCAAATGCAAAACATCAGGCCACCATTTTTTAAATTCTTTTTTATTATCTTCATAACCGATTGAGGAAATATAATTCTGTAAGGCCTCAACCCAGACATAGACATTTTGCTTTTTGTCAAAAACTAAAGGAATTCCCCATTTTACTTTTTCCCGGGAAATGGAAAAATCCTGGAGATCTTGCTTAAAAAGTCCTAGGGTTTCATTCTTGGCATTTTGCGGTCTGATTTTTATGGTATCATCTTCAATTAATTTTTTAACCCGTTCTAAATAATCGGAAAGCTTAAAAAAGTAATTTTTTTCTGTAATTTTTTCCGGAACTTTATTATGCTCCGGGCATTTGCCGTCAACTAATTCTTTTTCGGTAATAAACTTTTCGCAGCCCGTGCAATAAAGCCCTTCATATTCTGATTGATAAATTGCTCCAGCTTCTTTCAATTTCAGCATAAACTTGTCAACGGACTTAATATGCCTTTTATCAGTAGTTCTGACAAAATAATCATATTTAATATCCAAATTCTGCCAGGATTTTTTAAATAATTCAGAAATTTCATCACAAAATTCTTTCGGGGTTTTGCCGGCTTTTTGGGCTGATTCTGCTACTTTGTTGCCATGTTCGTCAGTACCGGTCAAAAAGAAAACATCGTATTTTTTATCACGATAATAACGAGACAAAACATCAGCGGCAATGGTGGTATAAGCATGGCCAATATGCGGCTTGTCATTCACATAATAGATTGGGGTTGTTACGTAAAATTTATTGGTCATAGATAAGTAAATTGTAGCTTAAAAAGACTTTTTTTACAAATAAAAAAATCGCTATCTATTTTTGATCAGCGACTAAAATATTAATGCCCACCGAGACTACATATTTGCTATTTAATTCTCTATATTTTCATTATTCTTTTTTTCATAACCCCAACATCTTGTCATACTTCTCTATCAATTCAGCTTTACTTTTTCCTGTTAAACCCGATAACTTTTCCAAAACGGCATCACTCGTTGTCAAATAAAACACCCACTCCGTGTCCTTAAGTTCATCCTTTCCCTCTTTTACTGCTTTTGCCCAATCGCTGTCCGGATCCATTGATGGTCTCTCACCATGTGTATACCCACCAATCCCGCGCTCAACAACAATTCTGTTCCTAAACCCACGAACCAGGAATTCTTCTGCAATCTCAAGTTTTTTTATCTGTCTTTCTCTTTCTTGTAACTCTTGATCGCTTTCCTTCCGCATTTCTTCACTACTATCTTTAGCTACTCCTTCTTTTTCTTTCTTAGGAGAAATAGTGTCCATATCGCCTTGTCCTGTTGCTTCTATGTCCTCCTTCTGATTATGGACATTACCTCCTCTTTCAAGTGAATCTTTCATTATACGACCCCTTCAATTAATTTTTAGATTTTTATTACAAACCTACTTATATGAAATTAATCTTCTGCTATTATATAATTATACATCTTTTATAATTTTTGTCAATAGTTGTATAAGCATGGCCAATATGCGGTTTGTCATTAACATAATAAATCGGCGTGGTAACGTAAAATTTTTGTGTTTTCTCGGTCATAGATAATTGAATTATAAACTAATTCGGCAACTATATCAATCAGGAAAAACAAAACAATAATCACCAAAAATGGCAATTATTGCTTTTATCTTTTAAAATTCTTTATTCTTATTCCTTTTTTCCTTCTTCGTCGTACCAGAATGACCGAGCTTCTTTTGACATATCTTCTTCCCATCCTTTAACTACTTCTGGATTTTGCTCTCTAAACTTTTTAAAAGCAGACATCATTTCTTTTTCGGTAATACCCAATTCGTCTAATTGGTCCAAATCAGGATCATCATAAAAAAAGCTCCTCGGTCCTTTTTTAAACCATGTCTCTAATTTACTTTGAATAATAGCAGCTTTTTTAGCTTCTAATTCGACTAAGTCTATTTCTGTTTCTGGCATAATTTTTATGATTAATGATTAATAATCCTCCAAATTATTTTAAATTATCAAAAATTGTTATTTTTGTCAAATTATTTTGCAACCAGCACCACAAACTCGCCCTTAACTTTATCCGGATTGTTTTTAAAATAATTTAAAATTTCACCTGCATTTCCCCTGACAACTTCTTCATAAATCTTGGTCAATTCGCGCCCCACCGCGATTTTTCTTTGTTTGTCTAAAACTTTTTCCAAACTCTCTAATGTTTTTAAAATGCGATGAGGTGATTCGTAAAAAACTATGGTTTCTTTTGAATCGACAATTTCTTTAAAAAGCGTTTCTCGGCCTTTTTTATGGGGCAAAAACCCCAGGAATCTGAATTTATCACAAGCTAGTCCTGAAACGGAAACTGCGGCGGCCAAAGCCGATGGACCGGGTATCGCCGCGATTTTAATGCTACTCCCTAATTTTTCCACAACCTCGCGGATTAACAGGCCGCCGGGGTCAGAGATTCCGGGCGTACCGGCGTCTGAAACCAAAGCTGCGTTTTTGTTTTTTAATTCGGAAATTATGAAATCAATTTTCTGCAAGCGCGAGTGCTGATGATAAGAAACAAGCGGTTTTTTAATTTCAAAATGATTGAGAAGTTTTAAAGTCCAGCGGGTATCCTCGCAAATAATAAAATCAACCTCTTTTAAAACCTTAAGGGCTCGCAAAGAAATATCTTCCAAATTGCCGATTGGCGTTCCGACAATATAAAGAGTTTTCATAATTTATTTAGCCGACTTCGTCAGCTTCTTCTTCCACTTTTTCCTTTTCTTTTTTCTCTTGGAAAAAATCTCTCAAAAAAGAATCAGCAATAATGGTCACCGGCATGGCTAACAATATTCCTAAAATACCGGCAATCTTGGCGCCGATTAACATCACAATAATCACCACGATTGGATTCAAACCAGTAGCTCTTTGCATCACTTTTGGCACAATCAAATTATTTTCCAATTGCTGGATGATAATATACAAAATTACCACGAATAATGCTTTCCAGGGAGACTGGGTAAAGGCGATTAAAACCGCTGGCACTGCGCCGATAATCGGACCGGCGATCGGAATAAATTCGGTGAACCCGGCAATCAAACCCAAAAGAAGGGCGTACTTGACTCCCAAAATAGTCAGACCGATAAAACTGCAAGCTCCGATTATTGCACAAAGAATCAGCTGGCCTTTTAGCCACCAGCCCAATCTTTGCTGAATCCTAGTGATAAGTTGCATTAGATATGGCTGATATTTAGCCGGCGAAACAGCCGCCACAAATTTCTTAAAGGCGTTTTCTTCCAAAGTCATATAAAAAGTCAGGACTAAAATCGCCACCAGGGAAAATAATCCCCCAAAGATACCGGCTAGTCCCGTAAAAACGCTGCTGGTTATATTAACCAGGGTATTATTCAATGAGGACAAACTATTCTGAATGGTCTTCATTATATCAGAGCTGGTCTGACCTTCCTGAGCCTTTGAGATAGCGGAAACTATTTTTTCATAAATGGCCGGGAAATTATTATAAAGCTGTCTAACCTGATCAGTGATTATTGGGATGAGTAAAGCAATTATCAGGGCGATTAATCCGATCACAATCGCGTAAATCGCCACCACCGCCAGGAGTCGCGGCACATTTCTCTTTTTTAATTGGTCAACCCAGGGGGAAATCGCTGAAGCAAAAACAATGGCAATAAATAATACGCCGATTACATCGCGGATGCTCCAGACAAAGAATATAACGATTAACACTAACAAAACTTTAAAGATTGTGCCCATTGAAATATTTACGGTTGATTGCATCTTCATAAGTTTGCTTATTATAAAGATATTATACTACTTTTTTGATATTCAAACAACTTATTTTAGCTTGTTTATTAAATCGGAAAATCTCTTTTTTTCTTTGAAAGGACCAATTAGCGCTAATGTCAATTTTTTATGCTGGATGATGTTTTTGGCGACTCTTTGAATATCCTGTTTTGAAACTTTATTAATCTTTTTGATTTTTTCCTGCGGAGTCTCAATCTTGTTTACTAACAATTCCTGCTTGGCCAAAAATGCCGCAATATTTTCTGAATCCTCCAACTCCAAAACCATCTTGCCTTCCAGAAAATCCTTGCCCTTTTTTAATTCTGGACCCGATACTCCTTCTTTTTTAATCTTTTTCAATTCTTCCCAAATCGCCACGATCGCTTCTTCAATTCTTTTTTTGTCCAAACCCGCCTGAACAACAAAAGCGCCAGTATCCTGATAAATATTAATGCCTGATTTTACAAAATAAGCCAATCCCCTTCTCTCCCTGATATTAATAAATAATCTAGAAGACATATTACCGCCCAAAATCACGGCCAAAATTAGTTGGGCGTAAACATTTTTATGAAAATATGAATAAGCGGAAAAACCAAGACACAGCTGGACCTGCTCGGTTTCTTTGAATTTAACAGAAAGTTTAGGTTTATTTTGTTCAATTCTTATTTCTTTAAAATCCGGCAATCTTCTCTTTTTCGGCTCAAGATTAAAATACTTTTCAACCAACTTAGTGATTTTTTTAACGTCAAAATTGCCAGCTACTGAAATCAGCATGCCGTGGGGCAGATAGAATTTTTTTAAATAATCCAAAATTTTGTTTCTCGATAACCCTTTGATATTTTCTTTTTCTCCGGAAATTAACCTCCCCAAGGGGTGAGCGCCAAATAAGGTTTTTTCAAACAATTCCTCGATAAACATCAGGGGATTATCCTCGTACATGTTTATTTCCTCGATAATCACGTTTTTCTCGCGGATAATTTCCTCGTTTTTAAAAATTGAGTTCATGAGCATATCAGAAAGAATATCAAAAGCCAGTTCAATTTTTTTGTAGTAAATTTTTATATAATAGCCAGTGTGATCTTTGGACGTAAAGGCATTGTATTCTGCGCCAACTCCGTCTAACTCTTTGGAAATCGCCAGAGTGGAAGGCCTTTTCTTGGTGCCTTTAAACATCATGTGTTCGATAAAATGAGAAATGCCGTTTAAATTTTTAGGTTCATATCTTGAACCAACCTTAAAAAGCACTAGGCAAGTGACTGCCTCAGTTTCTTTTTTCGGCGAAAGAATAAGCCTGATTCCGTTTTTTAAAGTTATTTTTTTAAACATTTTTCCGATATATTTAATGTCTCTTGACAAAATTATAATTACCTGCTAAGTTTAATGATTAAAATTGCACATAAAGAGGTCATTAATCTCAAGAGGAGGTGAGAGATATGGCAAAAAAAGCCAAAGCTAGGGCAAAAGTAAAAGCTAAAACCAAGAGTAGGGCAAAAGTGAAAGCTAAAGCCAAGGATAAGACAAAGGCGGAAGCTGAACCTAAGCTCAGGTGTCCAGCTTGTGGTCATCAACAGACCAAGGAATCTGATAAAAATTGGGTAGCAAAAGTTAAAACGCCCTACATCCGGTACTCAGGCCTACCCAATGATACAACCATAAGGGTATCACATAAAGACGGAACAGGTGAACGTGTAGTTGAACTGTTGGCGTGTCCTTGCGGTAACTTATTCATTGATCCGGGTAGTTTGGACTAAACCCCCTTTTTAGCCGCGCCCCGAGGCGTGGCTTTTTATTTTAGAGAACAAAATTTACCTAATTATTTAACTTTCTTAGTAAATAATCTTTCAATTCATTAGTCCTAATCCTCTCCTGTTTCATCGTATCCCTGTCCCGAACCGTTACTTTTTTATCTTCCAGGGAATCAAAATCAACAGTCACGCAATACGGCGTACCGATTTCATCCTGCCTCCGGTATCTTCTGCCGATTGAAGCCACTTCATCATATTGGCACATGAATTCCCGGCTTAAATCAGTATAAATTTCTTTAGCTATCTTGATCAAATTTTCTTTCTTTGATAACGGCAAAACCGCCACCTTAATCGGGGCCAAATCTTTGTGCAATCTTAAAACTACTTCTTCTTCCTTGGCGCTTTCCGTGGTCGTTGTCCGGCCGCCTTTGATTTCTTCGTAGGTATCAATTAAAAAAGCCAGGGCTGAACGATCAATACCACCTGAAGTTTCGATAATATAAGGATAAAAAGCGTCTTTATAATTTTCATCTTGGTATTTTAACTCATGTCCACAATTTTTACTGTGCTGCGATAAGTCCCAGTCGCCACGGTTGTGTATACCCTCAATTTCATTTTCTCCAAAGGGAAATTTATAGACAATATCAGTCGCCTGTTTAGCGTAATGAGCTAGCTCTTGTTTTTTCTGCACCCTTTTATTTAAATTTTCTTTTTTAATTCCTAAATTCAAATACCATTTCACTCTTTGTTCCTGCCAATAGTCGAACCATTTTTCCGCTTCATTGGGATGGACAAAATATTGCATTTCCATTTGTTCAAACTCACGGGTGCGATAAGTAAAATTCTTGGGCGTAATTTCGTTGCGGAAAGCCTTGCCTATTTGAGCCACCCCAAAAGGAATTTTCTTGCGCGATGAATTGAGGATAGTTTCAAAATTAATGTAGATCCCCTGGCAGGTTTCTGGCCTTAAATAACTGACCGCTGCTTCATCCTCTACTGGTCCTAGAAATGTCTTCATCATCATATTAAAACTTTTAACATCAGTCAGTTCTCCTTGACACTCAGGACATTCTTTTTTATTTTCCAATTCGTCCTGCTTAAATCTTTTGTGACAGGATTTACATTCGGCTAGGGGATCAGTAAAATTCTCTAAGTGGCCTGAAGCTTGCCAGACTTTCGGACTCATTAAAATAGAAGCATCCAAACCAACTACGTCATCCCTGAATTGCACCATGGCCTTCCACCAGGCTTTTTTGATGTTGTTTTTTAATTCAACGCCCAGCGGTCCGTAATCATAGGCCGAGTTAAGACCGCCATAGATTTCAGAGGAAGGAAAAATAAAGCCGCGTCTTTTTGCCAACGAGACAATTTTCTCCATTTTATCTAGATTTTTTGGCATTGGGATAAAAAATTATGTGGATAAAATAAGTGCCCATTGCCCCAAAAAAAACCATAATAATGCCTAATAACTCTAAAAGAAGAAGGGTTGGAGAATACAGAGTTTCATAAGAACCAAGAAAGTTCAGAATAAAAACGCCGGAAAAAATAATACAGATTAAAATTCCGACAATTTTCAGGAAAAAGCAAAAACCAAGGATAATGCTTTTTAAAACAGGTTGTGGCTTTTGTTTGGGCATAACAGTTTTATTATAGCTATTTATGGGTTTTTTGGCAAAGAAAAAACCACCAAGCTCTCCAGTTCTTGATGGTTTAGAAAAGGTACATTATCGCGACTTGCGCATTTTCCAAACTTCTTTGATGATCTCTGCTACTCGCTTCTTTAACTCTCTAATCTGAGCGAATATACCCAGAAGTTCTTCTTCCTTCAAACCTACTTTGTCGTCTTCCATCCCATCAGTAATCAGATGAAAAGCGTTTATGGCTGCTACCTCTGTAAGGCTTTGCGGATCTTCGGTCAGCAACTGTTCAACCCTGTCCAATACTCATCACCTCGCTTGGTCAGAATCTTGATCCCCTCTGCTCCCAGAAGAATCTATTTATCCGATTCTTGGGAAGTCTGATCTTGACACCGGCCCTCTTCAATTTCTCTTGTCGCCTCTTCAATCTCTTCAATCAGTCTTCGAGTACTGGCTGGAAGTTCAAAAGGAAGTTTCTTCTTTTTCTTGCCCCGCTTATCTTTAATTTTGGTACCCGGCATACTGATCACTCTCCTTTAGCCTCCTTTGGCTAGTGCGGTTCGAAAAATCGTTCTTGCTTCGGCTTCTGTCGTTCTGTTTCTCAACATCAATTCCAGGATAGCCAAGACACTCTTTGGCTTGCGCTGATCTCGCTGGAATACTAAAGCAATGGCTGTCTCGGTTTCTTCGCTGAAACCCAGTAAGTCGAAAAGTGAGTTATAATAATCTTCAAGCGACACGTCCTCTTCTTCGACTTCAATACGGATTATTATCGGCACCCTTTCCTTCCTTGGCTGGATTTCTTCTTCCCATTCTTTACTCTTAGCGTTTTAACCGCACTTCTTACTGGTTCAGTTATTTGCTTAGTATCCTCTGGCCAGACACTCTCGTTAAGGATAGTAACTTCTTTTGTTCTTTCTCTTGCTCGACCGATGGCTGTTCTTTGTGGATGAGCCAGGTGTTTTTTGGGCTTGAATTCCTCCGCCCCTATTCGTATGTCTAGTGAACCGGCTACTATCTCTTGTCTATCCGTGGTGACTGACGGGATCTTTGGTAATAGTCCTATTTCATCATCACAAGCCAAGAGATCAAGGAACAATAGATTATCATATGCCCTAATCAAAACCGGATAGGCTTTTTTAGAAATCCAGACTTGACCCCAGCCATACTGACCTGACTCTTTCAGCTTCTTCTGAAACTTAGCGTATGCCAAAGCAGACTTTAGCTCTGGAACTAGCGTATAGCTATCGACCTGAATGACAAAGCCTACGGTGCTGGGAATAATAAAGCTATCAATCCTCAGTATGTTTTTCTTGGGTCGAGCTCTTTCTATCAGGGACTGATCCTCAGCGTCAGCCACAAAAATCTCACCCATTTCGGAAAGATAGGCTCCCACCACGCTCTCTCTTGAAATCCGCTTTCGGCAATGTCGGCAGAGAAATCTCACTTTTTCCGGGGGTATTGTCCTAACCTTCTCCCGAGGCTTTTCTGGAGTAATATCGTAGGGCTTGCTTTTCTTGCCCACTCTCTGCTGAACAGGCTGGTGACACTTATCATGAACCAAAACCTCTTCTGGCGTTGTTCTCTCTTCAAAGCGCTTCAATAACTTACCGTGAAAACTTGTCTTAAGGGGTGGAATCTCTACAAAGATGTTTCTTACGGCTGCCATTTCTGCTTAACTCCTTTCTTTTTGGGATCACCAACATAACAATATTTATCAACTACTGAACTCGGCCAAATAATCCCTCCTCTCGGTACATGAAGGGGATTTTTAATTGAACCAGGGATTGCCTGCTCCCGCAAGAATAGAAACTTCCAGGTCCGATTTACCTCCATTCTCAATCACCTCTTTATTGTCAAAGGTCATTTTGATATCAGCAAATTAGCATAGAATATCTAGATTGTCAATTGACCTTATGGCAAAAAAACTCCATACTTATATTATGAAAACTTGCGCCATTATTCCTGTCTACAACGAAGAAAGACATATCAAAAAAGTAATTGAAATAACTTCGAAACACATCATAGATGTTTTGGTGATTGATGACGGTTCAACTGACAATACGCCGAACGAAATCGCTAAAACGCCAGTCCGAGTTTTCAGGCATCCGAAAAATTTAGGCAAAGGTGAAGCCCTTAAATCAGCATTTAAGCTGACTAAAGATTATGAGGCAATAATTATCATTGATGGCGATTGCCAGCATGATCCCGATGAAATTCCCAATTTCTTAAAAATGGTGGACCACTATGATTTGATTATCGGCTCGCGGGAAAAAAGAAAAAGCATGCCTTTGATTAATAAAATTTCAAATAATTTTTCCACTTGGATAATTTCACGCCTAGCTCACCAGAAAATCCTGGATTCACAATCAGGCTACCGATTAATGAAAAGAAGGTTGATCGATAGTCTTGATTTAAAAACCACTCGCTTTGAAACAGAAACAGAAATTATTATTCAAGCCGCAAAAAAGGGCTTTAAAATCGGTCATCTGCCTATTAAAACCATTTACCAAACCGAAAAAAGCCATTTCCACAAAACAAAAGACACCTTGAGATTTATCAAATATTTCCTCAAGGCGATTTTTATTAAATCTTAAAAACTTATTATAAATAATCTAACCAGCGCGTGCCTTCTGGTTTTTTCTTCTGACAAAAAATGCTAAAGTGCCAAAAACAATAATAGCGATGGTTAATCCTATTGCTCCCTGTATTATCAAATTCCTTTCGCCAGATAAAAGCAAGAAAAAAGGATAAAAAGGCCAGACAACCGCCATAAAGACATCAATAACAAATCCGAGCCAAGATAAATGATAGGGATATGCTGAATTAATGTTAAAATAAACAACCCAGCCCATTCCGATTATAAGGTAAAGAAATACTGCTAATAAAATAGTGGACTTTTTTAATAAATTCATAAGCCTACTTCATTAAATCTAATAAAACGATATTATACCCTTTGTTTAGGCTTATTATTAAGTTGTTTGCTTTTATTATAAAGGTAGTAAATTAGGGAAACAATTAGATAGGAGCTTACAAGAGAAAGAATCGCCATAACTAAAGTGTTGTAGCGAGAAAAAAGTGGAGGATGAAATCCACAGTATGGCTGCCAAGTATCGACAGCACAATCAATGTGGTAACCGTCTGTCAACAACATAAGCACTGCAAAAATAGGAAAAAATAGTAAAACCGTAAAAATAATTAAACCTACAATTGGTTTAAATGTTATTTTTTTCATCGAATTAGATAATAAAATGGCTACAATTCTCTTGCCTTTTCCACTCTAATCACTCCATTTGCTTCCAAAACTGCCACATCGCGTCTCGTTAATTTTCCGGTCAGTAAAAATTTAGCTAAAGCATCATCCACTTTTTCCTGAATCAAACGCCTTAACGGCCTGGCTCCGTAAATCGGGTCAAAGCCTTCTTTGGCTAATTCTAAAATTGCTTCAGGCGAGGCTTGCAAGGTGATACCTTTGATTAAAAGCCTATTAGCCACTTGCTGAATTAACAATTTAACGATTTCTTCTATATTTTCAGGCGATAACGGCTTGAAAACCACTATTTTATCAAAACGATTCAGAAATTCCGGCCGGAAGTATTGGGCTAAAGCCGAAGTCATTAATTCATTTTCAATCTCTGAAGTCGCCTTTCCCTCTCTCATTCTGTCCTGAATTAATTGGGTGCCGGCATTAGAAGTGGCAATCAAAATCGCATTGGTAAAATCAATAGTCCTGCCCGTGCCGTCAGTTAGCCGGCCGTCATCCATCACCTGTAAAAACACATTCAAAATGTCAGGATGGGCTTTTTCTAATTCGTCCAATAAAATAAGAGAAAAAGGATTAGTTCTTACTGCCTCAGTCAAGTATCCTAATTCTTGGCCATAACCTGGAGGCGAGCCAATTAAACGATTGATTGCCGCCGGGGTCTGATATTCTGACATATCTAGCCTAATCATATTTTTTTCAGAACCAAAATAAACTAGAGCCACTGTTTTAGCTAACTCTGTTTTTCCCACTCCGGTCGGGCCGAGAAAAAGCAAATTGGCAATCGGCCGATTGATATCCCTTAATTCTGTTCTAGCCCGTCGCAAAGCCGAGGCTACCGCTTTGACCGCTTCTTCCTGATCAATAATTCTTTCATGGATTTTCTCTTCAAGGTTTAAAAGCTTCTCGCTTTCTTTTTCCGTTACCTTGGTTACTTTTACTCTGGCTTTTCTAGAAACTACTTCGGCCACCTCTTCACCAGTAACCATGGCGTCTCTACCTTTTGTTTTTTTGACAAAAACCGCCACTTCCTCAAGTAAATTAATGGCTTTTTCGGGCAGATAACGGTCATGAATATATCTTTGGGAAAGGGTAACTGCTTTTTCAATCGCGTCATAAGAGAAAAAAACTTTATGACGGTATTCAATGTTGCCGGATTTGGCTTCCAAAATCAAGATGGCGTTATTTGTCTCTGGCTCTAAAATTTCCACTTTTTGAAAAACATCCAAAAGACTGCCTCCTCGTTCAATGTACCGACTGTAATTAGCGGGATCAGTTGAACCAATCACATAAAATCTACCCTGCTTTAAAAAGGTAGTTAAAATCTCCGATAAATCCAAAGTTTCTCCACCGCCCGAAGAAACACCAATCAGGTTGTGAATGTTGTCAATATATAGCACAATGTTGCCGGCTCTGGCTACTTCATCCAAAACAACATTCAATCTTTCCTCAAGTTCTCCGATTTTCCCAGCGCCTGAAACCAAAGAAGCAATTGAGAGACTGACTAATCTTTTATCTTTAAGAACTATGGGCACATCTTCAGCCGCCATCCGAGAAGCCACTCCTTCTATCACCATTGTTTTGCCCACTCCCGGATTACCCACTACTAGCGGGTTAGCCTTTTCTCCTTCAAAAACCCGAAAAATCTCTTCAATCTCCCTGTCTCGGCCGACACAGACCGGCAAAGCCCCGACCCGCGCCAGCTGGGTTAAATCCCGAGAAAAAGCATCCAAAACCGGGGTAGCCACTGCGGTCATCGCCCGATCCATTGCTCCCTTGGGCTTGCGAGCCGCTTTTGAACGAAAGCGTCTCCATTGCTTCCTTAGTTTATCCTGAATGTTAATCCATTCAACTACATTAAAAAGTTTATCAAAATCAACTTCCAAATCATACAGTATCTCTTTGGCTTCTGAATCAACCGTGAGAATTGAAATTATCAAATCTGGTATACCAATTGATTCGCGCTTACCTAAATATGCTTTTTGATAAGCACTAAAAAATATTTTTTTGACTAAAGGTGATAAAACAGGGTCGTTTCTCGAAAATTCTCTTTCTTGGCCCAAACTGCGGCTTACTTTTTCGACTAAGTTAGTCGGATTGACTCCTAATCTGACGAGGATAACTTTAAAGGTGCTGGTGGCAATCAGCGAAGCCAAAAGATGAATTGGTTTAACGCTTTGGTGATTGAATTTTTTGGCTAAATTCCAGGCATCCTCCAAAACTTTATTGGATTCAATGTTAAAAAAATGTGAAACATCTTTTATTATTTTTCCCTTACCGGATAATTCCTCAAAAGATATATCTGGCTCCAAGATTTTTATCTCCTCTTTTTTTCTGGTGATTTGTGGTCTAAGATTTTTTTCTCGGTCTAAGCGGTAAAATATGTACAAATCAGAAATGACTGAAAACCAGAAAATCATCATTTCCCCGTTTCTTAAATTTAGAAAATCCAAAAGATGACCGCCTTGATTTAGAATTTGGTAAAGATTCCAAAATCCCAAAAGCAGTCCAAAAAGACCAAAGAATAAAAATATCCCGTTTAAAATTGCCCGAATCGTTCTTTCTGTCTTTTCCTCGAGAATCAAAAGTGAGTTTATCTTCTTTTTCCAACTAAGCAACACGCCGTCGGCGTAAGCGTAAACTCCATCTCCCTTGCATTTCGGACATTCAACTACATTTTTATTTTGATCGACAAAATATCCCCTTTCATTACATTCGGAACAAGATATAAACCGCAAATTTTCTTTTTTATCTATTAATTGATTCATTTAAAAAGGCCTTGGCCGCCGGTAATGTTTAAAACAATATTATAAATAATAAACGGTGGTAAGAGAAGGTAAACAAAAAGGAGAATTAATAAAACAATTACCCAAACTAACATTAAAACTAGTTTGAATCCAAAAACAATTATTCTTAAAAAGAAACTGATAATGCGGCCGCTTCTCGAATAATCGCTGTACATTGGCTTGAAAAGATTGGCAAATAAAATTCTTAGCGACAATCTTTCGCCCCATTCCTTCATTTGCTCCAAGCAAAAAAGCACGACTTTTTTAAAGCCATGTGAATACCACCAAAGAGGAAAATAAACAAAATCTAAGAGTATTTCCACTAGAATATACCGGAGTGATTTCCAAACTAAATTTTGGCTTTGAGCCATATTTTTTGCTTAATTCTTTTTTTATTATATCACAAAATTTACTTTTTGTCCAATAGAAAAAGACCGCTGGTAAAAACCAAGCGGTCTTCGGACAATAAACCGAAAAATCTCATTTCACTCTTACTTCTGGGTCTGTTCACTTTCCGCCTGCAGTACCGTTAAATATGATTCTGGATTCTCAATTCCCATTCCGCCGAGTACTAGGAGGTAGTCCATTTTATTCTGCATCCGGAGAAACCAGGGTAACTGTTTATAGTCCTCCTGACTAACCTTGTCGAAGAAGAACCTTCTTACCTCTTCAGGCTTTGCTCCCCATAATTTAAGGAATGAACCCAGAAAAAAGGGCCACGTATTCTCCATAAATTCGCTTTCACTACTAGGGATGTGTCTGATCAGCTCTCCGACAATATGAATCCTTTCTGCCTCACTTAGTTTAGGCTTTGTAAGCTGAAGTTGTTCTAGAGCCATCTTCCGCAATTCAACCCTAGGGGCATGGGATGACTCCATTAGACCACAAGCGGCTTTCAAAGTTTCTTCATAAGACTTCATCTTTTCCTCCTTCTTTAACATACCCAAAGGCCATCGGTTAAAAGATACTTCCTTAAAATGTGAACGAACAAATCGGTTAGTTATCTTATAGTAATTAATAGAAAGCTGTCAAGTCGGGGATTTATGGTTTTTGGACAGGGTCAATCTCTTCGTCAATCGGCGTCCTTAATCGGTTTTTCCTGAATAACAAAAAACTAACCACGTAACGATATACGCTGCCCAATAAAGAACAACAATAAACTTTATACCCCCAATCCCTTCATTAACTCCAAATAAAAAGCCAAGTTATGAATCGTGGCTAATCTCAAAGCTAACGGTTCTTGGGAAATAAATAAATGTCTCAAATAAGCGCGGGTATAATTCAGGCAGGTCTCGCAGTGGCATTTTGAATCAAGGGGACGCATATCAGAAGCATATTTTGCTTGTTTAATGCGGAGTTCCGAATATAATTTCTTTTTATCTTTTACATAAAGCAAGCCATGTCTGGCATTTCTAGTGGGAATCACTGAATCAAACATTAAAATCCCCTTTTTGACGCATTCAACTATTTGCTCGGGTTTGCCCAATCCCATCAAATATCTTGGTTTATTTTTTGGTAATAGCGGCATTATCCAATCCAAAACTTGATACATTTTAGAAACCGGCTCGCCAACAGCCAAGCCGCCAATCGCATAGCCATCAAAATTCATCTTAACTAATTCTTTGGTATGTTGAATCCTCAAATCTTTATAGACTGAACCCTGGATTATACCAAAAATCTTCTGGCCGGGTTTTTTGTGGTTTTTAAAATATTTCAAACCGCGTTTTGCCCAAACGGTGGTCAAATCCATTGATTCGTGAGCATATTTTTTTGAACACGGGAAAGGCGTGCATTCATCAAAAGACATCACAATATCAGAGCCCAAATCAATCTGAATCTGGATTGATTTTTCCGGAGTTAAAAAATGCTTTTTACCTGATAAATTGTCTTTGAATTCAACGCCGTTCTTTTTTATTTTTCTAAATTTAGCCAGACTAAAAACTTGATATCCGCCGGAATCAGTTAAAATCGCCTTTGGCCAGTTCATAAATCGGTGAAGTCCTGATGCCTTTTTAATAACTTTCATCCCTGGCCGCAAATACAAATGATAAGTATTTCCTAAAATAATTTCCGCACCCAAATCTTCAAGACTTTTTGACTCAACGGCTTTAACCGAGCCTTTGGTGGCAATCGGCATAAAGGAAGGCAGCGAAACCGAACCATGACTTGTTTTTAATTTTTTCATTGCTAAATTAAATTAAAAAAACAGCCTATAAGTTTACCCAGGCTGTTTTTATAAACTGGTATTGACATTTGAATTAAGGCTTGAACCCTGAATGACTAAACCCTTACCCTGAGCTTTTATGTCATTAGGAATCTCAGAAGTAATTGCGTCACTCATTGCGGTTAAATTTTGCAAAGTATACGAATCAGTGCCCGATAAACTTGAAGTATCAGTTAAAACCAAAAGTAATCCGATCTGAGAAGCGGTCGGAGTAGCGCTTACTTCAAAAGAAGCCGTCTGAGCAGGATAAACCGTACCCGCGCCGACTGAAATTTTATCAAGAGTCCAAATAACTTCTCTAGTTGAAGAATTAAAATCCAAAGTGCCGCCTGAAACTTCTTTATTTTTGCCTGTCCAGTAAATATCGGCTGGCAAAGTAGTTTTGACAGTTACATTTGTCAATTCATTACTGGAATTAGTCAAATACCAAAATATTCTATAACTGGTGGTCTGACCAACCTCTGGCGGCAACGGTCCAGACCCGAGTTGTTCAAACTGGTCGGAATAATACCGGCCTTCAGCGGAAAAGCTAAGTTTTGTGTTAATTTTTGTGGTAATGGTATTGCTTGAATTTTCCAAAGCGGTTTTTTCATCTCCGGACAGCGTTGAATAGCTGGCGGTAAAATTACTGACCACGTTAAAATTCTTATCCTCTGAATTTTGGATAGTCGGACTGCCAACTATTTTTATTTTAAAACTGATTTCACCTTCATCTCCAGGCTTTATAGAAACAAATTTTGGAATTTGATCTTTAGTCCAGGTTATTTTATCCGCATCTGCTTTTCCTTTATTTGTATCATCAATACTTTTCCAGTCTAAAACCCTGGCTTTCAATTGGGCAGAAACTGAAAGATCAGTAATTTCCAAATCGCTGTTATTTTTATAAGTAAGGAGATAGGTTAAAGTATCGCCAAAATTTGCCACATTATCCGAAGAGGAAGAATTAGTCGTCATATTCAAAGTTAATTCTGGATTGACCATCAAGATTAAAATAGATTTTTCAGCTTGCGGCTCTAATTCGCCGCTTTCATTAACCAAACCGACTTTAATTTTCAATTCTTCGTTATTGCCGACCTCGGATTTTAGCGAACCTTTTATTTCAATCTCACCCGAATCCTTGCTTTCAAGACGGTCAATCTGCCAGACATTGTTACCTTGCGAAGCCTTTGGATTAGATGAAGAAAAGGTAAAAGTTTTGGGGTATTCAGCGGTAATTTTTATCTTTTCCAGAGCATCTTTTGAGTCGTTGGTATATTTTACCTTGAAAGTCAGTTCTTTTTCTGAAACCGCTCTTTTCGGGCCAGTAATTTCCAAACCGATAATTGAAGAGGTTATTCTGATAGTTTTTGAAGTGTCAGTTGTAAAAGTGGAATTGAAGTTAGAAGGTTTATAGCTCATAGTCGCTTTGATTGTCTTCTCAGTATCAACCTCGCCGATAATCACCCCGTAAACTTTTATTACTCCGCCCTTACCTGGCTTTAAGGTGCCTATCTTCCAAGTTTGATTCTGGTCATTGATCGCTTTGGGCTCTGAATTTTTAAAAGTAAAACCGTCAGGATACTGGACGGAGATCTGAACATCGCCTAAAACTGTACTTTCTCCGTTTAAATAATTTATATTAAAAATTACTTCATCGCCGGATGAAACAGCATCTTGAGTCTCAATCGCCAAGGTTACTTTTTCGCCCGAAAATTTGTTCTCCCGATTTAGAATCAGAAAGCCAGCTAAGGAAGCAGCTGCCACCGCCAACAGAACAACAATTATAATAATTAGACTTTTTCGGCGAAAAGGTTTTTTTCTTTCCATTTTAGTCATGTCGATTGTTTTTCCCTCTTCCTGAAATATCTTGGAAATTTCCGGCCTTGGCGGTTTGGCTGAAATTAAGGCATTGTCTTCATCTTTATCTTCTAATTTTATAACTGGGATTTTCCTTGGTTTTGTTTTATTCTTGGCCATAAGTGTCATTATTATAGCAAAAATTCTTTTATTTGACCAGATTATCTCTCAAGATGGTATCTTAAAAAATCATTAATAATGTTCTTTGTTTCCTGGTGCAGGTTTTTATTATATTTTATCATGGCTATTTGATCTAAATCTTTTTCTAAAAATAGACGCATCAATTTGATGGCAGAATTACTAATTGCTATCACTCCTTGAGTATTATTTTGGCATTTTGAACAAATAATTCCTCCTTTTCTATAACTGAAATAATTTTTTTCTAAAGCAACTTTTTTATGGCAATTCAGGCATTTATATAATTCAGGCTCAAATCCCAAATGAGAAATGAATTGCAAAGATAAAGCTTGATTAAAATAACTGCTTGGTTTAAATGTTTTCTTGTTTAAGTATTCAAGATTTTTTTTGAGAAAATTAAAAATCTTTTCATCCTTGTGGCCAAGCTTGGTCAATTGATTAACTATCTCTGCTAAATAACCGGCTGTTTTCAAAGAAAAAGAATTCTGGCGGATATTGATAAACGACTGGATAATTTCGCTGCCTGTTATCTGATCAAAATTCCGTCCCTTGGCAAACATCAGATTAACCAAAAAAAACGGTTCCAAGCTTCCAGCCAACTTGCTCTTAATTTTTCTGGTGCCGCGGGCCATTAATTCCAGTTTGCCGAAATTTTCAGTAAAAACCGTAAAAATCCGGTCATCTTCCCGGAAGTTCTTGCGTTTTAAAATTAGGCTTTGAGTTTTATAAACTGGCATTTTAGGTTTTTATTATAGCAAAAAAACGCCTTTTGAGCGATTTTTGAAAACGTTATTCAAATTCTAATTATTGACTAAAATTTAACCTTTTCTAAATTTTCTAATTGCGAGGTTGTTAAATTTATATCAACCACTTTACCTAAACCAGTTTTTAGACCAATGGCATTAAGTATTCTGATTAGATTAATACCATTTTTCAATCTATTTATCTTTTCCTCATCATCATTGAGAGCCTCTGGATTATTTTCTAACATCTCTAAAGCTTCTCCGACATTTTGTTTTGTTTCCGCTTTGATGACACTACCCAATTGAAAAGTCCAGCGACCTTCTTTTTGATATAATAATAAATTTTCCTCGCCAATAATATCGATGAATCTACCAGTCGCTTCGAAATATTTCTTAAAACGGTCTACAAAATCTTTAATCGCCTCGGAAAAACTCTCTTCAGTTTCTATCAATTTAAAAATTGGTTTCAATCTCTCATACAATTTCAAAAAAGATTCTTCATCATGTTGTCCGTCAGCTAAAAGAGCCTTATTTACAGAAGACAACTCTGTTTTTTTGTCTTTCAAATCATCTCTTTCTTCAACATAATAAGCGTCAAAATTAACTTTAGTCGGGTCTTTAAAAACTTCGCTTTTTTCTTGAACACTGAGCACGGTCTCTGCTTCAGTCTTTCCATCAACATTAATCTTTCCCAAAACAAAATACTCCCTAAGACAGTGCTCATCACCAAAATATTCATACAATTTCTGACACTCTGTATTGGAAATAGTTATGTAGTCTTCTGCTCTTTTTCTTAAGTCTTTGGACAATTCTGAGGTGCCTTCTTTTCTAACTGTTTCTAAAACCCCCTTAATCACTTTAACCACAAATTCTTGATTTTCAGGATCTTCATAGACTAAATTTGTGCCACCCTCACCAATTTTTTGTAATTTTGGAATGTCTAAATAACCGTCTTTTCGGGGTAACTTGGTTAAAAAATCACCAGCCTTATTTTCAAAGGCTAGTTTTTCTGCTTCTTTTGATTGCGAGAAAGTTTCAAATTTCATTATTCTACTTATTAATTATCACTATTATACCAAAAAACCCTGTTTTAGGGCAGATGGGTTCCAGGCGGCTATAATCTCCAATAGGCCTGGTCATCAGGGTATCTTGCCGGAATGAATGCGTCAAAATAATATATTTCCGTTTAATATTTTAATTGACATTTAACCGGCGTATTGTTATTATATCAAAGTAGCCATACTGCATGATGATATATATTTATTTTAAGCATGCGGTCAATGGAGAAAATATAGTAAGCACAGAAATAAAGTCGAATTTCGGGGTTACTATATGCTAAATAATCTTATCATCCACATTTATGCAAGGCACGATCAAAAAATTGACTGACAAGAATTTTGGTTTTATCACCGCAGAAGGTGACCAGAAGGATTTGTTTTTTCACGCCAAGGAACTGGTGGGAGTGGAATTCAACGAACTCAAAGAAGGCGACGCGGTCACTTTCGAAGTTACTGACACTCCAAAAGGCCCAGCTGCGGTAAAAGTCAGCAAAGCTTAAATTTCCTCAAGCAAGAAAAACGAAAAATACTTGTCGCCAGACAGGTATTTTTTGATTGTAATAATTTTATTTATTGTTAATTTCAATGTTATTGTAAAATAAATTATGACCACTCGCAAATACACTTGACATAACAGCAATAATAGACTATACTTTCGGTGCTTTTAGCAAATCCTCCTGCAGGATTTTATTTTATGAAAAACAAGACGTATGACTAATTACAACCAACAAAAAAACACGAATTCTCCGGCCAAAGGATTTCGCGGCCTCGGTATTGCGCCGCGACTGCTTGAGGCCATTGACCGGCTCAAATTCGTTACGCCGACCCCCATCCAAGAGCAGTCGATTCCGGCCGCTATTGAAGGCCATGATTTAATCGGCATTGCCCAAACCGGCACCGGCAAAACTCTGGCTTTTGGCATTCCGATGCTCCAGCGCTTGGCCCAAGTGAAAGGCTGCGGTTTAGTATTGCTGCCGACCCGCGAGCTGGCCATACAAGTTGATGAAGCAATTACAGAATTGGGACGTTCGTTCGGCTTACGCACGGCTGTTCTGATTGGCGGAGCCTCAATGATAATTCAGCAGCAACAAATACGGAAAAAACCGCATGTTATCATTGCCACGCCTGGCCGGCTGCTTGATCATCTTGAACGGCGCTCAGTCAGTTTGGCTGAAGTGCGTATTTTGGTGCTTGATGAAGCTGACAGGATGCTGGATATGGGATTTGCTCCGCAGATCAATAAAATTTTAGCTGCCTTGCCTACGACTAACCGCCAAACCCTTCTTTTCTGCGCTACCATGCCCAAAGAGATCGTGGCGATTGCCCGGCAACATATGAAATTGCCGATTAGCGTGGAGATTGCCAGGCCCGGCACGACAGTTGACCAGGTATCACAGGAAGTTTTTTTTATAGCTAAGAATGATAAAGGCCGACTTTTAGAATTATTGCTTGGGCAATATCTTGGACCAGTGCTGGTATTTACCAGGACGAAATTTGGCGCCAAGCGCCTGTGCCGCCAGGTCCGGACCATGGGTCATCACGCCGCGGAAATCCATTCCAACCGCAGTCTGGCCCAGCGCCGGGATGCTTTGGAAGGATTTAAATCCGGCAAGTATCGGGTATTGATCGCCACTGACGTTGCCGCGCGGGGTATAGATGTAGTCGGGATCGAGCTGGTTGTGAATTTCGATTTGCCAGCTCAGGCAGAAGATTATGTCCATCGCATCGGACGGACGGCTCGGGCTGGCCGGACCGGACGGGCCGTGTCATTTGCCATGTTTGAGGAACGCCAGGATGTCCGGAACATTGAACGTTTTATCCGCACTACCCTACCTGTAAAACCGCTGCCAGCCTTGCCTCCAGCCAGACATGAACCACATCAGGTGTTTAATCCCCTGCCAGTCGGCAGATGGAAACGCCCAGCTGCACCGCGGCAGCGAAGATACGGGCCTCGGTCGCGTCGCAACTATTCCCAGCGCCGGTTCCGCTAAACATTTACGGCTGCGCCTGGACAGGCAACCGGTGTTTTAATTTTTATTATCTATATTATGGAAATACGCAACATCGCCATTATCGCCCACGTAGACCATGGCAAGACTTTGCTGACTGACGCTATCATGCGGCAAACCGGCATGGTCAAAGACATCAACGCCAGCATGGATTCTAACGCCCTGGAAAAGGAACGCGGCATTACCATTTATTCAAAAAATGCCTCGGTTTTTTACCGCGGCACCAAGATTAATATCGTCGATACGCCAGGGCATGCTGATTTCGGCTCTGAAGTGGAGCGCGTTTTGCGTTCGATTGACAGCGTCTTGCTGGTGGTTGACGCGCAAGAAGGCCCGATGCCGCAAACCCGTTTTGTCCTGAAAAAATCTTTGGAGCTGGGCTTGAAGCCGATTGTGGTCATTAATAAAATTGATAAACCGAACAGCGATCCTGATCTGGCCCAGGAAGAAGTATACGAACTATTTCTTGATTTAGGCGCCAATGATGAACAATTGGATTTTGAAGTAGTTTATGCAATTGGCCGCGACGGAATCGCGAAAATGAACCTAAATGACCAATCAAAAGACTTAACACCGCTACTCGACACGATTCTTTTGAAAGTCCAGCCAGCAGCGGCTGATACTACGATTCCATTCCGGTTTCAGCCGTTCAACTTGGGATATGACAACTATCTTGGCCGGCTGGCCATTGGCCGGGTATATGAAGGCACGGTAAAAACAGGCAGCAGCCTGGTGCTAAAAAAACCCGATGGCACCATGCAAACAGGTAAAGTAACCAAACTATTTACCTTCAAGGGTTTGCAGCGCGAAGAAGTAGTGCAGGCCGATGCCGGCGACATTGTCATGATTGCCGGTTTTCCGGAAATAGACATTGGCGAAACATTGTGCGAGAGTGAAGACCAAGAAGCCTTGCCTGCCATTTCCGTTGATGAGCCGACAATTTCTTTAAATTTTTTAGTGAATAATTCTCCGTTTGCCGGACAGGAGGGAAAATTTGTCACTAACCGGCAATTGCGCGAACGCCTGAAAAAAGAACTGGAAGTCAATGTCGGCTTGAAAATTGATTTTCTGCCTGATTCATACAAAGTCTACGGCCGAGGCGAGCTGCATGTCGCTATATTAATAGAAAACATGCGGCGCGAAGGCTATGAACTCCAGGTCTCCCAGCCCCAGGTGATTATCAAGGAAATTGACGGGGAAAAGAAAGAGCCGTATGAGGAAGCAACCATTGACCTGCCAGAGGCAATGTCAGGCATTGTGATAGAAAAAATGGGCAAGCGAAAAGGGATTATGTCACACCTGGAGCATCATGCCGGCGTGGCCCGGCTGCTGTTTGAAATTCCCACCCGGGGATTGCTAGGCTATCGCAGCGAATTTATCATTGATACCAAAGGCGAGGGCATCTTGTGCTCGCGTTTCATCGGCTACCGGCCCTTTTCCGGCGAAATAAAAAAACGCGATGTCGGCTCCATGGTCTCTATGGCGGCTGGCAAAGCCCTAGGCTACTCATTGGATAATCTCCAGGAAAGAGGTCTGCTCTACATCTCCCCAGGCACCGAGGTGTACGAAGGCATGGTCATCGGCAACACTGCCAAAGGAATTGATATGGCCGTTAACCCGATCAGAGGCAAAAAGCAGACCAATATGCGCGCATCCGGATCAGATATCGCGATCCAGCTGGAAGCGCCCCTGATCTTGTCAATTGAGCGCGGGCTGGAAATCATGGCTGAGGATGAATATTTGGAAGTAACGCCAAAAAGCGTCCGCCTGCGTAAAAAAGCCGAGCGCTAATTATTCTGGTCTCTGGGCTAAACAGGTTTATCCTTGGTTTTTAGCTTGACATAAAAATTAAGTAATGCTAATATATTTATGTAGACAAATTGTGGCGGCCCTTGGGTCGCTTTTTTGCTTGTCTCTAAGTGTTTAAAATGCTATGATTTAAACATGAAGAAGGCAAAAATTGGTGGTCGAGTGGAGATTGTTAAAATGACCACAAAAAATTCGGTAAAAATAAAAAACACTAAATCAAATACGATTTATCAAGGTGATTGTATTAAAGTGATGAAACAATGGAAAAGGGGAATTTTTGATTGTTGTATCACGGATCCGCCATATAACATGTCTAAGAAAAATGGTTTGGGTTGGGCTTTTTCAAAACATGTCACAATGCAGGAAGAATGGGATATTTTTTCTAAAGATGATTACTACAAATTTACTCACGACTGGCTTGAACAAGTATTAAGGGTGGTTAAACCGAATGGCAATGTCTTTATTTTTGGTTCATTTCACAATATCTACCTGATTGGTTTTTTACTGCAAAATGTGTTTAATCGCAAAATAATCAACTCAATCGTTTGGTTTAAACCCAATGCTCAGCCTAATATCACCACCCGTATGTTTACGGAATCGTCAGAATTTATTATTTGGGCTTGTAATAATACGCCTGATAAAGCCAAGGGTTGGTATTTTGACTACCAAAAATCAAAAGAGTTCAATCACGGCAAACAATTAAGGAATGTTTGGATGATTTCAAAAGAGTCAGAGGTTTGGGAGAATCCTCTTACCCCGCGTAGTGAAAAAATTCATGGTGCACATCCCACTCAAAAACCTTTATCTGTTTTGGAAAGAATCGTTTTGACTGCCGCCCAGAAAAACGATTGGATTTTAGATTGTTTTGGAGGAGCTGGTTCAACCGCAGTTGTAGCTGAAAAAACACAAAGAAGATGGACATTGATACAACATGAACCAGAATTTAAGCAACCAGAATATTTTAATTATAAATTTTCTCAATATCAATGGAACCGCATTTTGACGCAGGTTTAGCGGCGAATTATAAAAGTCCTAGTCAAAGGATTAGGATTCTTAGCGAAAACTGGGTTAATCAAGAGATTTTTTGTCCGTCATGCGGAAAGGATATAATGAAATATGAAAGCAACCGACCAGTTGCTGATTTTTATTGTGTAAATTGTCATGAAGACTATGAATTAAAAAGTAAGAAGAATGAATTTGGCAGTAAAATTGTAAATGGTGCCTATAAAATGATGATTCAAAGATTATTGAGTAGTAATAATCCAAATTTATTTTTATTGAATTATACTCTAGATTATGAAATTTTTAATTTTTTCGTTATACCAAAATATTTTTTTGTTCCGCAAATTATTGAAAAAAGAGAACCTTTATCCCAAAAGGCGCGCAGAGCCGGTTGGATAGGTTGTAATATTATATTGCAAGATATCCCGCAATCCGGAAAAATATTTTATATTAAAGAAAAACATGTAGAAAATAAAAATGACGTGTTAAAAAATTGGCAAAAGACAGCATTTCTGAAAAAAGAGAAAGATGTGCAAAATAAAGGTTGGATTATAGATATTATGAAATGTATTGAAAACTTGAATAAAAAAGAATTTACTCTGACAGAAATGTATAATTATGAAAGTCATTTACAAAAAGTGTATCCCAATAATCGACATATCAAAGATAAAATTCGACAACAGTTGCAGTTTCTTAGAGACAGAAACTATTTAGAGTTTATAGAAAAAGGTAAATACAGAGTAATTTGATTTTTCGAGAGAAGGGGATAAAATGTAAGATATAAAAATGGCTAATAAAAGCGAAAAAGACATAAGATGATGCAGTTGTGCAACAAAGTCCTCTTTTTGTTGCAGAAACTTGAAAAAGTGCAACAATAATGATATAGTATAATTATGAAGTCCTATCATCCTCCAAAACTACCCATTAAGTTAAATTTCGCCTATTTTGCAAAAGAGTTAGGTGAAGCATCTTTTGAGTTAGGTAAACTTGACGGACGGCAAAGAGATTTGCCCAATGCCTCTCTACTGATTTCTCCGCTAAGTGCAAAGGAGGCAACAGTTAGCTCGAAAATCGAAGGTACTAAAAGCACAGTTTCTGATGTATTTTTATATGAGTCTGGTGAAGTTGCAAAATACCCGGATACGGTAGAGGTTTTTAATTATAGAATGGCAACGCTCTGGGCAACAAAGAATTTAAAAAATCGAAAGTTTAATTTGGCATTTATCAAGGAATTACACAGTAATCTGTTAAAAAATACGAGGGGAGAGCAAAAAAGAGGAGAATTCAGAAAAGAACAAGTATTTATCGGAACTAAAGGTGCAACCATTGAACAAGCCTCTTATATTCCACCCGAGCCTTTTTTAGTTCTTGATTATATGGAAAATTTAGAAAAATATATTTTAAGTAATCAAGAAAATTATTTAATAAAGGCGGCTATTATCCATTATCAGTTTGAAGCTATCCACCCATTTTTTGATGGCAATGGTAGAATAGGAAGGTTAATCATTCCTTTGTTGTTATATCAAAAAGATTTGCTTTATCAGCCAATACTCTATCTAAGTGGTTATTTCAATAAACACAGAGACAGGTATATAGACACTCTTCACTTAGTAGATATAAATAAAAATTATGATGAATGGGTGAAGTTCTTTTTGATTTCAGTAAAAGAACAAGCAAAGGAAACGCAATCGTTAATTCAAAGGATGTGGGATTTATTTCAAGTGGTTAATCAAAAAACAGAAGTAATAAAATCTCCATACATAGCAAAAACGATTAATTTTATTTTTAAAAAACCAATCTTTACTGCAAAAGAACTGAATAGTGAACTTAAGGCTGATAGAGCTACGGTTTCGAGATTAACAAAAAGATTAATACAACTGCAAGTTATATCTTCTCTATTTCCGAAGAGAAAAAAAGCCTTATTTCTATTTCGTGATTTATTTAAATTGTTATAATATACGACCAGTTTCTATAATTTTATAGATAAGTTTCAGAAATATATTTACCCCCCAATTCCCCAAATTTTTAAAAAAATCCCCTGCTCTAAAAGACGGGATTTTTTATTTTTAGCGTAACCTAGATTTTCTCAATCCCCAGCTTGATTTTTTCTTTATCCAAAACTAAATCTTTTTTATGTTCCATTTCCTCAACTTTCTTATATTCCACTTTCTCCGCCAATGTATTATCTAAAATCTCTTTTTGGTATCTTTCAAAAAACTTTTTTCCAAAACTGCCTTCAACTGAAATTCGAATCTTATCTTTAATGGTCAAACCCGCTTCTTTGCGCAAAGAATTAATCTGCCTGATGACTTCCCTGACCCAGCCCTGTTCTTTTAATTCATCGGTTATCGTCGTATCCAAAGCGACCCAAAACTTATTTCCTTCTTTCAAGACAAATTCTTTGCCGCTTGGCTTTTTTTCTTTGCCAACCAAATGAACTTCTTTAACATTCAATTCATCCAAAACTATCTTTTGCAAATTATCATCCAAAGCCATTTCCGAATAAAATACCACTTGTGAAAGCGGCTGCCTGACCTTAATGCCATTGTCAGCTCGCAGGGAATGCCCGGCTTCCACGATTTCCCTGGCCAAATCCATCATTTCTCTTATTTTAATCTCTGGCTCGCTCAGTTTCTCAAACTTCGCCCAATCTTCAAGATGGACTGATTCTTTTTCTCCGCCGATTTCCTGATAGATTTTCTCAGCCGTAAAAGGAGTAAAGGGGGACATTAATCTGCTTAATTCAAATAAAACATAGCCCAATGTCTGCAAAGCGATTTTCTTGTCATTCTCGTCATTGCCCTTGAATCGGTCTCGGGAGCGCCTCAAATACCAGGTTGACAGATGATTGATAAAAGTGGAAATCAAACGGCCGGCTTCAGTTATTTTATAATTATCCAGATATTCGGTGGTTTTCAAAATTAAATGGTTTAGTTCCGCCAAAATCCACTGGTCAAGAGTTTTTAATTGCGCGAATTTTGGTTCAACAATTTTTATTTTTTCTGTATGAGCATAAAGCTTGTAAAAACTCAAAACATTCATCAGAATCAACAAAACTTTTTTAACGACTTCTTCAATTCCCGAAAAGTCAAAATTCTTGGTTTCCCCTGGCTGGCTCACGGTATAAAGATAAAAACGGGTAGCGTCTGCGCCGAATTTTGAAAAAACGTCTTCAGGCAGAACCACATTGCCTTTTGATTTTGACATTTTCTGTCCTTTTTTGTCCAAAATCAAACCCAAACAAATCACATTTTTATAGCAAGCGCCGTCTTTGACCTGGCCGGCATTTTCTAATAAAGTGGAAATGGCCAATAGAGTGTAAAACCAGCCTCTGGTCTGGTCCATGGCTTCGCAGATATAATCCGCCGGGTAATTTTCTAAAAATTTCTTTTTGCTGCCTTTCAAATTGGGATAACCCCACTGGGCATAAGGCATTGAGCCAGAATCAAACCAGGTATCAGCCACATCTGGAATTCTTTTCATTTCACCGCCGCATTTGCATTTTAATTTTATTTCATCAATCTTTGGCCGGTGCGGATCAAATTGTTTTTTTTCGGCTTCAGTTAATTCCTTGGCTGATTTTTTAAATAATTCGGAAAAATCACCAATACATTCTTTTTCCCCGCATTTTTCGCAAATCCAAATCGGGATCGGCGTGCCCCAGTATCGCTCTCTAGACACGGCCCAATCTTTGACTTCATTCAGCCATTCGCCAAACCGGCCTTCTTTGATATATTCAGGCACCCAGTTGATTTTTTTATTATTGGCAATCAATTTTTCGCGCAAAGCAGACATTTTGATAAACCAGGAATTCTTGGCATAGTACAAAAGCGGAGTATCGCAACGCCAGCAAAACGGATAATCATGAGTGGTGGCTTCGGTTTTATAAAGCAGGTTATGCTCATCAAGATATTGAATAATTTCTTTATCAACATCTTTAACAAATCTGCCAGCCCAGGGTTTTACTTCAGGAATAAACTTGCCATCTGGATTCACCGTGTGATATTTTGGCAAACCGATTTTTTCGCCTAAATCGTAATCGTCTTCGCCGTACATCACGGCAGTGTGCACTACCCCTGTCCCCTCTTCCACGCTGACAAAATCAGCTAAAGCTAAATAATAAGCTGGCTGGCCAGTGATTTTTTCAATATCCAAAAAATCAAATAAGGGTTTGTATTTTTTGCCTTCCAATTCCTTGGGCGTGTACTCCTTAACAATCTCGTATTTTCCCTCTAAAACCTTCAGAGTATCTTTGGCTAAAATATAATACTCATCCTTAATTTTAACTTTGACATATTTAATCTTAGGCCCTAAAGCCAAAGCGACATTGCCTGGCAAAGTCCAAGGCGTGGTTGTCCAGGCTAAAACATAAGTATCTGGCTCATCAACCAATTTGAATTTTACATACATTGAAGTTTCAGTCACTGAACGATAGCCCTGAGCCACTTCATGGGAAGACAAAGCAGTTTCGCACCTTGGACAATGCGGAACAACCTTATATCCTTGGTATAAAAGTTCTTTATCCCAAATCTGCTTGAATATCCACCAGAGAGTTTCAATATATTCATTATTGTAGGTGATATAAGGATCGTTCATCTCAATCCAGAAACCTAATCTCTCTGTCATCTGCTCCCAGTCTTTTTTATATTTCCAGACATTCTGTTTGCATTTTCTGCAGAATTTCTCAATCCCATATTTTTCAATGTCTTTTTTTCCGGAAACACCGATTTCTTTTTCTACTTCTAATTCCACTGGCAGCCCCTGGGTATCCCAGCCCGCTTTCCTTTCCACAAAAAACCCTTGCATAGTCTTATAACGAGGGATTAAATCTTTAAAAGCTCTGGCTAAAACATGGTGAATGCCTGGTTTGCCATTGGCCGTGGGCGGTCCTTCAAAAAATACAAAACGCTTTCCCTTTTTGGTCTTTAAAAGAGATTTTTTAAAGATATCTTTTTGCTTCCAATACTCAAGAGTCTTTTTTTCTTCTTCGGAAAAATTTATCATATAAAAAAATGCCTTAATAAAGGTATTTTAACGCAAAACAGGTTTTTTAGCAAGAACCCTTATTTTTTTACTTTTTTGGCTTTTTGTTTTTTATCTTTTTGAATCTGGCTATAAACTTCTTTGTAAACGCTTAAAGTTTTTCTGGCAAATTTCTCCCAGTCAAATTTTTTAGCTTGTTCCAAACCGGCTTTTTTCAATTTTTCCCTCAAAGGCTTGTTTTTAATCACCTTTTCTAAAGCCTTGGCGATTTCACTGGCTTTGCAGGGGTTTACTAAAATTGCCGCGGAATTAGTAATTTCCGGCAAAGAGGAAACGTTTGAGGTAATAACCGGCGTGCCCAATTTCATTGCCTCTAAAACTGGCAAGCCGAATCCCTCGTATAAACTCGGAAAAACAAAACAAGTGGCATTTTCAATCAGATCAAGCTTAAGATTATTGGGGATATAATCAAGATATTTCACTTTGTCTTTCAGTTTCAGCCTTTTTATCAGGTTGAATATTTCCCTGCTCCGCCAACCCCTTGTCCCAGCTATTACCAAGTCATACTCCTGGAATTTCTTTGATTTCTTTAGAAAATCCGCATAAGCCTCAATCAATCGCAAAACATTTTTTCTCGGCTCCAGAGTTCCCACAAAACAGATATATTTATCGCTCAGATTATAGCGGTCTTTAGCCTTGATGTCTTTGGTTCTGACCTCAAGTTTTTTTACCACTACTCCTTCGTGAATAACCGTAATCTTGCTGGCAGGGATCTTAAAAAGTTTTATAATATCCTTTTTAGTCGCTTCAGAAACAGCAATGATCCTTTTGGCCTTGCGCAGGCTTTTTGGCACTAAAAATTTTGTGCTGAATTTCTGGCCCGAGGGAAACCAGTCTGGATTTTTATAAATCGCTAAATCGTGAACAGTGACAATCGAGGGGCCAGAATACAAATAAGGGATTACATTGGCCGGTGAATGATAAACGTCAAGTTTTTCCCTGGCCAAGCGGGCGGCAATCAGCATGTGGGAGTAAGTGAAAGGCAAAAACTTTTTATATTGTGAAAACGGGAAATATTTGGCCTTCACGTTTTTTTGTTCGAATTCCCTGACATCAGGCACCCGGTAATCAAAAAATAAAACATACTCATTAGCCTTGTCTATTTTCAACAGACAATTGACTAAATAATAGGTGTAATGTCCGATACCGGCTTTTTCGCCGCGTGACGGTGATAGAATTGTTCGACAGTCTATTCCGATGCGCATATTAAAGATATTTAATTACATTTTTTCCGGCGCCGAGACACCCATTATCTTCAAAACTTTTTCCAAGGTCATTTTTACCACTTTGATTAATTTAAATCTTTTTAGATTTAATTTGTCCTGATCAATCACCCGGCACTGGGTATAAAAATCGTGAAACTTGGTGGCCAGGTTCTGGGCGTAAAATGGCAGTTTCTGCACTTCATAATTTGTAGCTACTTCCTCGATAATTTCCGGGAGTTTTAACACCTCTTTAATTAAATCATATTCTTCGATTTTTTCAATAGCTCCTTTGTCTTGAGCGTCTTTCCTCTTCAATAGTTTGTTGGCATTTTTAATTATACTACAAATTCGAGCATGAGCATACTGGACATAATAAACCGGGTTTTTTTCCGATTTCTCCTTGGCTAAATTCAAATCAAAATCCATATGAGTATCTGCTGCGTACATTAAAAAGAAAAATCTGGCGACGTCCAAACCGACCTCATCTATCAATTCTTCCAAAGTAACATAAGTGCCCGCTCTTTTTGACATTCTAATTTCCTGACCATTTTGCATTAATCTGACTAGCTGATAAATTATAATGTCTAATTTTCCCTCAAAGCCAATCGCTCTCATTGCCGAGAGCATTCTTCCCCGATGTCCGAAATGATCAGCTCCCCAAATGTCTATTACTTTATCAAATTTTCTCAAGGCAAGTTTATCAAAATGATAGGCAATATCAGTCAGAAAATAAGTCGGCTCACCGCCGCTTTTTATTAAAACCCTGTCTTTTTCATCGCCAAAAAAACTTGTTTTAAACCAAAGGGCTCCGTCTTTTTTATAGCTTAATTCCTTCTGCCTTAGATAATCAAGCATTTTCTCTGGAATTTTTCTTTTAACCAAAGAACTTTCCGAAAACCAGCGGTCATATTTTACCTTTAATGTCTTAGAAAAAAATCTCTGAATCTGCAGCAACATCATTTTTAAAGCCCTCACTTTTATCCTTTCTCTGATCTCACTTACATCCTTCAATTTATAATTATTTATCATAGAAAGCTTCTTGGCCAAATCAATAATATATTCCCCCTGATAACAATAATCCGGATAATCGATTTTGATGCCAGAAAGCTGAAAAAATCGGTATCTGACTGATTCGCCTAAAATATCAATCTGCTTTCCCCGGTCATTGATATAATATTCTCTCTGTACTTTATAGCCAGACATTGCTAAAGCATTGGCTAAAACATCGCCTAAAAATCCGCCTCGACCATTGCCAACATGCAGCGGCCCAGTCGGATTGGCTGAGACAAATTCGACCTGGACTCTCTTGTTTTTTCCTAAATCATTTTGTCCGAATTTTTTATTTTCAAGCACATTTTTTATCTGGTTCTTAAGCCACTGATGGCTCAAATAAAAATTAATAAAGCCCGGGGCCACTACCAATACTTTTTCAAAGGCTCTGGGCCAATCGATTTTTCCAACAATCTTTTTGCCGATCTCCATTGCCTCCTTTTCTACAAAAGAAGACAGCTGCATCGCGATATTGCTGGAATAATCGCCATACCTCTTTTCTTTTGGCCTCTCTGCTTTAAAATCAATTTTTCTAAAATCAACCTCTGGCCAGGTTTTGGTAACTGTCGTCTTAATCAAGTCCTCAATTTGTCTTTTAACGGTTATCATGATTTGATTATAGCAAAAAAACAAAAGAAAAAGTATACTTGACATTTTTTTAGTTTTAATATAATATAGTTTGAACAATATAAAATAAATAACCTGGCTCTTTACAATCTAACTAGGAGGAAACCGTGAAGATGTTGGAAATTGAAAGCATCTATAATTTGGCTCCCCGTAATCCCGCCAACCCATGCGTGCTTATCCTAAAACCAAAGGATGAAGAAAAAGCCTTTTTAATCGAAATCGCTACTATAGAATCGGTCGTTATCGGCTTATTTTACCAACCATTTTCCGACCAGGTAATTGCTTCTGTTTTACTAAATATAGAAGAGAAATTTGGATCAATCGACAGAATGATCTTGGAGAAAGACCCGCGAAGAGGTTATTATGGTGTTCTTGAAAAGGAGGAGAAGGACGGAACAATCCAGAGAAAACTTACTTCGTTGACTTTAATAGCTGCTCTTTCATTACTTACCGGCAGCCCCGTTTTCTTCCCCGAAACGCTAAAGGATGACCTTCAAGCCATACCAGATGTTTTGAAAGCAGCAATTACCGAATCAGAAAAAAAATCCAAATCGAGGAACGATATGGATGCCGAATCCCTAAGAAAGAGAATTGAAAAACTCGATCTAAGGCATTTCGGCGATTTGGGGGCACAGGAATTTTCTAGTGAAGATAACGAATAATCATTTTCAGCTCGCACCAAGGTGCGGGCTTTTTCTTTTATTTTATGTTAATATTAATCCATGGCCAATTGGGTTGAGAAAAGATATTTAGAATCTCTGAATTCGCTGATTGATTATTTGGCCAGACTTAAATTTAACCCCAATATCTTAACCAGCCTTGGTCTTTTAATAACTTTGCTGGCCGCGGTTTTTTTCCTTTTGGGCGATTTGTTGTGGGCAGCCATTGTTTTAATCATCGCCGGCAATTTTGATATTCTCGACGGACAAGTAGCCAGGCGAAGTAATCAAGTCACTCGCTTTGGCGCTTTTTATGATTCGGTTCTTGACCGTTATGCGGAGATTATGCTTTTTTTGATGATTAATCTACATTATTCTTCGTCAGTCCCCTATTTAATCTCAATTATCACTTGGCTAGCTTTAGCCGGTTCAATTCTGGTGAGCTACACCCGGGCCAGAGCTGAAAGCTTGGGATTAAACTGTAAAATCGGATTTACCCAAAGACCCTTGAGAATTATACTTTTAATCGTCGGGGCTTTGGCAGGACATTTTTTTAATATCAATATTTTCTTTGCCTGTCTGGCGGTGATTGCCATTTTAGCAAATTATACTGCGATTGAGAGGATTGTTTATGTTTACAAAGCATTGAAAGAAAAAAAATAGATGCCCCATATCTCCAAAAACAAACTCGCTTATTTTGATTATAAAATATTAGAAACGCTTGAAGCGGGTCTGGTTCTGACTGGCCCTGAAGTTAAATCAGTCAAAAAAGGACAAATAAATTTAAAAGGAAGCTATGTAACTATTAGAAACAATGAGGCCTGGCTAATTAATTGCCATATCTCACCCTACAAAATGGCCCAGCGCGAACAAAGAAATTATGACCCAACCCAGCCGCGCAAATTACTCCTGAAAAGAAAAGAAATTGACCGATTAGTTGGCCAGGCAAAGACTCCAGGCTTGACAATCCTGCCCCTCAATGTATATACTAAGAACAGACTAATCAAACTGGAGATTGGCGTAGGCAAAGGAAAAAAGAAGTTTGACAAGCGCGATTTGATAAAAAAAAGAGAAATTGCCAAGAAAATCCAGCGCGTCCTTCGACAAAAAATATAAATTTCAAATACCTGGGGGTGTTCTAAAGTTGATAGAAAAAATTAGGATAGGATAGCCAATCGAGCCTGGCAGAATCTCGTAAATCTCCTGCCAAATGATAAGTGCAAACTTATTGACTAAGCTCAGAACGAAAATTGCTAACGCGTTTTCTGTTCCGATGCTTGCGACTGCTGTTGCCTAAATAACAACAGCCATCCATTCTGTTGATTCCTAATAAGCAGAAATGGGTGCCAATTATTAGGATAGGTGGTTTTGCAGTCTCGGCAGAATCATTCAAGCTAAAAGAGACTAGGTTATAAAGATTTTGTCTGTTTCTTACTTTATAACCAAATCATAAAAAATGGACTAAGTTGGTAGAATATTCTATAATATATTTTCTAGACAGGGGTGCAATGCCCCTCACCTCCACCATATAAATAGTCAATAATTAAAAGAAAAATCATTAGTAGTTCAAAACAATTAAGAGTAAATAGGCAGATCCGGGCCGAAGAGGTTGTTTTGATAGATGAGAACAACAAGCAATTGGGAACTATAAATACTGAAGAGGCTCTGAGATTGGCCGAGGAACGCGGTTTTGATTTAGTCGAAGTTTCACCTAAGTCCAATCCCCCAGTTTGCAAAATCCTTGATTATGGCGCCTACCAATACCGTTTAGAAAAAGCCGAGAGAAAACAAAGAGCCAGACAAAAAAAGATAGAAGTCAAGGGGATGCGTGTTTCATTCAAAATAGGAAAACACGATCTGGAAATAAGGAAAAAGCAGGCCTTAAAATTTATTGAAAAAGGAGATAAGGTTAAACTTGAGATGATTTTGCGAGGACGGGAAATGGCCCATCAGGACATCGCCAGAGAAATAATCAGTAAATTTATAGAGAGCCTGGGAGAAAATATCAGAATCGAACAACCCCTTACACGGCAAGGAAATAGATTCTTTGTTGTTCTAGATAAAAAAAGATAATTTTATGCCAAAAATTAAAACCCATAAAGCCACCCGAAAAAGATTCTGGTTTACTAAAAGGGGTAAGATTATGACTAGACAATCCGGTCAGGATCATTTTAATTCTAGGGATACCGGAGAAAAAACTATGGGTAAACGCAAAGATAGAAAAATTGCCAAAGAAAACATAAAGGCCGTAAGAAAATTAATTACCAACTACTAATTTTATGCGAATAAAAAGAGGCAATGTCAGAACCCTAAAAAGAAAAAGATTGCTTGCCCAGACCAAGGGCTACCGCTGGGGCAGAAAAAATAAGATAAAACTAGCCCAGGTCGCCATTCTTAAGGCCGGAACGTATGCCTATAGAGATCGCCGAAGGAAAAAGAGGGATTTTAGAAGACTCTGGAATATTAGAATTAATGCTGCGGTCAGGGAATTCGGGCTGTCGTATTCTCAATTCATTAATCTTTTGCAGAAAAATAAAATCGGCCTGAATAGAAAAATACTCTCTGATTTGGCAAATAGTGAGCCAGGGGTTTTTGAAGAAATAATAAAAGAAGTTAAAAAATAAAAAATCGCTTTTTAGTTTATGATGACGTAATCTTGAAAGCGATTTTTATTTTAAATTATAATTACCCTTTCGCTTGAATAACAGGTATAGGCTGCTGCCCAAAACTGTTCCTACTCCATCGATTAGAATATCGCGAACCGCCATTTCCCTTCCTGCCACAAAACTTTGGTGATATTCGTCTGTAACTGCATACAAAATACTAAATAATATTGCTAACAAAAATATGTATTTCATATTTTCGGATTTTTCATGGCAAAAACCGATTCTTAAAAACAAACAGGCTAAAATACCGAATTCAATCATGTGAGCGGCTTTTCTAAGAATAAAATCAATAGTCGGCTCAAATCCGCTTTTTAAATCTGGCAAAGAAGAAAAATAAAAAATAACCCCTGCCCAAGCTAGTACCGGCAGCCAATATTTTAAAAATACCTTAAAATTATTCATCGAGTTAATTATACTAAAATATGGACAAAATATAAAACTTTTGCTAAAATTAAAAATACTTTGGGACCCATGGTGTAGCCCGGTTAACACGCCTCCCTGTCACGGAGGAGATCAGGGGTTCAAATCCCCTTGGGTCCGCCAAACCAAAAAACCGCCATGAAATAAAGGCGAGATTCGAATTCACTCAAGTCTGCTCAGCGTAATGAACCCCGCTACCTACTCTACACTTCCTCTTCATTTAATAGAGTGGGTTTAAAACCAATTATACAACTTAATAAAAATCCGTTTTTAGAGAAATCCATACGTATGCCCGAAGAATTTTATGAACAATTAGGGCCAAAAACTCCAAAAATTATGGAGCATTATTCAAAACGTCTATTGAAAGAAGAGGATATTAATCTCGAAGAATCTAAATACGAAGATCTATTTGAAAAATATGAAGAAGAATTTTCTAAAGCTGTTGACGAACTTTTAAGACTTTGGAATAGCAAAGAACATAGAGAAGTCCTTGGGCATGATAATATCCATATTTCTTATGATTTGCTGGAATTTCTGTATTCAGCCGACAATGTTAAGCTAACAAAAAACAAAAAATATCTCATCCTCTTCGGTTCTCTGCTTCACGATTTGGGAAGATACCCGGAATTATTATTGAAAGAACGCTCGGGAGCGATGGATTTCGAAAAAAGTAATGAAATCCAGCTTCACGCTGCTTTAAGCGGATATCTAGGGGCTATTCTAGCGCGCAAATTTAAGTCAGAAAACGAGAATGATCCTGATATTATCGAAGCGTCAAAGTCTTTTAACAGAAGGGTAATAGGCGCGGCGCTGTTTCATGGCGGAAAGAATGAAAAACGAGATCCGATTGTTCATCATATTCAATCAAATGATCGTTTAGCAGGAATATTAGGTAGTCGTGAATTCGTCAGAAATGTGGTTACTGACGGCGTACAACGGGGCGCACTTGTTTACCCAAATGAAAAGTTATCCTATGATAGAACCTTTCCCCTATTTAATAACTTACCTCCGGAAAACTATAAAGATGCCGAGGATCCCAAAAAAAGTTGGACCAATATAGTTCACTATCTTGAAATGCCTATGCGTAATATGTACCCCCTATCATCTGAATCTGGAATGGAACGAGCGAAAAATATGAAAAGGGAATCAGGTATAATTCTTACATTTTTAAGTGGGGGAAAGGACACTAAATTGTACAATGAAATTTTTGCACCGGAGATAAACCCTGATCAAGATTTTTCCTTTCCTAAAAATAAACTCCCGGATGATGTCTGGGAAAAAATAAACCAAGGAACTAATGAAGAAGAATTAAAAAAAATGCAAGAATATGAGAAATTAGATATTATTGATCTGGTGAATTTAATGCTGGATCAGCAAGCATCTGATATTCCGCCGGCTGAAAGAGAAAAAGTACATCAATTATTAGCAAATGTTCCGGAAAATCATAAAGAACATATACGAAGTGCGATTGAATACGTCGTTGCCCGGCGCGAGTTAAATAAGGTTATTGAAAGAAAGTTCATTGACGAACGGGCCATGTCTTCTGACCCTCTGATAGCAAAAATAGCTGAAAAACTTAAAGAAAGTAAGTTGTTTTCGTAATTAAAAAATTATTATTCGTTCAAGGCTTTGCACCAATAAAAGGTACTGGACTTTCTAAAAACCGCCAAATTTTTGGCGATTTTTTCAATACCTAAAAACTGAAATGCTCAAATCTTATCCCCATTTTTATCATAAATAATCACTTCAGGAATACCCTTTACCCTGGCCACTATTATTTCATCAACTCCGTCACCATTAACATCTTGCGAGGCGACATTAACCCCTGGCCGAGTGTTTGAAGTAAATGCATAAAACTGATGCTTAACCTGGCCTAAATAATTGAAAACTCTAAGATGGGGAGCCTTTCCCTCACTGGTACCGGTAATAATTTCTTTTGTTCCATCGGCCTCAACATCACCAATCGCTAGATTGACTCCACCTCGGTACGTCGTTCCATAAGCAAAAAATTGGGAAATTAATTTTAAATCTTTGTTAAAAACTCTGATGTGCGGACCGCCGTTATTAACTGGCGCCGTAATAATTTCTCCAAACCCATCATTATTTACATCCCCCACGGCGACATTGATTCCGATTCTAAATGAAGAAGGGTATGCGAAAAATTGCTTTTTTAAATGTCCCTGTCCATCAAAAACCCTGACATGGGGGGCCGATAACGGACCAGTGCCAGTAACAATCTCTGCAATTCCGTCACCATCTAAATCCCCAACTGCCACATTAACTCCTCTTCTAAAACTGGTTGCATAGGCGAAAAATTGCGATTCTAGTTGTCCTTGCATATTAAAAACCCTAATATGCGGCCCGCCGCCTGGACCAGGAGCGGTCACTATTTCATCTAAACCATCTCCGTCTACATCTGCCGAGGCAACTTTTACTCCGCCCCGAAAAGAAGAAGCATAAGCCATAAATTGAGAAATCACTGTGCCTTCGGAATTAAAAATTCTGACCTGGGGTCCTGCGCCAGCCCCGGCTCCGGTAATCACTTCGGCTAGGCCGTCGCCATTTAAATCCCCTGAAGCTAAGTTGACTTCGCCAGAAAACGTGGAACTATAAGCCAAAAATCCTTCTAATGTTTCCAGAGAATAATGGACATTTGGCACATTGCCGGCTGAATCAGAAACAGCAAAGGCATAAGACAAGATATTATATTGTCCGTCTAAATTGGTTACTTTAACGTCATACCAGCCCTGTTTCATTTTGCCTAAAGGAATAACTACAGTTAAAGCAGTTGAACTCTTTTGATATGTAGTAGTATTATTATCGCCGAAAACAGTTTTAATTCCATATTTAAAACCGGTGCCTAGTACGTCTAAATAGGCCTGATACTCCTGGTTAGTAGTTGATTTCAGTTTATTTGGTTTTACTTCTGAAATAACCGGGGCCGGATCAGAATAAGGAGCTTCTCCCGAAACATCTATTTTTCTGATCATATCATTCCAGGAATCAGCCACGTAAAGAATGTTAGTTGGCGAGTCAATTACTAAACCCTTTGCATTATTGAATTTTGTTGAAGTTCTGGTTCCATTTTTAAAACCGCGTTCTCCTGAACCAGCCACTAGTTTGGTAACAGAAGAAGAAAGCTCAACTAATCTCACCCGATGTGAACCAGCTTCGGTAAAAAATATTTTATTACTATTGTATTCAACGTAAATGGGATAAGAAAGAACGGCGCGAGTTCCTACTCCATCCAGATAGCCGTTTTTTCCTGAGCCAACAATAGTTGTCACCTCGCCGGTTGAAATTTTAATCTTTCTGATTCGATGATTATTTAAATCAGCCACATACAAATACTGACCGGCCGTATCAATATCAAGACCATAAGGGTCATTGAATTTAGCGCTGGCTCCTATTCCATCAGCATAACCCTCTTCTGATCCAGCCACCAACCAAGTCTGTCCATCAGAAATTCTGACTTTTCTTATTTTTTCATTTCCGGTATCGGTCACGTATAAATACTGATCATCCGGAGAAATTACTAAATCAGCGGGGATATTAAAACGAGCATTATCTTTTGTTCCCTCCAAATAACCGTTGCCACTGCCGGTCACATTATAATCGCCGGAGCCAGAGACCAAAAATGAGGATTGAGCCGCAATATTTATACCCCTGATCCTGTTATTCCAGCGATCGACCACATACAAAGTGTCGCCGGCTGAATTTATAGTAATCCCTGAAATATTGCTAAAGCGAGCCTTGGCGCCGGTGTTTTGTTCAAAATCATAGCTGTCTACGCTGTTACCAATCACGAAACTGACTTCGCCGGTCGTCCGGTTGATTCTTCTGATTTTATTGTTTTCCGCTAAATAAATATACTGTCTGTCTGGGGAAATAACCATATCATACGGCCGGCCAATTAAAGCCGAAGAGGCTGAACCGTCTCTATAACCAAACCGATCAGAACCGGCATAAATACCGTTATCATCTGCATTATTTTTATTGTAACGATAAATAGTGCCATTACCTGATAAATAAATATAATTGCCGTAAATTTTTACACCGGATCTTGGATAAACAGTGGCCATAGAGCTGTCATAAACAAACTGGGTTGTCTGTAAAGTTGCCAGATCAATTTTTCTAATCATGCCGATTCTGGATGAATCCTCGTCAGTCACATAAAGACAGTTATTTTGAGCATCCAAACCAATTCCCCAGACCATTCTAAACTGGGCAGCTGTTCCCACTCCTTCTTGATAACCGGATGAGCCTGAACCGGCAATCACGCTGACCGAGTTGTCTGAAGTATTTATTTTAACTACTCTGTAATTGCCGTTATCAGAAACGTAAAGATAAGCGCCGTCGGCAGAAATGGCCATTTTCCCCGGAGAACTTATTGAAGTACTAATAGTAATTATATCTCCAGTAGTTGTATCAGCTCTTTTAATCGCGTTGTTATTTGTATCAGCGATATAAAGGTAATTGCCAAACAAAATTAAACCCTCGGGGGCAGCCAAACCGGAAGAAACCAAAGTGCTGACCGAGCCGTAGATATCAATTTTCCTGATTAAATTATTACTGGTGTCAGCCACATATACATTATTCGAGGAATCGACTGCTATTCCCTTGGGCAGAGCGAATTCCGAAGAGAGGGCGGCGCCATTGGTGCTTCCATATGAACCAGTACCCGCATAGGTGGAAATGATTCCGTTTGGGTCAACCTTTCTGATAACATTATTATAAGTATCAGCGATGTATAGATTGCCAGCCGTATCAAAAGCAATGTCCTCGGGAAAATCCAAAAAGGCGCTAGTTGCCTGACCGTTATCGCCATCATAAAGTTTGCCGATAAAAGTCGTGGTGTCGCCGTAAGCCGCCTGAACACAGGGACTAAAAAGAAAAAATCCTCCGATTATTATCAAAGAAACGGCAGTGAAAATAAATATTTTTTTCTTAGGCATAATAATTCCTTTATCCTGGCTTAATTATAACTTTATTTAAGAAAAAATCAAGTTATTAAAAAAAGCGGCATCAAGCTTGATGCCGCTTCGGTTGAAGAACAATTATTAGTTGGTCCGAATTTCCAGCTGCCAGTACTCTGTTGCCTTCCACCAGAGATAAGGCACGCTGCCTCTGGGAGTCAACAGATTGACTTTCAACTCCACGATTCCGTCACTGAGACTCCGTAGGATAATCCACTCAGTCCCGCGTTGGGCTACTGAAACATATTGTCCCCGTCCAATGCGGATCACTGGAAAGTCAACTGGAGCGTTCCAGACCGGCCATAAACACTTAGGGTTAGGACCCCCGAGCATCTTGGGATACAACAGATTCTTGGGATCAGTATCCCTAGTAACCTCCATTCCTTGATCAGGATTCAAAAGAGGCACTTTCTTGGGATCCAAGTTAGGATACCTCTTCGGATTCAGATGTGGGAAAAAATGAGCCTTCTGAACGCCACACAAATCTGGGAGGTAAATCCGAGAACCTGGCAACACTCTGACTGCGATTATCTTCCCTTCAGACAGACGTCCGATCTTTAACTTGTCACGGACGGACAGGTAGTAGTTGCCGTACAAACGAGTCGATTCCAGAAATGCGGTGGTATCGCTAAGCACTACCCTTTCAAATTTAGCCTTGTGAAAAGGCTTACCAGTCCCAGGCAAAGCAAAGCCGAGAATGATAAACAGGGTTACCAACACTGCGACTACGATTATCAGGGTAATTGCTAGCGGTACTCGACTCTTCGGCTGAGGTTTTTCCGGAACCTTGGCAACCGGAGCCGGTCCTGGCTTGACTGCCTCTTTCTTGGGTTCCTTTTTTGGCTTGGTGACACCTCTGAAAAGTCTGTATACTGTCCAGATAGCCACTATGGCCAAGATAATCCAGAGGGCAAGATGGTGAGGAATAAAAGTAAACGCATGGTCAACTACCAAAGCACAGCCTATCCAGGCTATACTTCTTAAAATCACTGACCACCACTTGTTATACTTTATCAACCCCACCCCTAACACCAGAGCAACGAGAAAAACTACGACGGAGGCAGATAACCAGCTTAATGAAAAAAGTGTCTTCTTGACTGCAACTTCAGCCGCAGTCGTTGAAACAGACTGCTTATGGGGTCCATGAATTACTAGAAGCACAATGACGACGGCGACTATCGCAAGCAAAATAGGTATGAGTATCTTATTACTCACTCGATTTACTTGTTCTTGGTCGTCGATTTTGTCATCCTGCTTTTGCGCTGGTTGTTCCAGAACCGAGACTGATGTCTCTTTCTGGCTAAACCTCTTATTCCAAGCAATAGCCAAAATTATGAGCAGTAACAAAAGAATGACAAAAACTAAGGCACCGCTGACCAGTGTGTTCAACATTTTTCACCTCTTACTTGTTTGAATGTCAATTATCCTTAGGATAATTTCCAGCCAAAGGCCAAAAATTATCCAGTGTCAACGAGCATAAAGTTGCCTAATTTGTTTAGCAACACTCTATATTAGCATAAAATAAAAATTTTGTCAAGGCTTCTAAAAAAATCGAATATTAAACTTTAAAAAAGAAAAAGAGGGCAAGTTGGTTTGTACCAACCTGCCCTCGGTGTTATGTACTATTTAGTTTCTTCTTCTTTTTCAGCTGGTCCCCCTTCTTTCTTCTTTTCTGTTGAAGACGGGACTTCAGCGCCTCCTTTCGCTCCTTGTGCTTGAACAGCTTCGGGTCCCCTTTCCGGAGACTTTTCTTCTGTCACTTTTTTGGAAGCGTCTTCTTTCCCAGCTGGCTTTTTCTCTCCTTCTCCAGCCGGTCCCCCTTCTCCTTCTGGCCCCTCGTCTCCAGTCCAACCAGCTTTTCCAACTGTCAAGGCTTTTAGAAGCCTTCCGGTTCCATCGGGACTATCAGTTGGTACTAAAATCAGCTGTCTTCCCTTGGCTGGCATCTCTCTGAGAGTCTTTAGCCCCTCTTTTGTTAGGTGAGCATCTCTGGCTCCAGGACTAGCGGCGTAATCTTCAATCTTCCCCTTCATCTTTTCTGGGTCAGTTTCAAGACCCCGCTGTCTGAACTTCTCGCCCAACTCATCACCCATGCCATGAATCTTTTCCGCTTCGCTCTCACCAGTGGCCTTGACTACTTGGGTCCAGGTATCAATAGCCTGAGTAATGATCCCTGCCAGCTTGTCTCTTATCCCGGAAAGTTCTTCTAGGTCAACCAACTTGGCGTCTCTCAACCAGAAGCCATAAACCTTAAGGATGTAATGAGCCGTTGTACCCTCTTGAATGCAGTGATCACTAGTTATCTCTGCGGCTGGGCGATTCCCTAAATGGAGTATTCTTCGATACGTCTCTATCTGACTGCTATCAAATTCCTCCTCCAAAATAGGCAAGCGGTACTCGTACTCATAGGTCTCATTTCCTGCTGCATCTTTGATTATGATGCGCCTAGTTATGCCGAGATTGAACCGCCACAAATCGCTGGCTTTTCTTAGCACTTCAGGCTTATACGCCGACAACATTTCCTTGGCGATTCTCATGACCTCATCTTTACCGGCATTTTGGGCTGCTTCTTCAGCTTTTCCAAATAAATCGGTGAAAAGCTTGAGGTCAGCTAGGGTATAGCGCAGAACATCCAATACCTTGGGCCAGATCGCGTCTCCAGGAAACTCTTTGACACCTGAAAAAACGCGGTCAAACCGCCAAGCGCGGGGGTAAATAGCCACAGCCATGGCGATTTCTGCGGGGTCACCTGTCTCGTAGGTAGGCACACCATCTTCTTGCCAGCCAGAACCGAGAGGTTTGCCTTTCTCGTCCTTGTAGGAAGAGAGCTTAACCCAGGTTTCATCACCAAAACTAACCGAATGTCTAGCCAGTTCTGCGGCTTTCTCCGGATCAACTTTATCCCTGGCAAACAGCCACCAAGCCAACACCGTGTAAACTTTCCAATAGCCGATCCAAACCAGGGCTGATTTGCCTGGCGGTATTATCCGACAAAGCACCTTTCCTTTCATCGTACCACACCACCATTCTATGTAATCAAGCATCTCTGGTGATGGGGAAAAGAGCAGTACATACAGCTGCCCCATTTTGAGAATCGCCATCATCCGGTTGAATGGCACAATGACCCAAAGCAAGCCTCTCTTGCCCAGGCTCATCAAGGCAGCAGCCACTCCGGCATAGCCGAGGATGACCACTATGGCCAAGGCAATGGTTGTCCAGATCGCTGCAGCTAAGCTGATTTTCTTCATTAATACGAACAGAGAAAGCAAGACAAAGACCGCCACTATTGATACCAGATACCACTGGCCCAATGATAAGCCGCCTCTTTTTCCCTTCTTGTCTTTTCTCTTTTCGACTGACGGTGCTGCCAGCACCGTGTTTTCGGGTCCGTTTATCACGTTAGCCATTTCCTCCATCTCCTTTCTAAAACACGTAGGTTTATAGTTGCTTCCTGTTGCTTGTTTCTGTTAGCAGAATCTATTTGCAGGAGGCTTTCTAAAGAGAAATCCTCCGGTTATAAAAGAGCTTAAAGCGTAAGTGATTAGATTATACGCAGCCTCTCACATTAGCACAAAATTATAAATTTGTCAATGGCAATTATTCACATGCCAGATTTTCTCCTCTTCTTTCGCAAACAATATCCCCTTTTTCGTCATTTCTCAAAATCTCAACCCTTAAATTCTCTAAATGCCTCAAAGTAATCAAATGCGGATGACCGAATTTATTTTCCTTACCTGATTGAATAATCGCGTATTTGGGATTAACTGCTTTCAAAAAGTCTAAAGACGAAGAATATTTTGAACCATGGTGTCCGACTTTTAAGACATTAGATTTTAAATCAGAACTTAATAATTTTTTCTCAACCTCTTGATTGGCATCACCAGTGAATAAAAATGAGACATTATCAAAACTTAATTTGGCGACAATTGAAGTTTCGTTTAAATCTTCATATTCTTTTCCCTCAATGCTTTCAAAAGGATATAAAATGTCCAAATCGAAATTTTCACCTAGATTGTAATCTATTTTTTCCTTGGCAATGTCATACGGAACTTTTTTCTCTTCAATCAAATTTAAAAACTCAGAATAACCAGAGTCTCCGTTTTTAACCTTGGTCAATAAAATTTTATCCACTTTGTATCTTTTTAAAACCTCGACTAGGCCCACCAAATGGTCAGCATGCGGATGAGTCAAAACAATTAGTTCAATTTCACGATCATAGAAAGGCAAATACTGGCTAACCTTATTAATCACATTGGTATCGGGTCCGCCGTCAATCAAAATTTCCGTATTGTTATTTTTAATCAAAATGGAATCGCCTTGGCCGACATCCAGAAAAACCACTTTTAAATTTTTATTTTTTTGTTGATAAAATAAAAAAACTAAAAATAAACTAATCAAGACAATCAAACCCGAAAACAATAAACTATATTTTTTTAATTTGACTGACATTTTTTCTGAATTTTAAGATTAATAAAAATATTAAAAAATAAGAAACAAAAATAATCAGCCAGTTCATTTTCCCAAGATTAAAAAAACTCAAAGGCAAACTAGTGAAATAATACGAAACCTTGATTATATAAGTTAACATCAGCCACAAAATCCAAAAAAATAGTTGAGATAACGGCGTAAAAATAATTCCTATAATGGCGGCTAACAATCCCAAGGTCATCAAATAAGGGAGAATTGGCAAAATTAAAATATTAGTGATTGGTGCGATCACTGAAAAACGGCTGAAATAAAAAATAATCAACGGCAGGGTAAAAACCTGGGCCGACATCGTCATGGTTATCATTTCTCTGATTTGAAAAGGATTGGAAATTTTTTCCAGGCACTTTTCAAAGACCGGGCTTAGGTAAACCAAACCCAAAATTGCCGCAAAAGACAATTGAAAACTGATATCGAGTCTTAAAATTTTTGGATTTACCAATAACATTAAACATGCCGCCAAAACCAAGGCATTAGTTGATTGATTTAACCTGCCCAAGCGCATGGCCAGTAAAACCAAGAATCCCATAATCCCGGCCCGAACCACTGAAGCTGACATTCCTGTCAAAATAACATAAATTATTAAAATAAAACCGGCGAAATAAAAAGACTGCTTCCGGCTTAAGTAAAAAGCAAGGGCTAAATTCATCAGTATCGTTGTGACAATGGTAATATTTTGTCCGGAAATGGCAATAATATGAGTAATGCCCGCTTCGGAAAATCTTAACATTAATTCATCGGGCAGACCCCTTCTGACGCCCAGGGTAATGGCTGAAAGCAAAGAAGCCTGGGGTTCGCTTAAATTTGAATTAACTGAGTCGTTAAGCTTATTTTTAATTTTTAAAATCAAAGCAAAAATCAGGTTGCCTTGATTTTTATCTAACAATTCGATTTTTGGCTGATAACAAACCGAGAAAATATCATCTTTGGCTAGATATTTTTCATAATCAAAGTCGTTGATTTTTCCTGGTTTAACAAGTTCACAATCAATTTTTAATCGGTCGCCATATTGATAGCTTGGATATAAACCAGTTTTGATCAAAACTAGACCGAAATTTCCTTTTTTTTCTTCTATCTCGAAAACGTTAATCTTTAATTTCAGACTGTCGCTTCTAACATCGGGTTCAGCTGAAACTTGGCCGGTAAATCCAATCTCTTGACCATTATAAAACTGGATATTATTTTGGTCTATTTTTGGCTGGGCAAAATTAAATCTAAAAATTCCCAAGACTAAAAAAATCAAGCAAAAAGCCAAAATCCTAACTCTTTTATTCGCCCAAAAAATAATAACCAAAATCAAGCTGAATATAAAAGAAACAAAAACAATAAAAAAACTCACCTTAAAAAATGAGGCGGTAGCTACACCGAAAATAAAGCTGAGTAAAAAATATAGAAAGATTTTGGATTTACTGAACAAAAAAGTGGCCTTTTAGCCACCAAATTTATCTGTCTTTATTTTATAACAGTAAATTAATATGTCAAGTTGATCAATGCTAGTTCTTTATATCTTTACTCAAGATAATCATGAAATTGGAATACTAACTTATCGTGAGAAGATATGGATTATTAAAGCAAGAATTGCACCAAAAACACCAATGACAAGTACGTTTCGTGAAAGATTAAATAATTCTCTCTTGGGTCGATAGTAATATTTGTACATATTGTAGATTTCTGTCGAATACTGATGAAAAAGTTCTTTATAATCTGACAGGGCCGAAGAAAGTTCTTTTTCATACTCGACGCCGTTATGAAAACCGGCTACTTTCTTATTATAGAAAAGACTTTCTTCTTGCCGCTGCTTCCGCATCCAGCGAGGAGGATGGATGGCATAAAGCCCGATCATGGCGGACAAACCCGAAGCAATAGAAAGAATAATAAATATCAAATTATATTTTTGTATACATTGCGACGCCGAGAAAAGAAAAAGCCCCGAACTAATACCTGTCAATATTTGCACTTGTGTATCAAAATGTCGAATAAATAAAGAGGTTTTAGACATAATCTCATTTAACACCCTTATCGTGATTTCTTCGCGCTTAATTGGCTGATTCTCGTTTTCTCTATCGATTGTCATTTTAATATACTGTTAATTAAGATTATTATATCAGTTTATTTTTTAGCCTACAATTTTGATATTATAATGATTATTCCACGGTTACGCTTTTAGCCAGATTCCTCGGCTGGTCAACGTGGCAGCCGCGCAAAACTGCTAAATGGTAGGCTAAAATTTGCAAAGGAATAACCGAAAGTAAGGGCGTCAATAAATCTATTGTTTTCGGAATATAAATGACGTAGTCAGCTTTATTTTTTATATGAATATCGCCGCGAGAGGCCACGGCAATAATGATTCCCTTTCTTGCTTTTATTTCCTCGATGTTGCTCATGATTTTTTCATAAATAGTGGAGTTGCCAGTGGCGATGACAACGACCGGCATTTTTTCGTCAATCAGGGCAATCGGCCCGTGTTTCATTTCCGCGGCTGGGTATCCTTCAGCGTGAATATAAGAAATTTCCTTTAATTTTAGAGCTCCTTCCAAAGCAATCGGAAAATTATAGCCTCTACCCAGATAGAGAAAATTATGGCTACTGACAAATCTTAAGGCAATCTTTTTTATCTTTGCATTATCAACCAGAATCTCTTTGACTTTTTCAGGGATCCTGACTATTTCTTGAATTATTTCCTTGGTTCTCTTTTTGCCGACTGTTTTTCTTAAAATACCTAATTGCAAAGCTAAAAGAATGAGCACCGTAACCTGGGCAGTAAAAGCTTTGGTTGAAGCCACGCCGATCTCGTGTCCGGCATGGGTATAAACGCCTGATCCCGATTCTCTGGCAATAGTCGAACCAACCACATTGATAATGCCCATAACCGAGGCTCCTCGTTTTTTGGCTTCGCGCAAAGCGGCCAAGGTGTCGGCCGTCTCTCCGGACTGGCTAATGACAATTACAAGCGTTTTTTTATCTAAAACCGGGCGGCGATATCTAAATTCAGAGGCATACTCGACTTCGCAGGGAATCCTTGCCAATTCTTCAATTAAATATTCACCAATTAAACCAGCGTGCCAAGCTGTGCCGCAGGCAGTAATAATAATCTTTTTTATTTTTTTGTATTTATTCAAATCTTTACTAATGCCTCCAAGACGCACTTCTCCTTTATCTACTATTACCCTGCCTCGAAAAGAATCAAGAATCGTCTGCGGCTGTTCAAAAATTTCCTTGAGCATGTAGTGGTCAAAACCGGCTTTTTCAATTTTTGCTAAATCCCAATCTATTTCCTCAATTTTTTTATTAATCAAAGCATTTTTTATGGTGGTGATTTTATAACCAGAGAGAGTTAAAGTAACCATTTCTTTATCCTCAAGGTAAATTACCCTTTTAGTGTGTTTTAATAAAGCAGCCACATCGGAAGCCACAAAGTATTCATTTTTCCCCAAGCCAACCACCAGGGGGCTGCCGCACCTTGCTGCTACTAATTTATTAGGTTCAGAAACTGATAAAACAGCAATTCCATAGGCTCCCGTAACTTTTGATAAAGCTTTTTGAACTGCCGTTACAAGATTTTTTCCTTTATAATATTTTTCTATTAAATGAACGAGTATTTCCGTGTCTGTTTCAGAAACAAACTTATGACCTTCTTTTTTCAGGAGCTGCTTAAGTTGGGCGTAATTTTCAATAATGCCATTATGAACAATGGCAATGTTTTTGTGGCAGTCAAAATGAGGGTGAGCATTTATTCCTGTCGGCGCGCCATGAGTCGCCCAGCGGGTATGAGCCAAACCGATAAATCCTTTTATTGGTTTCCTTTTTAGCATTTTTTCCAACACAACAATTTTGCCTGGGGTTTTTTGGTATTTTAATTTTCCCTTGTCAATTAAAACAACACCGGCTGAATCATAGCCCCTGTATTCCAAACGCTTTATACCTTCAAGTAAAATAGGCAAAGCATTTTTTTGTCCGATATATCCGACTATTCCGCACATATTTTATTATTTTAACACCATATATCTATTTTTTCCACTTTAAATAGGCTTCGATAAAATCATCAAGTTTGCCATCTAAAATATCTTCAACGTTAGCTGTCTCAAATTTTGTCCGATGGTCTTTGACCATTTTATAGGGCTGCAGAACATAAGAACGGATCTGGTTGCCCCAAGAGCCTTGGGTATATTCTCCTCTTAACATCTGCTTTTCTTTTTGTTGTTCTTGCAAATATAATTGATGAAGCTTGCTTTTTAAAATACGCATCGCGGTTTCCTTGTTCTGCTTCTGTGATCTTTCATTCTGGCAGGAAACCGTAATCTTAGTCGGTAAATGAACAATTCTTACTGCTGAATAAGTGGTCTGCACACTCTGGCCGCCATGGCCAGAAGACAAAAAAGTATCAATTCTTAAATCTTTATCTTCAATCTTGACCTCTTCAAGCTCTTCTAATTCTGGAATTACTTCAACCAAGGCAAAAGAAGTATGCCTCATTTTTTCCGCGTCATATGGTGAAATTCTGACTAAACGATGAACTCCAGCCTCTGATTTTAAAAATCCATAAGCGAAGTGGCCTTTGATTTCTAAAGTCACGCTTTTAATGCCTGCTTCATTGCCCTCGGATTTATCAATTATTTTAACTGCATAGCCCTTTCTTTCACAAAATCGTAAGAACATTCTCAATAACATTTCCGCCCAATCCTGGGCATCAATGCCGCCAGTACCGGCATGAATGGCGAAAATAGCATTGGCTGAATCGTATTTGTCTTTAAATAAAATAAAAAATTCAAGTTTTTTGAACTTGTCTTCTGCCTCTTTTAGTTTTATTTCAATTTCCTGCTTTAAAGAATAATCTTTTTCCTTTTCTGCTTCCTGCGCCAAAGAAAACAGGGAATCGGTTTCTTTTTCCAACTCCTCCCAAATCTTAACCTCATCTTTTAATTCTTCTAATTTTTTGCTTTTCGTTTCTGCCTTCTCTCTGTCCAGCCAGAAGTCCTTATCTTGCATTTCATCCTCCAATTCCAAAATTTTCTGCTTTTTCGGTTCTAAGTCAAAGAAACCTCCGCGAGGCCTGAATTTTTTCCTTCAAGTTTCTTAATCTATCAATTATCTCCTTCATAAATTATTGTCCCCATTCTCCTAAAGTGACTTTAATTTCTTTTTCCTTGCCGTCATGCAAAACCTTCAAAGTAACTTGATCGCCTGGGTTAAACTTTAAAATCTCGGTTGACAAAGTATTATCTTCAGTAATTTTTACTCCGTTAAATTCTAAAATTATATCATTTTCTACAAGCCCCGCTTTTCCAGCTGGCGAGTCGACTGCCACTGCCAATTCTCCTTGATCGCCTTTTGTAAGTAAAGCGCCGTAATCAACTGATAATTTATTTTGTTCTTGGATTGATTTATTGACGATGGTATATCTGATGCCCAAATAGGGTCTGATAATCTTGCCATTATTTTTTATACTCTCAATATCTTTTTTGGCCTGATTAATCGGAATGGAAAAACCGATTAATTGGCCCTGCTGGGAAACGGCTGTATTAACACCAATCACTTGGCCAGCCAGATTAACCAAAGGTCCGCCGGAATTGCCGCTGTTGATGGCAGCATCAGTTTGGATAGTATCATAAAGAAGTTCTGAACCCGAAGTTGTCCCGCCAGCCGTGATATCCCGCGATAAACCCGAAATAATGCCTTCGGTTACCGAATTTCTATATTCGCCTAAAACATTACCAATGGCAATTGCAGTCTGACCAATTTGGATTGAGTTAGAATCGCCTAACTCAACCACTGGCAAATTCTTGGCTTCAACTTTGACAAAGGCCAAATCATTGGTCGGATCTTGAGCTTGTATCTTAGCCGTATATTTTGTTCCATCATTTAAAACAACGGTGTATTCGGCAGTAGAATCAGAAACCACGTGTTTATTGGTTAAAATTAATCCGTCTTCAGAGATAATAAAACCCGATCCCCCGCCAATTTCCTGCTGGCCTTGAGGCACGCCGAAAGGGTAAAAGAATTCGCTATAAGGAGAGCCTTGGTAAACTTTTGAATAGTCCTTAGTCACGACAATGCTAACCACTGCCGGATTAACTTTTTTTACTGCCTCAATCGTGGCTGAACTTTCTTGGACAGTAACCGAGGCAGTATTTACATTGATAAAACTGCTTTTTGGGGTAGTTTTCCCGATAATATTCTCAGTAAACCAGCTGCCTAAATTGCCGCTGGCCGCCAAAGAACCGAAAATAAGACCAGAAATACCGCCAATCAAGAAACTGACCACTAGGGCAATAATAATTATTTGTTTTAAGTTTATCTTTTGTGGATTTGGGTTATCCATATATTTTAGTTTAATTATCTTGTATTAAAAAGATATATATAATTTAATTATCTGTCAAGTGTGTGAAAATGGTGTGAATATAAAAAGAATAAGGTTGTTTTCTAAAATCTGATTCCAACTTGACAATTCATTTATTTTTTAATCGCCGCTTTTCCACGTAAACAATCCGCCAGCCAATCCGACCCAGTAAAAATCCGCCAATCGCCCCCAAAATTGGCAATCCGTATTTTAGCCAGTCTGGCAAAGCGCAGCCGCCTGACCAATTGACATGAGTGGCATATTTTAAATACAAAATCTCAATTACGGCATGGGCGATAAAACTAAAAAGGATGCCAAGAATAGTGAAAAGAATAAGATAAAATACTTTTTTCATATTTTTGCTTTTTTTTGAATAATCTGATGTTTAAAATATTTTTCTTGAAAATTTATTAATTTCTTTATTTCTTCCTTTGAATAACGATGATTAGCTACGACCAATTTATTTTCGTTATCATCTTTTCTTTTGACAATAGCGATAACCAATCCTTCAAATTCCGAAATAGCTTTTTCGGGCCCTAAAACATAAGCATCAATTTCTTCGCCGTCTCCGGCTATTATACCTTGAATATAGCCGTAATTTACCGGGTAAATTAAATCATAATCAGGATGCTTTGAACCTAAGGGACGGTCAATTTTAACCTTAACTTTTTTACCCAGCCAAAAACTAGGATTTTCCATATCTCTTAAGCATCACTGCACTTAAAATAAGGGCAATTAAAAAGCCAATTGCTCCGTAAAAACATGGGGTTAAAAAAGGATTGGTTAAGCCAACCGAACAGCCGGTGGTACAGGCTTTTTTCTCGAGCCATCTATTCAATTCCAGGGCAAAATTAGTCCAGGCAAAGATAGTGCCGCCAAGCAGCAGAATAAATTGGGCAATGATTAGTTTTTTCATAGGATTGATTTATGAGTTATTTAATCGATTAATTTTAATAAAAAAGGAAATTCTTTATAAGGTTGGTTGAATTTATCAGAACCCATGTGCCCTTCACCGTGCCTAATAATCAGAGTGCCGCCCAAATTATCAAACATCATTTTGCCTTGTTTATCATCGCAGCCCCAGGGGTCATTGTCAGAATTAATAAAAATTATTTCATCAACGTTTTGTCTTATTTTTTCCCAATTGTATGTTTTTTGAAGAATATCATTCGCACCTTCGAGTAAAGGCTGGCAATAACCAGCCACTAAAATCGCTTTTTTTATTTTAACTGAAATATTCTCTAAAATACTTAAAATCAAAGAACAACCAGCTGAATGACCGATTAAAATCGTTTCCTCCTTAAATTTGCCTCCTTTTAAAACAAAGGCGAGAACCACTTTTAGCTGGGGATTGTCAATACCCGGAAGCTGCGGTAGCCAAACTTCATAACCCCTGCTTTCCAATTCTTTTTTAATATAAGGAAGCCAGAATGATTCTGTGGTTTCGCCGGCTCCTTGTAAAATTATTGCATTTTTCATTTATTTAAAACTGAATCACGTAAAATCCCCTACTTTCCATAATTTCCTTCTGGCCAAAAGAATTAAGGTCATAGTGAAAAACATGATCAACTTTCTTTTCAATTTTCCTGCCGGTATATTGTTTAATCTTCGGATCCCATTCTTCTAAAATTAAAGTGTCCCCCTCTTTAATTTCAAAATCAGCCGCTCGCATTTCAAATCGTTTTTTACCCGTCCTAACTAGTTCAAATATTTCCGGCCAGGTTTTCTTTTTTATAATCATGATTTTATTTCCTTTTTCATTGCTTCTAAAATATTTTTGGGCATAGTTCGGCAATCACAATGTTTTTGATGAGCTTCGTGCCACCTTACCCTCTGTTTTAAACTCGGGTTTTTCGGCATCTTATGTTTTTTGTGCCAGCCCTTGTTAATTGGCATAAGTTTAACTAATTATTTCCTTAATTTTTTTCTGCGCTTTTGGGGGGTAAAAATTCGATAAGAGATAAAATTCCTTTAATTTTTTCCAAACCGGAAGGCGTCGATTATTTTTATTTTTTCTATATTCCTTAAAACTTTTCTTCATTCTTCCGGAAATACGTTCGGCTGAAAAATAAAATTCAGTTTGACCCCTGTTTTCAATCTCGAAAAAAGGCTTTCTTATTTCTACGACAAGACCCACCTCTTCTTTTAACTCTCTTTGGGCTGCCATTTCTGGAGTTTCATTTTTTTTAATTCCCCCGCCTGGCAAAACAAAATATTCTTTTCCATAATTGAATCGATGAATTAGCAAAATTTTGCTTTTCTCTATTATCACTGCCGCTGCTCTTTTTCTCATTTCAAAAAAATACAATTAACTTAAACTGGTCGCAAAGTGCCAAAGAAAACCTGCCAAGCTAAAAGCGATTTAGCCACTAAACTTAAGATAATATAAACTCTTTCTCCATAAAGGTAATCTCTCCACCTGCCCACCTTTTTGTACTGAAGCACCATGTTGATAGCGAAAACATTAAAAAAGAGAAAAATGGAAAAGAAAATCCAGTAAACGAAAGTCGGCGGTTTGCCAGTTGCTCCGCCTGCGCCAAAAAGATAAATGGCAACGCCTATCCAGGGAAGAGCGCCTCCTATACAGCCGAAGAAAAATGAAAGCCAATTAGTTTTTTGGGTGGACTGGTTATGAAGCTCCATTATCCAGCCAAAAAGTATCATCATCGCATTAAGGCCGAAGATTGAAATCAAACTGACAATGTCATAAATGCCGACCAGCATGGCAATAATCACCATCATAATTGAAGAACTAAAAGCGTATTCCACCCATCTCGCTTTATTGATATGCTGGCCTAGATTTTTGACATACCATTTAAATGCCGGGATGGAAATGATAAAGTGAGCCAACGCCGAGATAAACAAAAAACAGGCAATCAAAGGCCCAATCCTTAAATTATAAATAGTGTTCAAAACCGGAGCTAATTTGTTTTTGGCCGGGTCATACTGAATAAAAGCAGTGGTTACTGGCAAGGCAAATTTGCTGGATAAAACCAGCATTAAAATCCCCTGGCCAGTGTGCAAAAATCCCATCACCAGATTAAAAACTCTTAGTTTTTTGAATTTTTGTTCTTGGTTTGAATCGATTGTTTGGACTTGTTCCATAGGTTTTTGGTTAATTTTTTTGATGATTAAATTTTAACATAAAACAACCAAACAAAAAAGGGATGCTCCTCTAAGCATCCCCACTAGTCAAACGAACTAAAGTTATTTTGCGCTCAATTCTTCTGTTTCCTCCTCGGGCAGCGGAATATCGAGGACATTTAGACCCCAATATTTCAAAATTACTACTCCCCAGGTGTAACCGCCACCAAAGGCCACCAACATAACGTAATCGCCGGATTTGACCAGCCCCTTTTGCCAAGCTTCGTACAAGGCAATCCCGATTGAGGCCGAAGTCGTGTTTCCATAAGTGGAAATGTTATTGTAGACCTCTCCTTCATAACCCAGGTCCTGCACGACTTTATCAATCATCCGAAGATTGGCCTGATGAAAAACCATCAGCTTAATTTGGTCAAGGGTTAACCCCGATTTTTTAATGGCCTGCGGAATTACTTCCTCGGGAAGAATACGGGTAATCTCCTTGAAAACTTTGTTCCCCTGCATCGCTATCTTATCCTCTCTCAGCAAGGGATTGTCCAAATCGCCTTTTTCCAAGGGGGAGGCCGAGCCGCCTTTCTTGGTCATAATCCGATCAGCCAGACTGCCGTCTGTGCCAAAGAAAAACCAATTCGGATCAAACCAATCCGGACCCTCGGTTGCCTCTAAAACACAGGCAAACGCTCCGTCAGCCAAAAGTATGCAAGTCTGTCTGTCATACCAATTGGTTGCCGAAGACATTTTGTCCGCCCCGATCAAGACTACGTTCTGGCGAAGGCCGCTCCTAATTAGGGCATAAGCATTATACAAAGCCACTGGAAAGCTGGAACAAGCTGCCGAAATATCGCTGAAAAAAAAGTTCCTTAATCCTTCTTTGGTTCTGACTGGCAAGCCAAGCTTCTCCTGAATCACCGAAGTTGTAGGCGGTGAAAAACGATAATCAGGCGTGACTGATGCCAAAAGCACCGACTCAACCATTTTCTTGCTTAGCCCAGACATAGCTAAGGCCCCTTCGGCTGCGATGACCGCCAAGTCAGAAGTAGCTGCGGAAGCCGGGATAATTCTTCTTTCCTCAATTCCGATCTCTCTCTCCTTAATCCATTCGGGACTGGTTAAATACTTCTTTCTGATAGTTTCCATGTCTCCATGGATTAGCCCCTGATCTCGAAGCAAAAGAATCCTTGCTTCAAGTTCATGTGAAAGTCTCTGATTATCCAGGACTGTTTTAGGCAAACAAATACCCATCCCAGTAATCTTTACACCAGCCATTTTGACCTCCTTGTCAAAGAGCCTTAACTATACCACTATTATTTAATACTGCTTGAGTTTTATACTTTATCATACCTTATTATCTGTGTCAAAAATTATCATTTGACGCCTATTAACTATTTCTGTTAAGATTTAAAACCAGACAATATAGAAATAGTTCTTTTCAAAAAGGAGAGAGAAATGGTTAATAAATTACCCAAGAATCTCAAAAGAGCGCTCAAGGACAAGCTCTTTGATAGGCAGAGGATACTCTGGTCACCTGTCTTGGAACTATCCAAGAAGCTTCATTACCTCAACCAACTAGATGACCCGCCGCCAGATTTGAATGAAAAAACCTTTGAAATCAGGAAAGAAATGGGAAAAATCCTAACAGATCCTGATTTTGAAAAAGAGGAAAATCTAATTAGCCAAGCCCTGAAAAAACTGGAAAAAGGCGAGAGTCAGAAGGCTGAAGAAGTTATTGCCAGCCCCCTGCCCAGATTCTGTTCAGAACCCGCAATTATTAAGCCTGCTTAAAATCTTTAAGCAGGCTTCTTGTTAATCAATAAAAAAATCAAAACTGATACAATAATTTCCCGATATCCAAGATCTTGTCTTGACAAGAATATAATTTTGTGCTAGTATGTAGAGTTCTTTGTTTAACAGCACCTTGAAAGTAAGAATAACGTATCTCACTATACCACTCAACCAAAGGAGTTGTCATGAATCGCCCAATAAGCATTCTGCTTGGTGTTTCTACGGCGGCCTTGAATTGGCTGGTATTCTACTGGATCGCTCTGGCATTCCATACACCAATCGCCGCTTTTCTGG
>Ga0315268_10000270_pt1 | contig 59848 bp, 54 predicted proteins | sample C1_top_MG_FD_204535 | JGI IMG/M metagenome (GOLD analysis project Ga0315268, IMG submission 204535) | Sediment microbial communities from Yellowstone Lake, YNP, Wyoming, USA - C1_top | ecosystem: Environmental > Aquatic > Freshwater > Lake > Sediment | place: USA: Wyoming | collected 2017-08-01 | reverse complement strand
TGCCGCGACATGACCTTCCCAGAATTTCGTGCCCATTTTTTTCATGCTTGCTCCTTTTCGTTATAAGGGTTGCAAGCTTGATGAAGTTGGAACCAGATGACAAGGTTGCTGTTGGTGGAGCGCTTACTTTCAGGTGTGTTGATGGTGCTGGTCGGCTTCTATGTTGGCTATCAAAGGCTGCACGCCTTAACTTGACCGCTGCTCATAATTACATCGGTCCAGATAGATGTGAAAATGCACCCTGTCGATTCCAGTTATTTATGGTATAAAATTTACGGCTATTCAACTCTCATATTTTTATGTTTCGATAAGCCAATAAGAAAGTTAGTTGGTCATGTCCGCGCAAGAGGAATAAGTCCCGGCGATCGATTAAAGCCATCCGTGTGCAACGTTTGCAGCGCGCTGCAGAATTTGCATGTTTGTATGCAAAGAAGCAGCCTTGCCATATAAGTTTGAAGAGGCTGGCGGATGCTTAGAAAATGCCGGTAATCATGGCACCGCCACCAAAATCAGGGCTGCCATTTGAGAAGCCTTTCATTGCATTTACCTGCACCTTGAAATGAGGAGTGAACTTTTGCGAAATATAAGCTGTAACGTCCTTTTGGTCAGCGCCAGTAGCGCTTGGGCTTTGCAGCATATCCAACATGATGCCTACACTTGATTCGTTGCTTATTTTTTGGCTGATACCGATCGATCCATATGGAACACTATTTAAGTTGACGCCAGCGGGTGCACCATAAATTTTATAGCCAGCTGTCGCGAATAGAGTTGTGCTGCTGAGTGAATAATAGCCATCCAGCTGTGCTGAATAATCGTTCTTCCCCGTACCCAATCCCTTGTTTACATCTGCTGTGCCAAATTTGACATTACCGAACAGATCAAATGAAATGGTTTCACCATCGTAAACGTTGTAACCAACCGATGCGGTGACATCACCAACTCCAGAGTTAGTCGTTGATTTAGTGCTATTTGTAGGGTTGCCTATAGCCAAAGGCGTACCCATCGACATGGGTAAAGGCCCGACACCAGGGACTACATTGCCAGTACCGGTTACGCTAAGGTAAGGCACGGTAAGTTTAAACGTTAAACTATCGGATTGATATTTGCCGATAACGGGTATGTATAAAATGTCAGTTGATGTCGCCGTGCCGTATTTACCTGTACTGTAATCAAATCCGGTACTCATGCTGAATTGTTCTTCGGCTATAGCCGGGACTGAGATAGCAAGTGCGGCTAGAGCTAGTATTAGCTTTTTCATTTTATTTATCTTCTCAAAAAACGGCAGTCTATTTGGCGTAGGTGTGAATAACGGCTACATGCCTGGGCGCCCCATTTTGTCTGCCCTCTCCACTTTGTCATGGCCGGGTTTTTCCATGTGCTCGTAACTGTCTTTCTTTCTCATGGCATCGCTGGATTTCTTAACCGCTGTGGCGCGTTTTTCCGTAACCTTCGTTTCGTTCTCTTTCATTTGCTCAGAGGCTTTATACAGCCCCTTGTCATCAGGGTCATTGTCCATGTTCTTGTTGATGCTGGTTGCACCTTGGGATACCGGCTCGTTTGCCGCCTCTGCTTGAACAACAGAAATCGAAACGAACACCAATGCAGCTACAATATGGCTCATCTTAATCATTGCAAAATCCTCTTATTAGTGGGTTATGAAGGACCTTCATGAATGTCCTTCATTTTAAGTTGACCATCACAAGCAAAAATTAGTATTTACTTTATGAAACTCTCCTAAAATTTCATTAGTGATAAGCCAGAATTTACGGGACGGGCTTAATTTCTGTTGTCGAAATAGGCCTGTAACTCTACTTCCGTTGGCTGCCTCCTGAACACCACTTCATCATCCACGACCAGATTCGGTGAATGGCGGATACTGAACTGCTGGACGAGGTCGGCGTTATCTTCCGCGAAACATACCCGGTACGAAATACTCAGTATCTCCAGTTCTCTTTCTATATTCTTGCAATGTGAACAACCCTTCGTCGCGATAATCATTACGTCCATGGTCGTCTCCAAATATTTTAATACGGCAATTAGCAAAACGTGTTGCCAACCAAATCAAATACAAACCCTGAATACTGCATCTTGTGACACTGCAACATACCTAACGATGGCTTTCAGTATTGAGGCCCGGTTGATTCTTCCGACTTGGCAGGGGGTAAAGAAATTTCTTTCGTTTGTTGCCTTGTGCTGCCGGATTTATCAGAATGAGCAGTATCGTCTTCCATCTTGCCCATACCCATCATGCCCACATGCCCACTCCCTAACCACACGATCGCCAACATCACGATCATCATCGCGAATATGACCTCTCCAGTTTGATGTTTCCTCATTTTTCCACTCCTTCATCCATATTGCGCATGAGGATGTCATGCACTTTCGCATCTGCTATTTCTTGACACTTACTTTGGCCTTCATACCTGCTTCATAATGACCGGGCAAATGACAAGCAATTTCTACAACGCTCGCTTTACCGAACTGCCAGGTCAGCTCCCTGGTTTCACCCGGCTCAAGACTGATTACATTCCCCTCTTCATGCTTCATGTCGGGCATGCTTGCCATCATTTCTGCATGTTCCTGTTGTTCTTCCCGGGTGCCGATGGCGAATTCGTGCTTGATCTTGCCAGCATTTGTCACCACAAAGCGGATTGTCTCCCCGGGCTTGACCTGTATTTCTTTTTTGTCAAAGCGCATCGTATCGAGCGCGGTCATCTTGATGGTGCGGCTGACCTTGTCCGGGCTGCCGACCTGTCCCGCCGCAGAGATCTCGGTGCCATGATCGTGACCAGCATTTTTTTTATGATGACCCGCACCGTCTTCTGCCTCCTGCATGCCATGGTCGTGATGCCCGGAATCCGCCCACACAGCAGATACTAGGAATCCGATTGCAAGAAAAGTCACTAAAACAATAGTTTGTTTTTTCACGAATAAAGCCTTTTCTGGTAAGTTAAATGTTATTGAATAAAATCTGGTGGGTTGCCTGGATGTTCCTTCCGCTCTTATCTTAGGTCGATTACCATCTCATTACTTTCATCCCTCCCAAATTCAAATTTCAACTTCTCGCCAACTTTGAAACGCTCAAACAAAGACCTGTCGCTGACACTAAAATTCTGATCATTGACGGCCACTTCAAGGCTTGAACAGGGTCAAGAAGTATAGTGACAATGCCATTTACCGGATCAATTTTCTTTACCATCCCTGCGGTCGCGAAAGTTCGTAGCTGGCTATGTTCGCCACCTTGTTTCTGAACGGATAGTTTTTTCTGTGTATACGTTTCAAGCTTTTCATCAGCTAACCCAACCTGCACAAATAAAGACATATCAACCAGCGCTATAACAAATATATTTTTCATAGGCATATTCTTACAATGTTTGAACCCACTGAAGTTCTCAGTCGGCATCCTCCATTTAGTTCGCCACACCATCCATCGCGTGTATCCTTGCTTGCCCAATGTTGAGTTGTATCTTATGCTACCCATGCCTACACCCACCTGACGGGAAAATTACAATTCTGTAATCATTCATTCCGCAAGAATAATAGGGTTCTAATCTTATAAAAGAGGATATGCAATGAAAGCCCTGATCGTCGAAGATGAGGTTAAAACCGGCGACTACCTGCGTAAAGGCTTGGGTGAGAGCGGCTTTATCGTCGATCTTGCGACCAATGGTGCAGATGGCTTGCATTTAGCACTGACTGGCGATTACGACATCATCGTGCTCGATGTGATGCTGCCGGAGAAGGACGGCTGGAGCGTGTTGCAGGAACTGCGCCGCAGCCAGCAGACACCGGTAATTTTCCTCACCGCACGGGACAAGGTCGAGGACCGGGTTAAAGGATTGGAGCTTGGCGCTGACGATTATCTGGTGAAACCTTTTGCCTTTTCCGAGCTGCTTGCGCGCATACGCACATTATTGCGACGAGGAAAAATCCAGCAGCCAGAAATTCTGCAAATCGCCGACCTTGAACTCGATCCTGTCCGGCGCAGAGCAATTCGCGGCCAAGCCAGGATTGACCTCACAGCCAAGGAATTTACCTTGTTGCATTTATTCTTGCGCCGGCAGGGGGAAGTGCTGTCACGCACCTTCATCGCCGAACAGGTATGGGATATGAACTTTGACAGCGATACCAATGTAGTCGAAGTAGCGATGCGGCGCCTTCGAGCAAAAGTTGACGACAGCTTCGACAACAAGCTGATCCACACCATACGCGGGATGGGTTATGTTCTGGAGGACAGAAGCTGATGGAACGTATTTTCGGAGTAAGACTCAATTCGCTCACTTTCAGGTTGAGTTTTTTATTCGCGACGACAGCTATCATCCTTCTGGCAGGTACTGGAATCTTCCTATACCGGTTTCTGGATAATGAGCTGATGAAACGCGACCATGAGGAGCTTGTCGGCAAGGTAGACTTGTTCCGCCATCTGCTTTCCACAGTGGATTCTCAAGAACAAATAGTTACCACTCCCAATATGTTCCGCGATGTCATCATCGGTCATCCTCACTTGAGTCTCGTACTTCTGGACGCAAGAGGCAATATCTTGTTATCAACGACTGACTGGAAACCTCAAAAGGAATTAGTGGAAAATCCTGTGAAAATCGGTGTTGAACCAAGCCTTGAAACCATGTCTATGCCCACTTCATATTTTCCCTACCATGCAGTTGCCGCTTGGGGTGCGCTGGGTGACGGGCGAAATAGTAAGGTGATCATAGCGTTGGCACTTGACATTGACGAGGCACAAAGCCTTTTGATGAGATACAGGCAAACATTGCTAATCACTTTACTCTTCAGCGTTACAGCAGCCGCACTACTTGCGTTTGTCATCGCAAAGCGCGGCTTGCGGCCACTGCATGCCATGGCCGAAACTGCAAGCGAGATTTCCGCCAGCCATCTGCAAAAGCGCCTGAACATAGCGGATGCACCTGCCGAACTGAAGGAACTGGCAGTGGCTTTTAACGCCATGTTGGGGAGGCTACACAGCTCATTTGCCCGGCTTTCGGATTTTTCTTCCGACCTCGCCCATGAGCTGCGCACCCCCATCAACAATCTGATGGGACAGACTCAGGTCGCTTTATCCCGGCAACGCAACGCCGAGGAATACCGGGCAGTGCTGGAATCCAATCTGGAGGAATATGAACGCCTGGCCAGAATGATCAGGGATATGCTGTTTCTCGCCCAGGCGGATAATGCCCCAGAACCGTTACACACAGAGCTTGTTGATTTGCGTGCGGAACTGGACAAGGTTGTGGAGTTTTATCAACTGGCCGCCGATGAGAACGGACTGAAGATCATCCCGATCGGCAGTGGCAGCATCGTTGCTGACCGCATTCTTGTGCAGCGCGCTATCGGCAACCTGATTTCCAACGCGCTTCAGCATAGCCCGCGGAACAGCGAAGTCCATGCAACAGTCTCGTCAACTGATGAAGCCGTTGAACTCCTGGTCAGCAACTATGGCCCAGGCATCCCATCCGAACATCTGGAACGAATTTTCGACCGCTTCTACCGCATCAACAACGCACGCAGCCGCATTGACCCGGGTTCCGGGCTTGGCCTTGCCATCGTAAAGTCCATCATGGACCTTCACGGCGGTCGCGTCAGTGTAGAAAGCCACGCCAACCAACTCACGTCCTTCACGCTGCATTTTCCAAAAGCGGATCATGCTTTGCATTGCTAAGTAAGCTTCAGTTCGGCAGGTCTCATTACCCACTATTTCTGGGTGAGACTATGCTCACCGAAGGGCGTTGTTTTTTGAAGGATTGCAAACATGATGTTCGTTCGTTTTAGCGCTTGCTGTATTTTGCTTCTTACCTTTAATGGATGTGCGACAAGGTCACAACATGGAGTAACTCCATCCCCCCAGCACAAATATGGAATAGCTATTTTGCCGTTTCAAGCGGCAGTGAAAATCAAAAAAATAACGGATATTCAAACTGACTCTGCCGATGCTCATAATGAAAAGGAAATGATCCACGCCCATCTCCAGAAAGAAACCGCGCAATTAACCACATCTCTTAGATCGCATTTGAATAAAAGCAGCCACTTTGAAGTCATTCCCGTTCAGACGGATGTTGTGTTGCTGGATGATCAAGATTTCGATTCTCCTAAGACCTGAAGCGCGGCGGAAATTGAAAGGCAGGGACTATAACCTGAAACGCAAGCGTTCTTGTCGGTCAAGCTTTCCGGGTACGGCAAGGTCAAAAAGAAATGGCTTACCTATCTCATTGGGATTGGTGTTGTGGAGGCCATTGTCCAGGGGGGTAGTAGTCGCCAAGGCTGTTGATTCTACCTGGTTGGGTGCGGCTGTTGCATTAGAGGAAATCGCGCAAGAGATATTGGTTTGGGGTGGAGAACCCTACTTGTTCGACAGTGCCTATGCCCCCGTTACCCTTGAGGCACAGCTGGTGAGCACTGCAGATGCTAAGATTATCTGGGAAAATACAGTTTTTGTGAGTGTCGACAAAAAGTCGATCGAAGCACTTCCTGAAGAAGATCGCAAGAAAAAAGAAATTCAATTGCGTTTGACGTCCGAAAAGGCCATTAAGGAATTATCTGAAAATCTCGAAGATGTCGCTAAGAGAAATTTACCGAAAATTACTTTTCAAGCAGATTCCCAGCCGGAGATTTACTAAGGATGTACGGTTTCGATTTTGAAATGCGAACAATCAATCGTCACAATCAAACACCTGGCTTAATTTTCTGTAACAAATAACTATAGTCCATAATTCCTTCATTTTTACTCCCATGCAATCGATGACTAGTACCGAGACTCATAAATATCGGGACAAAATGAAACGGACAGATTTTTTCGCAGGGCAAGGCGCGAGGATGGCGCATAGTTATTCATATGCAACGACGAGCAACGCCGCCATGCGGAAAAATCTGCCGTTTCATGTTTCGATATTTATGAGTCTCGGTACTAGGCTACTCAGGGCGAGATCGAGCGATATTTCGGAGTGCACAATAATTATGGCATATCGAGCAGTTCGAAAATTTGATGGAATCCTGCATTGAATGTTGGAATGTTAGAACTGAGGTAACCCACCAGTGCGACCGATAGCGCCCAGATTACAGAAATGTAATCTGGGCGTTGGTTGCCTGTAAGCCTGTACCCCCTATCATTCCAACTTGATGCCAATAGCCAATTTGGATGTTGCAGGACTTTATGAACGCACTCGCACCAAATTACTCGATTTTTGTTGAAAGTAAGGATGTGCTCCGAAAAAGCGCTTTGCGTCTACATGGTTAGTTGTAGTTGCACGTTTATTAACCCCCTTGTTAGGAGAATAAAATGAAATTGAAACCCACATTGTTTGCCGCCACCTTGATGATATTTGCTGCCTCTACCGCAACCGTTTTAGCTGCTGAAGAGCATTCTGCTGATGGCAAAGCTAAAACAGCAAAGGCAGAAAATACCGAAGCAAAGAAGCCAATGAAGAAACATAGCCATGCTTCAGAAAAAACTGGTGTACCGATGGCTGAAGCCAAGGGCGGTCAGAGTCATCGTGAAACTATGGACAAAGACATGCCTATGCACGACCATGCAAAAGAGCGTCGTTAAAATATCTGACGCAGTAGAGTGGCACGGAACGCTGTGTTTCTGGCCACGCGCCAAAGGCTTTATTGAATGAGGGCTCGGTTTTATACTTCTAAAAACTGAATCTTCTCTTTCCAGTTGGAATGTATTTTGAAAGTTATTTAATAGTAAAAATACATAACGTTTGCCACCATACCCAATAACTCTCGAGAACTTCATCGCTATACTCTCCGAGGGGCGGCCAGCCGGTAGAAACCTTTGTCGAAATGCTGAACGAGATGTTGCCAAGGAAACCACGTAATATTAGATAATCCTGATGGGGTATTCCCCTAGTGAACTAAATCAGTTAAAGTCCGTCTCAACGAGAGACGCACCCATTACAAAGTAGCCAGCTAACCATGACATTATCGCAACGCAAAAATCGCTACCTGACCCGCCTTGTGCTGGCGGCGGTACTTTTTGCGCAAGGAATTCTCGCTGCACACGCCTGCATAGAGCCGGTTGCAGGTGCGGCCCAAGCGGTGTCCGGCAAGCAATCTGTCGAGACCATGCATTGCCATGAGGCTGAAAGCGTTAATCCAAATGAATGTTTGATGCACTGTACGCAGTCTGATCAGGTCAACCTGGATCAGCACAGCATGGCTGCGTTACCGGCAAACGAAGTTGTATTGCATGTTGTAATGCCTTACTCGCAACACAAGGTGAATGCAGTTGAATACACCCCTCTGGTGCTGAATACCGGCCCTCCCCTTTCCATCCGTTTCTGCTCCTTCCTGATTTAAAAGTTCCCGCGTAAGGCCCTCTCTGTCTTGAGCAGAGTGCAGGGCCTCGCGTTGATTCATCGCCTATATATCTGTCGTTAAGCGGCTTTGCCGAGTGACCGCAAAATTGGAGAATCATGATGGGAACGAAATTCAAGTATTTGTTATGTATGCTGCTGTTGGCAGCATTTCCGGCCTGGAGTGCCGATACCGGGCATTTACCGGGCGCAGATGTCGAGGAACTGCTGGCCTTGGCACAAGCGCGGAATCCCGAGCTGGCCACCATGCGCCATGAAGCTGCTGCCGCCGCTGAGCGGGTAGATTCAGCCAGCGCACTGCCCGACCCTTCATTCCGTATCGCCTTGCAGGATTTCACCAACAAGGCATCGGGTGCGGGAACTACTTTGCTGCCGAGCGAGGTGGGCAGCACCTACTATCGCTTGATGCAGCCGCTGCCGTTCTGGGGCAAGCGCGAGCTGAAGCGCGATATCGCCGAAGCCGAAACCAGCCAGGCAAAAGGGCGCACGGGTGAAACCTGGGCCGAGCTCGCGGCTAAAATCAAAACCGATTTTGCGCAATATTATCTGGTAGTCAACAGCCAGAAACTGACACAGGAAATGCTGGCCCTGACGCTCAATCTCGAGCGTATCGCCCAATCGCGCTACGCCACCGGACTTGCGCCGCAGCAGGACGTGATCCGCGCCCAGGTTGAGCAAACCGGTTTGCGCCGGGATCTGGTGACGCTGGAAACTGAACGCCACCACAGCATGACGCGCTTGAATATCCTGCTACTGCGAGATCCAAATGCGGTACTCGCCGATCCGCAGCGTCTGCGGTCGCTGCCGGCGCCGGCAAAACTGCAATTTTCAGCCCTGTCCGAGCGACTGCGCAACCACAACCCGCAACTGTATACGCTACAGGCGCAGTTAACTGCCGCCGATAAAAAGCGCGAGCTGGTTTATAAAAATCGTTATCCGGATTTTTCGGTGGGTGTGGCTGCAACGCAGGCAGGCAATGAAATCAAGATGTGGGAGTTGATGGTGGAATTCAATATTCCATTACAGCAAGGGTCGCGTCGCGTGCAGGAGCGCGAGGCAGAAAACATGCTGGCCGCAGCACAGTCGCGCAAGGATGCGGCTGCCAACCAGTTGCAGGGCGAGCTGGCGGAATATAGCGTTGCGCTGGATGCGGCGCAGCAGGTGGAAACAATCAATACCAGCAGCCTGCTGCCGCAGGCGGAGGCTACGCTGCAGGCTGCCTATGTCGGCTACCAGAATGGCAAGGTGGATTTCGCCACGCTGCTGGATGCACAGAGACAAATATTGAAAGCAAAACTGGATGTGCTGACTGCACAGGCGCAGGCACAGACAAGCTTGGCACAGATAGAACAATTATTGGGAGAAGAATTATGAAGCCGAAACTCAAAATAAGTTTAGCCGCGGTTGCAGTTGTTGCACTAATAATATTTTCGTATTGGTTGGGCGAACGCAGTAATCATGCACAAAACGCCCCTCAGGCTGAACAGGTAAAAAAAGAACCGAAAATACTCTACTACCGCAACCCGATGGGTCTGCCGGATACCTCGGATGTACCAAAGAAGGATTCGATGGGCATGGATTACATTCCGGTGTATGAAGAAAATGCAGCAGCAACGCAAGCCAAAAAGGAACGCAAAATATTGTATTACCGTAATCCAATGGGCCTGCCCGATACTTCCGATGTACCCAAACAGGACTCGATGGGGATGGACTACATCCCCGTATATGAGGGCGATGATGAAGGTTCTGAAAACGGCACGGTGGTTAAAATCAGCGCAGACAAAGTACAAATGCTGGGCGTAAAAACCGAGAAGGCGGGCTTGCGCCAGCTCAGCCGCAATGTGCGTGCGGTTGGCCTTATTGAGCCGGATGAGCGCCGTGTGTACACCATTGCGCCCAAGTTTGAAGGCTGGGTGGACCAGTTGCATGTCGATGCCACCGGTGATGTGGTAAAGCAGGGGCAAAATTTATTCGACGTATACAGCCCCGACCTGATCTCAGCGCAGCGCGAATATCTGATCGCGCTGCAAGGCGAGAAATCGATGCAGAACGCGGCGCCGGAAGCGCAGAGCGGCATGCAGGAACTGGCGCAATCCAGCCTGATGCGCTTGAAGCGCTGGGACATCAGCGATGAAGACCTGCGCCACCTGCGCGAAACGGGTGAAGTAAAACGCACGATTGCCTACCGTTCGCCGGTAAACGGCACTGTCACCGAAAAGGTCGCGCTGAAGGGCATGCGCTTCATGCCGGGTGAAATGATGTACAAGATCGCCGATCTGTCTACGCTGTGGATTATCGCCGATGTGTCGGAACAGGAAATCGGCCTGATCCGTAGCGGGCAGATGGGCAAGGTAACGCTGGATGCCTATCCCGGGCGAGAATTCAACAGCCGCGTCAGTTTTGTCTACCCCACGATGAATGTGCAAACACGTACCACCCAGGTACGCCTGGAAATTGCGAATGCAGGCGGGCTGCTGCGTCCCGGCATGTATGCGCAGGTAGAACTGGCGGGGCTCGGCAGCAAAGGCCGTGTGGTGGCGGTGCCCAACTCGGCGGTAATCTACAGCGGACGCGGCGAACTGGTGCTGGTTGCGCTGAGCGGGGGACGCTTTGAGGCGCGTGAAGTCAAGCTGGGCGCACGTAGTGATGATTATGTTGAGGTGCAAAAAGGCATCGGCGAAGGCGAAAAAGTGGTGGTTGGTGCCAACTTCCTGATCGATGCCGAAAGCAATCTCAAGTCGGCGGTCGCTGGCTTCAGCCAGGGCGAAAAAGACCAGCCGGCCGATATGCCTGAACCAACGCAGGATAAATATCCTGACGCTTCTCAGCCTAAACACTAGGGGACCATTATGCTATCGAAAATAATTGAATGGTCGGCGCGCAACATGTTTCTGGTGTTGCTGGCCAGTTTGTTTGTTGTCCTGGCCGGAATTTATGCGGTGAAAAAAATGCCGCTGGATGCGATCCCCGATCTGTCGGACGTGCAGGTGATCATCTACACCGAATATCCGGGCCAGGCGCCGCAGGTGGTAGAAGATCAGGTGACCTATCCGCTCACCACGGCGATGCTGTCGGTACCCAAATCAAAAGTAGTGCGCGGATTTTCTTTCTTTGGCGCATCGTTTGTATATGTGATTTTTGAGGACAATACCGACATTTACTGGGCGCGCTCGCGCGTGCTGGAGTATCTGAATTTTGCCTCCAGCCGCATGCCTGCGGGGGTGCGTCCATCGTTGGGGCCGGATGCCACCGGCGTGGGCTGGGTTTACGAGTATGTGGTGTTGGGTGCACAACGTACCTTGGCTGAATTGCGCTCCATACAGGACTGGTATTTGCGCTATCAAATCACCAAGGCGCATGGCGTGTCCGAGGTAGCCAGCATCGGCGGATTTGTCAAGCAATACCAGGTGGTGGTCGATCCGCGCAAGCTGCAGGCCTATGGCATACCTTTGTCGCGCGTGACGCAGGTCATCCGCGACAGCAACCGCGATGTCGGCGGTGGCGTGATCGAGATGTCCGAGACCGAGTATATGGTGCGTGGCAAGGGCTATCTGCGCGGCATTAACGACCTTGAAATGCTGGTGATGAAGAGTGACAAGGGTGTGCCGGTATTGCTGCGCGACATCGCCCATGTGGAACTGGGGCCGGAAGAGCGGCGCGGCGTGACCGAGCTCAACGGCGAGGGCGAGGTAGTTTCCGGCATCGCGGTGGCGCGTTACGGCGAGAATGCGCTGGAGGTGATAGATAACATCAAGCAAAAGATTGCGGAAATATCCAGTGGCTTGCCGAGCGGCGTGAAAATCAAAACCGTGTATGACCGTTCCGATCTGATCCACCGCGCGGTTGCCAACCTGAACAGAACGCTGCTCGAAGAATTCATCATTGTTGCGCTGGTGTGCATGGTGTTTCTGATGCATGCACGCAGTGCGCTGGTGGCAATCGTAATGCTGCCTGTCGGCGTGCTGATCGCGTTTATCCTGATGCAGAGACTGGGCATGAACTCCAACATCATGAGCCTGGGTGGCATTGCCATCGCCATAGGCGCGATGGTCGATGCGGCGATTGTGATGATAGAAAACGCGCACAAGCATCTGGAACGATTGACAGAAGGTGGCTCGCGCACTCAGGCTATTATTGATGCGTGCAAGGAAGTGGGGCCGGCGCTGTTCTTCAGCCTGCTGATTATCACCGTATCGTTTGTGCCGGTGTTTACACTGGAGTCGCAAGAGGGAAGAATGTTCTCGCCGCTGGCCTACACCAAGACCTTCTCCATGGCCGGTGCAGCATTGCTCGCGATTACATTGGTGCCGGTGCTGATGCTGATCTTTATACGCGGCAAGATTATGCCGGAGCAAAAAAATCCGGTAAACCGCTTCCTGATCTGGGTGTATCACCCTGTCATCGAGGCGGTGATGCGGCGGAAAAAAACCACCATCGCGATTGCGATAGCGGCGATGCTGCTGACGATTTATCCGGCATCAAAACTGGGCAGCGAGTTCATGCCCAGCCTGAACGAAGGCACGCTGCTGTACATGCCCTCCTCCCTGCCCGGCATGTCGGTCACCAAGGCTGCCGAGCTGTTGCAGTCGCAGGACAAAATCATCAAAACCTTCCCCGAGGTCGAGTCGGTGTTTGGCAAGGCCGGCCGCGCGCTAACCGCCACCGACCCCGCGCCTCTGGAGATGTTTGAAACCGTGATCAATCTCAAGCCGCAGTCGGAGTGGCGCGACGGCATGACTGTGGACAAGCTCATCGCCGAGCTGGACAAGGCGCTGCAGTTCCCGGGCGTTTCCAACTCCTGGACCATGCCGATCAAGGCGCGTATCGACATGCTCGCCACCGGTATCCGCACACCTATCGGTATCAAGGTCTTCGGCAAGACTCTGCAAGGCATCGAGGACGCGGCAAGGCAAGTGGAGGCCGTAGTGAAAAAAGTGCCGGGCACCACCAGCGCGTACGCCGAGCGTATCACCGGCGGTTATTATCTTGATATCGTGCCCGACAGGCTACAACTGGCGCGTTATGGCATCACCATCGGCGAACTGCAGGATGTAATCGGCACCGCACTGGGTGGCGAAACGGTGACGACAACAGTCGAGGGACTGGAGCGCTTCGGCGTAAACCTGCGTTATCCGCGCGAGTTAAGATCAAACCCGCAAATGATTGCCACCCAAGTGCTGGTGCCCGCTATGGGCGGCGCAATGATACCGCTGGGTCAGCTGGCGAAGATTGAAGTGGTCAAAGGCGCACCGGCCATCCGCACCGAGAACTCGCTGCTGTCCGCCTACATCTACGTCGACATCCGCGGCCGCGACATTGGCGGCTATGTGAGCGATGCGCAAAAAGCTGTGCAGCAGCAGGTCAAATTTCCGCCCGGCTATTACGTTACCTGGAGCGGCCAGTTTGAGTATATGGAACGCGCGATTGCCAAGATGAAAATCGTTGTTCCACTGACGCTGCTGATTATCTTCCTGCTGCTCTACCTCAATTTCCGGCGCCTCACCGAGACTCTCATCGTGATGCTGTCGGTACCGTTTGCACTGGTCGGTGGCGTGTGGCTGATGTGGCTGCTGGGCTACAACATGAGCGTCGCGGTGGCGGTGGGCTTTATCGCGCTGGCCGGCGTAGCCGCAGAAACCGGCGTGGTAATGCTGATTTATCTCGACCAGGCATGGCTCAAATTAAAGACGCAACGCGAAGCCGAAGGCAGGGAGTTAATTTTGTCTGACCTGTATGCCGCAGTGATGGAAGGTGCGGTAGAACGGGTGCGGCCGAAGATGATGACAGTGGTCGCCATCATGGCCGGATTGCTGCCCATCATGTGGAGCAATGGCACCGGCTCGGAAGTGATGCGCCGCATCGCCGCGCCGATGGTGGGTGGCATGGTGTCGTCGACGGTACTGACGTTGCTGGTGATCCCGGCGATTTATGCATTGGTAAAAGAACGGGCGCTGGTGAAAGAGGGAGGGAGGTGGAAATAATAAAATGCGATATTGGACTATCAATCGTGACCCGAGAAAGGAGGTGTCTATGATGAGATTAATTGGTTTACGCAAGTAAGTGCGATTCACCCAATTAACCCGAAGGAGAACAAAAATGAAAAAGTTACTTTTACCGATGCTGCTGGTTTTATCATTGTCTGCTTACGCCGCTGATGAGCGAGTCAATGACCAAGTCATCGAACTCAAGGATGGCGGTAAAGTGACCGTGCAAAAAGATGGCACGATGGTTCATATCGATGCCGCCCACAATCGCGTCAGAATGAGGGATGGCGTGACAATGGAAGCGAAAGACGGCACCAAGTATGTGATGAAAAACAACGCCCTCTGGAAGACGCTTACCGAGAAAGGAACCTTGAATCCAAAGAACTAGCAAATTGGGGGCTGATACCATCAGCCCCTGATGTCAATTTAATCCATTAAAGAAATGAAAGGAATCAATTCATGAAAACACTATATTTAACCAGCCTCTTACTCTCCAGCATTGTCGGAGCAGGTTTCGCCCACGCCGACGACATGAACGGCATGGACATGCAAAACATGTCAAATAAAAATATGCCCATGGCAGACCAGAAGGATGAAAAAACGTACCACGCAGTGGGTATCGTCAAAAAAGTGGATCCGGCAAAGCGCAGCGTCACCATCGCACACGAACCAATTGTAAGTCTCCATTGGCCGGCGATGACCATGCCCTTTTTTGTGAAGGAAAAAAAGCTGTTCGACAAACTTGTTGAGGGTAAGCAAGTTGAGTTTGACTTTGTCCAGGAAAATGGGAAGTCAACAATCATCTCGGCTAAATAAAATACTTTAGCTGGACGTTGTTTTTAATTTTAAGCGTTCGTTTTTAATCACTTACCCAAGGAGAAAACCATGAAGAAACTATTGATTACTACTGCGTGCATACTGGCATTGGCATCCTGGAATGTATTGGCTCTAGATGAGCAACATCCCGAGCAAGAACAATCCGCTTATGCAGCGGCGTCGGACACGGGAAAAACAATGAAGAAAATGCAGGAAAACATGAAAAAAATGCAAGGCCAGCTTGACCGCATTGCCAAAACCAAAGGTGCAAAAGAACGCCAGAAACTGCTGCAAGAGCATATGAAAACCATGCAGGAAAACATGATGGCAAGCAAGAGCATGATGGGCGATATGATGGATTGTCCCATGATGAAGGAAGGAATGATGGGCGGCGGCATGGGCATGATGGGTAACAAAGACGCTGATGCAGCTATGCCTCCGGATGTCACGATGAAACGCATGCAAATGATGGAAAAACGCATGGACATGATGCAAATGATGATGGAACAGATGAAGCAGCAGCCTGTGCCTGTGACAAAGTAAAAACACGTGTGGCACGGCGTCGGCCTTCAATCTTTCCGATTTGCAGTGCCAGACTTTGGAGTTCATATAGATGTTGAAAAAGGGTGGCGGAAATATTTGACATGGCACAGTAAGTCCATCTGTGCCGCAAAATTGGCAGGAACATGCGGGAGAATCTGTCCTGTTGTACAGAATGCAAAATGTTGGGCAGGCCTTTCGAGTGTTTATTCAGCTTGACCAATTCACGTATTATCTGGGAGTAAAACTAACAATCGAAGGAGAATATCATGATGGGCAGTTTTGGAGTGACAGGTGGTTTTGGCTGGGGGGTATTATTCATGATCTTGTGGTGGGTGCTTGTCATCATGGGTATCGTTGCGCTGGTTAAATGGCTGTCTGGCCCGTCGGGTTCAGACAGCCGTAGAGATGGAAGAAGCAAGGCGCTGGATATCCTCAGAGAACGCTATGCACGTGGCGAAATTGACGAACAGGAGTTTCACAAGCGTAAGCACGATTTGATGCAGTAATCACAACTAAATGGGCATAACAACACATAACCAATGTTATTTTACTCATTCTTCATTTAACAGTTTCCCGGCAATCGCCCAGTTTTCATCCGCTAATTCGTCAAATGCGATATAGGTATATGACGCGGGTTTATGCGCAATGCGTTCCAGCGTGTCGGTGATTTCTGCAGTGATCTCGGCTTTCTGCTGGCGGCTGAGCGTGCCTGCTATGCGAATGTTGACGTATGGCGTTTTTTCTCCTGATGTTAAATTAGTTAAGCATAATCAATATGTTATAAGAAGTCGCCCCACAGTGTCTGCAGCGCGGCAATGCCTGCAACGGCGGCAGTCTCGGTGCGCAACACGCGCGGCCCCAGCAACACGGGGATGAAACCGGCCTGTCTCGCCATCAGTGCCTCGTCGGGGCTGAAGCCGCCTTCCGGGCCGATCAGCAGCGTAACCGAACCTTGTGGTTTGGTCTGTGCGTGCAACACAACGGCACCGTCGGGCAGCAGGATAAATTTGCTGCCGGGCGTGTTGCGCTGGTCGGCCAGCCAGTGGCCGAGTTCGACGGGTGCATGCACCTGCATCAGCTCATTTCTGCCGCATTGCTCGCAGGCTGCTATTACGACGCCGCGCCAGTGTTCGGTGCGCTTTTCGGCGCGTTCGCTGGTCAATTTGGCTACGCTACGTTGTGTCTGTACCGGCTGGACTTCGGCGGCGCCGAGTTCGCAGGCCTTCTGCACGATCCAGTCCATTTTCTCGCTGGAGGTCATGGCCTGCGCCAGCGCGATATGCAAGAGCGGTGCAGCCTGGGCGGGGCAGGCTCTGATGATGTTGACATTAACCAGCTTGCCGCTGATTTCGCCGATGCTGGCATCGCAGGCATGGCCTGCGCCATCGAAAATCTGCACGGGATCCCCCGCGCGCAGGCGCAATACGCGATGCGCATGGTGGGCTGCATCCGGCGGGAGTTCAAATATGCCGGTTTGCGGCAGGGTGACTGGACAATAAAAGCGTGGTGCGGACATATCAGGAGCTTCGGCGTGGTTAAGTCAGCGTGATAATATAGCGTCTCACGAAAAAGTTGTATTTTAGGAGCATTGCTATGGTCAGTTTACACCCCCCTGTATGCGATTTTGGCTGGAAAGCGCGTGATTTCAATCTGCCCGGCGTGGACGGCAAGCGCTATACGCTGGACAGCGTGCGCGGCAAGAATGGCCTGCTGGTGATGTTTATCTGCAACCATTGCCCCTATGTGAAGTCGATCCGCGAACGCATCGTGCGCGATACACTGGAACTGAAGCAGCACGGCATCAACAGCATTGCGATTATGTCGAATGACCCGGCGGAATACGAAGAAGATTCCTTTGAGCATATGCAGGAAGTTGCGCAGGTGTTCAACTATCCATTCCCCTATGTGTGGGATGAAACGCAGCAGATCGCCAAGGATTACGGCGCGGTTTGCACGCCCGATTTCTTCGGTTTTAACGCCAATCTGGAATTGCAGTATCGCGGTCGCCTCGATGCATCGCGCAAGGATACGGCGCCGGATGCGGCGCGCGATCTGTTTAATGCGATGGCGATGGTTGCGCAAACGGGCAAGGGTCCGGCGCAACAGATTGCCAGCATGGGTTGTTCGATCAAATGGAAGAGTGAAGCATAAGCCGGCTATCGCTTATGTGACCTGATGCAAAAAAGGAAGGGTGTGGCGTGACGGAAAATGGAAGCATGGGTGCAATGCTAAAGGCGATTTCTGCTGCCATGAAGCTGGTTGCGGAAAAAGAAATCATGCCGCGTTACATGAGAGTAACACATCAAAAGAAAATGGATGGAAGCATATGTACCGAGGCTGATCTTGCCGCGCAGGACGCGCTGATACAGAGACTGCAGGCGATCCACAAGGTGCCGGTACTGGGCGAGGAAATGAGCGTTGCGCAGCAGGAACAAATTTGGGGTGATGGCAAACAGGATCTGTGGTGTGTAGATCCGATCGATGGCACTTCAAATTTTGTACATGGCCTGCCATACTTTGCGATTTCTGTTGCGCTTATGCGCGAAGGGAAAAGCATATTGGGCGTGGTATATGAACCGGTGACCAAGGAAGTGTTTGCGGCGGAACGCGGGCGCGGCGCATTTATAAATGGCGTGAAAATGCTGAAGCGAACTGTCGCCAATGACTTGTCGGGGGCGCTCGCCAATGTGGATATGAAAAGACTGGACAGCAAGTTGGCAGCGCTGCTTGCCAGCCATCCGCCCTATGCTTCGCAGCGGAACTTTGGCGCCAGCACGCTGGATTGGTGTTATACCGCGGCCGGCCGCTACGACGTGTATTTGCACGGCGGCCAAAAGCTGTGGGATTATGCCGCGGGTTCTCTGGTGTTGCAGGAAGCGGGCGGACACGTATGCTGTCTGGAGCATGACGATTTTTCCCACGGAAATGTCTGGCAGCGCTCGGTAATAGCAGGCCTGGACACAAAGATATTCAATGCATGGAAAAGCTGGATACGCTCACATCGATAGCTGTCGAACTGTTTCAATAATTGCATATTATTCAAGATGAAAGGTGGTTGGTGTGAATATAATAATACTCGGTGCCGGACAGGTTGGTTCAACCGTAGCCGAGAGCCTGGTGAATGAAGCCAATGACATCACCGTTGTCGATCTCGACGGCGAGAAGCTTAAATTGCTGCAGGACCGATTTGACCTGCGCACGCTGCTGGGCAACGCCTCTCATCCATCCATACTGGAGCAGGCCGGTTTGGCAGATGCGGATATGCTGTTGGCAGTGACGCAAAGCGATGAAGTCAATATGGTGGCGTGCAAGCTGGCCGCCAGTCTGTATAACACACCGACCAAGATTGCACGTATCCGCTCAGCAGATTTTCTGGCACACCCTGAAATATTCAGCCCTGACAATTTCTGTGTCGATTTTTCCATCTGTCCCGAGCAGATACTGACAGATTATATTCGCAAGCTGATTGAGTTTCCAGAAGCACTGCAAGTGCTGGAGTTTGCCGATGGAAAGGTTTCGCTGGTGGCGGTTCGGGCAGTTGCTGGCGGGCCGCTGGTGGGGCAGCCGCTGAGTTTTATGAACTCGCATTTGCCAAACGTGGACGCGCGTGTGGCGGCTATTTTTCGCCAGGACAGATCCATAATACCGCAAGGCGACACGGTGATCGAAGCGGGAGATGAGGTGTTCTTCATCGCGGCGACAGAAAACATCCGCACCGTGCTGAAAGAATTGCGTCGCATGGATAAGCCAGCCAAGCGCGTGATGATTATGGGCGGTGGAAATATCGGTCGCCGCCTGGCGCTTGCGCTGGAGAAGGAATACCAGGTCAAGATCGTCGAGCATAACAAAAAGTCATGCGAACGGCTGGCAGGAGAGCTTTCCCATACGCTGGTGTTGTATGGCGATTGCACCGACGAAAACTTGCTGCTGTCCGAGAATATCAGCGAAGTGGATGTATTTTGCGCACTGACCAATGACGACGAAAATAACATCATGTCCTCCCTGCTGGCGAAAAGCGGCGGTGCACACAAAGTTATATCGCTGATCAATCGCAGTGCCTATGTGGGCCTGGTGCAGGGCGGGAAAATTGATATCGCACTGTCGCCCGCCCAGGTTACGATCGGCTCTTTGCTGGCCTATGTGCGCCACGGGGATGTGGCAGCCGTGCATTCATTGCGCCGTGGCGCTGCCGAAGCGATGGAGCTGGTTGCGCATGGTGACCGGCAATCGTCCAAAGTCGTGGGGCGGAGAATCGATGAGATTGAATTGCCCAAAGGGGCGACCATAGGTGCGATCGTGCGCAATGGCATGGTAATCATGGGCCATCATGACCGTCTGATTGAACCCGCCGATCATGTTATCGTGTTTGTAATCAACAAACACATGATACCCAAGGTGGAAAAGCTGTTCCAGGTTTCATTGGGGTTCTTTTGATGGCGATGCCGCGAGTGATTAATTCAGCCAGGCCGTCTTGCAGAAGGGGGGGCACATGCAACGTGCGTTAACTGTTCTGCATGCATTCAGCCTGATGCTGGTGGTATTCAGTATTGCGTATCTGCTGCCTATGCTTACATCGCTGATTTATGGTGACGGTACACTGATTGATTTTGCCATGGCGATGGTGTGGACGTTTGTTTCAGGCCTGCTCATATGGATGCTGACGCGACGCTTCAAGGGGGAGTTGTCGATACGCCATGGCTTTCTGCTGGTGGTGATGATGTGGTCAGTCGTACCCGCCTTTGCCACTCTGCCGCTATTGCTGGTACTTCCCAATCTATCGTTTACCGATGCGTATTTTGAAACCATGTCCGGTCTTACCACGACGGGCGCTACTGTATTGACCGGACTGGACACCCTGCCGCAAGCGATCAACCTGTGGCGCCATGAACTGAACTGGCTGGGCGGTATGGGGATTATTGTACTGGTAGTGGCGATTTTGCCGCTGCTCGGTATCGGGGGACGGCAGCTGTATAAGGCCGAAACTCCGGGTCCGATGAAAGATGCCACCCTGACGCCGCGCATTACTGAAACTGCGCGTAACCTGTGGCTGGTATATCTCGGCATTACCATCGCCTGCATTGTTGCATTGAAAGTTGCCGGGATGTCGTGGTTTGACGCGGTATGCCACGCTTTTGCCACGATGGCGCTGGGTGGATTTTCCACACATGATGCCAGTATCGGTTTTTTCAACTCGCCTGCGATTGAATTTGTACTGATAGTATTCATGCTGATTGCCGCGGTGAATTTCTCCACACATTTTCTGGCGTGGCGCGAAAAAAGCCTGAAACTGTATTTATACGACAAAGAAGCAATCTCAACAGTCGTGCTGATATTGACGAGCTGCCTTGGAATTGGATTTTATTTATGGTGGCAGGGCACTTACCCGAGTTTTTGGTCGGCGCTGCGTCATGCCAGCTTTAATCTGGTATCGCTGGCAACGGACTGCGGTTTTTCCAGTGATAACTTTAACAAGTGGCCCATTTTTGCGCCGCTGTGGATGCTGTTTCTGAGCTGTATTTCGGCCAGTTCCGGCTCTACTGGCGGCGGCATCAAGATGATACGTACTATTGTTTTGTTTAAACAGGCAGGTCGGGAATTTCTCAAGCTGTTGCATCCGTCAGCGGTGAATCCGATGAAGGTCGGCGGTCATGTCATTCCGAACAACATTGTATTCTCGGTGCTGGGCTTCATTTTCCTGTATTTCATGAGTGTGGCGACGTTGACCTTCGCTTTGCTGATCAGCGGTCTGGATTTTACCTCCGCCTTCTCCGCGATAATTGCCTGTATCAATAATGCCGGGCCAGGCCTGGGCGTGGTGGGGCCTGCAAGCACTTATGGCGTATTAACCGATTTTCAGACCTGGGTTTGTACGCTGGCGATGCTGTTAGGCCGACTGGAAATTTTCACATTGCTTATTATCTTTACGCCGCGCTTCTGGCAAAGGTAATTGACGTTTCATTCCGGTCTATGATTGAAGAATTCGCAAAAAAAAGTGACTGCAGGTTTTTGATTGATGGAGTGTTTTTGGAAATAAGGGGTCAATTGTCATTCAGTGCGATTCTTCCTGCGTAATTATTAAACGGAAGAAGCCAAGGGCGCAATAAATCATTTTCTTAAACATTCGGTCTAATACATTGAACATTAAGTGTAAAATGCGGTACGATTAAACCTGTCTGAAAAATGCGACAAACTCGCGCCGCAGACTTTCGGAACACATTTGTTTATGGAAGAAATATAGTGAGCGATAGCAATTCTTTATCGGGCATCAAAGTAGTGCTCATTGACGACAGCAATACGATCCGCCGCAGTGGTGAAATATTTTTATCGCAGGCGGGATGTCAGGTAATACTGGCTGAAGATGGTTTTGATGGCCTGTCTAAAGTTGTGGATAACAAACCCGATATTATTTTCGTGGACGTCATGATGCCCAGGCTTGACGGTTATCAAACTTGCGCGCTCATTAAAAACCATCGCGAATTTAAAGATACGCCTGTGGTCATGCTGACCAGCAAGGACAGTTTGTTTGATCGCGCGAGGGGCAAGCTGGTCGGTGCCGACCAATATTTGACCAAGCCATTCAGCAAGAAAAGTTTAACGGATGCCGTCATCCAACATACACAACATAAGGAGGGGTAACAATGACAGTTAAGAAGATTTTAGTAGTGGATGACTCAGCAACAGAGCGTCATATCATCGGCGGAATTTTGACGAAGGGCGGCTATACCGTTACTTATGCCGAAGATGGTGAGTCGGGTGTCGCTAAAGCCAAGTCGGAAGCGCCGGATTTGGTTGTGATGGACGTGGTGATGCCCGGACTGAACGGCTTCCAGGCTACTCGAGTGATCACCACAGATGAGGCAACCAAGCACATTCCAGTGATAATTTGCACCACCAAAGGCCAGGAAACCGACAAGATATGGGGATTGCGCCAGGGTGCAAAGGACTATGTCACCAAGCCGGTGGACGCCGCCGAGCTGCTTAGTAAAATAGCCGCCCTTAATTAGACATGTCCAAGCGTTTTAACCTGCGGGAATTTCAGCAAGGTTTGCTGGACCGAATGCAGCAACAGGCAGCGGCGGGCAATCAGGTCGCCACGCTTGGCATCATGATAGGGCAGGATAGTTGGCTGGTTGACATGTCCGATATCTCCGAAGTTTTGTCGCTGCCTGATTTGACAGTGGTTCCGTTGACCAAGCACTGGTATTGCGGTGTCGCAAACGTGCGCGGAAACATTTATAGCATCACTGATCTGGGCGCGTATATGGATTGCGGAGCAACCGCCCGCGACGCGCAGAACCGGGTATTGCTGATAGGTCAAAAATACAATTTCAATACGGGCTTGCTGGTTTCCAAAGTGCTGGGTCTGCGCAATACCAAAGACTGGCAGCGCAGCGAACAGGATGGAGAGATAATTTATAAAGACAGCAGCGGTCGGCAATGGCAAAAACTGGATATCAGACAATTGATTCAACAGCCGGAATTTATTCACATTGGGGTGTGATACTCCACCAATAAGGACGCAAAATGGCATTCAAATTACCTAATCCGTTCAACAGGGCGGCAAAAAATACCAAAACGGCGAAGAAAAAAACCTCTGCGCCGACGTTGGGTAAGCTGTCCGTTGGCAAACAAATGCAATTGTTGAGCGTGGCATTGCTGGCTTTTCTCGCGATAGCGGTTGTATCTGCCTATTTTGATAACAGGGTGGCGGCAGAGGGAACCCGCTACATTACCGAATCATCCAAGCTGCTGATGTTGTCGCAGCGTCTGGCAAAGGATGCACAACAGGGCTTGTTGGGGAACTTCGTCGCCTTCGAGGGTTTGAGCCAGGGCCGCCAAACAGTGTCCGAGGTGGTGAATCTGCTGGACAAGGGCGATGCGACCCTTCCCGCGACCAAGGGGGCGCCAAGGGTAATACTGAATGAATTAATTCCGCGCGTAAAACAAACCGTAGCCAACGTGATGACGATGGAAGAGGGACGTACCGGCCTGCTGACTCTGGCGCGTGCTGTTACCGTTATCGATTCGATGGGTAAAGAAATACGGGAGCAGCTCCAACATTTACCCAAGTCGCCGGCGACCCAAAATTTTGCTTTGTTGGTTGAGCGCATGGGTAAGGATGCAACTTCCATGCTGGCAGAGGTGAGTACCGAACAGGTTGCCGACCTGGCGCTGAATACCATAGACGCTGAAGATGCGCTTGAAGCCTTGCCCAAGTCGGATCCGGTGGTTGCCGATCTTTCAGAGTTGTTTGAAGGTTATCGCGGCGCTGCCGAAATTATTATCGGCAACTCGCAAAACCTGCTGGGAGCCAAGCGGGCGGGTAAGGCAATCTTTGAGGATAGCGATTCGTTCCTTGATCAGGCGCAAAAATTGACGGATGCCTATGAGCATACCCTGTCAAACCGCCTGACCAGCTATCTCATGATAGCGTCGGGCGGAATGGTGCTGTTGTTGCTGGCGATGCTGGCCAAGGTCTATCTGAGTGATACGAGCCATCGTGCCAAGGTTGCAGAGGATATAAATATTGCCAACCAGCAATCCATTTTAAAGCTGATGAATGAATTGTCGGAGCTGGCTAACGGAGACTTGACCGTGAAGGCAACGGTTTCGGAAGATATTACCGGGGCGATTGCCGATTCGGTGAACTACACTGCCGACGAGTTGCGCAAACTCGTTGTGGCGGTGAGCTCATCTGCGCAACAGGTGTCGAAAGCGACCAGTGAGGCGGGTTCGATAACCAAAAAGCTGCTCGCCGCTGCGCAGAAACAATCCGAGGAAATTTATCAGGTGGGTGACGCGGTGGAGTTGATGACAACCTCGATTAAGGAGGTGGATGCCAGTGCTGCACAGTCTGCCGCGGCGGCGCGTCAAACACTGGTGGTTACGGCACAGGGAACACAGGCCGTGCAAAATTCCATTGCCGGTATGGACGGCATTCGCGAGCAAATTCAGGAAACATCCAAACGCATCAAACGCCTGGGTGAAAGCTCGCAGGAAATTGGTGAAATTGTGGATCTGATTTCCGATATTACCGAACAGACCAACGTGCTGGCGCTGAATGCGGCGATTCAGGCGGCTTCAGCGGGCGAGGCGGGACGCGGCTTCTCGGTGGTTGCTGAAGAGGTACAACGATTGGCGGAGCGCTCGGCTGATGCGACCAAGCAAATCGGTTTGCTGGTGAAAGCGATTCAAAACGATACGCAAGATGCGGTTTCCGCGATGGAAACCACCACACAGGGTGTGGTGGAGGGTGCAAAGCTGGCAGACGCCGCCGGACAATCGCTGCGTGAAATTGAGCAAACAACCCACGAACTGGCCGGCCTGGTAAGCAGTATCTCGGTATCCACACAAATGCAGACCGAAATGGCGCGCGAACTGGCAGACGTTACCAAGGAAATTTTGCTGATTACCGAGCAAACTACCGACGGTACTCAACGCACCAGTACTTCTGTAGCCCAGGTGGAAAAATTGGCGACGGAACTGAGAGGCTCCGTTTCAGGCTTTAAGGTTTAAGCGTTTTCAGGCAATCGCATGGTTGATACCAAACAATTTAATCCGCTGCCGTTGTTATCGGTGAAGAACGGCTTGGATAGCTCACTGGCACAGATCAGTTCGGAGCTGGAACACTATTTTAGCGGGGGATGGCAAGGCAAGGAGCACCTGCAGCTCGCGCACGATGAATTGCATCGTGCGGTTGGAGTATTGCAAATGCTGTCGCTTGAGGGCCTGGCAGTATTCAGCAGGGAACTTGAAACCGTTCTGCAAGAAATGTTGGCGCAACAACAAACTCCGACAACGATGCATCGCGATACCTTGCGTGGTGCCATGCTGGCGTTGACGCAATATCTGGACGCATTGGCCGATGGCGCATCCAATACGGCTTTAAGGCTGTTTTATTCCTATCAGGAATTACATCAACTGCGCGGCCTCGAAAGCGCGTTCGAAGTTGATCTGTTTTTCCCGGAATTCGGGGTCGAGTTGCCGGCTGAAGTGCTTGATGTGCCGCTGCTTCCGTCTGCCGCTGCAGACGTAAAGAAAGCGCGCGCTCTCTATCAGCGGGCGCTGCTGAAATGGTTGCGCCAGGACAACCCCGCCGAGTCCCTGCGCGCCATGCGTGCCACCGTGCAAACGGTAATGGCATGCGCCCCGCAAGACCAGCACCGGGCCTTCTGGTGGATAGCCACGGGTTTGCTGGATTGCCTGATACACGATGGCCTGCCCGCAGAATTGAACGCGAACAAGCTGCTCGCCAGAATCGATCTGCAAATGAAATCGATGGTGGAAAAAACCCAGCGCGACAGTGAATACAACACTACCTGCGGCATGCAATACATTCTCGCACGCAGCCATTCCGTGAGCGAAACGGTAGACAAGATCAAGCAGACTTATGTGCTGGAAGCATATTTACCCGAAGAACACCCGCGCTCGCATGGAGAAACGGCGCAAGCGCTGGAGCAACTGCGCGAATTGCTGAATGAAGCACAGGACATGCTCGAGCAATGTGAAAAGGGCGATGCTGACGGCAGTAAGCGTTTTGTCGAGAAATTGGGACAGTTGTTTAACCTGTCCGAACGGCTGGACCGCGATACCCTGCAGTTCTTGTGCAAGCAGATGTATAACACCGTTGCCGATGCAGAAGATGCTGACGCCGTGTACCGTCTCAGGATGGAGATGGCGATGGCAATGCTGTTGCTGGGTAACGGTATTGAGCACTATCAGCGCCTGGGAACGCAATTCCAGGAACAGGCGCGGATGATCAGCCAATGCTTGCAGGCGCAAGTTTCCGCAGAATCAAGCGACGGCTGCGACATGCGCAAGCTGATCGCGTTGCATTGTCAAACGGAGGAGGAACAGGTGCTGCTGCCGCTTGCCACCGAAATGAAGGGCAATCTGCAGCAGGTTGAGTTGAGCTTGAACGTATTTTTCAGCGATGCAGGCAAACGCGGCGAGCTCATACCTTTGCGCCGTTTGCTGACGCAAGTATTCGGTGGCTTGTACTTGCTTGATCTGGATACGGCAAAGCAGTTGTTAATGCCTATCCAGCAGGCAGTTGAACGCTATATCGGAGGTTCCACTCCTGCTCCAGCAGAAATGAACGCGATTGCCTCTGCGGTAAGCTGGCTGGAAAATTATGTACACGGCTTATCGCAAGGCCAGCGGCCGGATACCGCAAATATACGGGACGTGCTGCACAGTCTGGAAACGGATTCATATCTGATTGAACAAAAATCGCTGGACCAGGAAGCGCCAGTGCCGGTGGGCGTGGCCGTACGCGAGGGTGGGGAAGACGCCGAGTTACTGGAAGTATTCCTGGAAGAAGCGAATGAAGTACTGGAGACGCTGCACGAACATCTGCAAACATGCCAGCGCAATCCGCATAGCCGCGAGTCGCTGATTATCATCCGCCGCGGCTTTCACACCTTAAAAGGAAGCGGTCGCATGGTCGGCCTGACCAATCTTGGTGAAGTGGCATGGGCTGTAGAAAAAGCCCTGAACAAATGGCTGCAGGATGACAAGCCCACTTCATTATCCGTGCTGGAGCTGATTGGCGATGCTGAAGTACTGTTCCAGCATTGGGTAGACAGGCTGCGCAGCGGCGGCACCGCGTTGATTGATGCCACTGCGCTGATTGCGGCTGCGCAACATATCGAGAGCGGTACTGAAGAGGTGCAGAAGCCTGCCGCTGAAGCGCAGGCCGAAAAGGACATCGAGCTGCCGGACATTGTTATCGGTGGGATCAGGCTGTCGCCGGTATTGTTCAGCATTGCTACGACCGAGGCAACAAGCATTATTGAGACCATGCAACGGCTTGCGGCAGCTTTGCGCAAGGGTGACCTGCCACTTGTCGGCAACGATTTGGTGCGTGCTGCACATACTTTGGCCGGAGTGAACCGTTCCACCGGCTTCACCGATATTTCAGATTTGGCTGCAGCACTCGAATGGTGGTTGCAGGACCGCATGGATTCAATGCTTGCTCCTGACATCCTGCAACTGAATTTGCTGGAACAGAGCATTAACGCGCTGGGCGACATGGTCGGCGCATTACGCAGTAAACGGGAACCCAAAGCTCGGCAGGACTTGATTATCCGGCTGAAAATAAAAAAAAAGCAACTGAGCAATAAGCCGGATGAGGGCACCGAACCGGGGAAGCCAAGCACAAATAATGAACGATCGCTGCTTGATGCAAGTCCCGTTGAAGCGCTTGCACAGCATCAGCCGCCGCCGGTAGAAGATCTCAAGCTCGCTGACGAGGATATCGATCTGGTGGCCTATGTGCAACGCGTAGCGCAGGAACAGGCGAGCGAACCGCTGCAATGGCAATCGTCCGAAGAAATACCCAAAGCCGCGAATGAAAAGGCCAGCCTGACGACTGCGCAGCAGACAAGCGACAGGGCGAAAACGGATCCGGAAACCGATTCATTTTCCGCTGCTTTGAGCGACTTGCAGTTAAAGACCGAAACCCGTCCGGCAGCAGTGCAGCCTGTTGTGGCATCGACGCCGACGGAAGAGTTCTCATTTAATGATGACAGCCTTGGGCTTGTTCCGGCCCCGCAAGCGGAAGTTATCGTTCAAGAAGAACAAGCTGCCCAACCCGAGTCATATTACGAGTTCAAGAAAAGAACAGCCAACATTGCAGCAGAACCTCAGCCGTCGCAACAGCTGCCGGATCAAATTCCGCAGGATGACGGGACATTGGACTTTAGCAATGGCGCGCCAAGCCTCGCGGCCGAAAACCGGCAGCAAAAATCCGAGACAACAGCAAAGTCTGAAGAAGAGTTATCCGGTACAACACGTGATACCAAAAAACGCGCAATTCTGGATGACCTGGATGACCAGTTGCTGCCGATTTTTATGGAAGAAGCGGACGAGTTGTATCCACAGCTTAACAATGAACTGAAAGCCTGGCGCGAAAATCCGGATGATCCGGCCGAAGGCCCCAAGATTGCACGTAAATTGCAGCGCAGCCTGCATACGCTCAAGGGCAGCGCGCGTATGGCTGGTGCGATGCGTCTGGGCGAACTGACACATCGCGTGGAAGATTGCCTGGATACTGCCGTGGCTGCGGGCAAGCACGATGCAGCACTGATGGACGAACTCGAAAATTATTTTGACCGCATCGGCAATGCATTGGAAAAGTTGCGCAGCGGTGATACCACAGGAGAAGCTGCAGAACCTGTTATTGCAGTCTTGTCGGCCAAAGAGAGTGCAATGCCAAGTCAGGCCGAGCCGCAGACCGAGATTGTGGAAGAACGCAAAGAGTCTGCCGTGTTGCGTGTTCGCTCCGATATTGTCGATGATCTGGTGAACGAGGCCGGTGAAATAAGCGTGGCGCGTTCACGCATGGAAATTGAACTGAGTGCATTCAAAGGCGGCTTGCTTGATTTATCGGGTAGCGTGCAAGGTTTGCGCAAACTTGTGCGCGAAATTGAGATGCATGCCGAGGGACAGATGCAGGCTCGTGTTTCGGCAGCGGGTGACAGCGCTGAAAAATTCGATCCGCTTGAGTTTGACCGTTTCACGCGTTTTCAGGAACTGACACGTTTTATGAGCGAAAGCGTGCATGACGTGCAAACGGTGCAGCAGGCGTTATTGAAAAATCTTGATGAGACCAGTGCGGCCATGTCTGCACAGGCGAAGCTTAATACCGGTTTGCAGCAAAGCCTGATGTCGATACGCATGTTGCCTTTTTCCAGCACCAGTCAGCGGCTGTACCGTATTGTGCGTCAAACGGGCAAGGAACTCGGAAAAAGGGTCAACCTGGAGTTATACGGTACCGAAATAGAGCTGGATCGGGGCGTACTGGAAAAAATGACCGCACCCTTCGAGCATTTGCTGCGCAATGCCATCGTGCATGGCCTGGAAAATCCTGAACAACGCGAACTTAAAGGCAAACCTCCTATCGGCAATATCTCACTGACCTTGCGTCAGGAAGGCAATGAGGTGGTGTTCGAATTCAAGGATGATGGTGCCGGGCTGGATACGGTCAAATTGCGTCAAAAAGGTGTTGAACTCGGCTTGTTGCGCACGGGTGAGGTGATCAGCGACGAAAAAGCAATGTTGCTGATCTTTGAGACGGGTTTGTCGACCGCCTCGGAACTGACCGAAATTTCCGGGCGCGGCGTGGGCATGGACGTAGTTCTGAGTGAAATCAAGGCATTGGGAGGGCGCATCGAGGTCGCCTCGGAGCCGGATAAAGGTGCAACCTTTACGATATACCTGCCGCTTACGCTGGCGGTCATGAAAGCCTTGATGGTGCGCGCAGGCAATGACAGCTATGCGATTCCGTCCGTCATGGTAGAGCAGGTGCAGCAGATAAAGCCGGACAACTTGGTAGAGATGTATCGCAAAGGCCAAATAGTATGGCAGGGCAAGTCATATCCGCTGCACTATTTGCCGCGACTGCTGGGTGACCAGGACCGTATACCGGATAACAAACCGTATAACTCGATCTTGCTCGTGCGCAGTGGTGAGCAGCGTATGGCTCTGCATCTGGATGAATTGTCGGGCAATAAAGAGGTGGTGGTCAAAAACATCGGCGTGCAGCTTGCGCGGCAGCCCGGCATTGCGGGGGCGACAGTGCAGGCCAACGGTAAAGTGGTGCTGATTATTAACCCGATTCCGCTGGCGCAACGGGAAGAACAGACGCACAAGCTCGGCGAGAAGATCGTGGTTGAAGCCGTGCGGCGAATACCGGTAGTGATGATAGTAGATGATTCACTTACCGTTAGAAAAATTACTTCGCGCTTGCTGACGCGCGTGGGTTATGAAGTAGTAACCGCCAAAGATGGCGTAGACGCCCTTGAGATACTGGCCGAAATTATGCCGGACGTGATGTTGCTGGATGTCGAGATGCCGCGCATGGATGGTTTTGAATTGACCAAGCAGTTGCGCCGCGAGAGCAAAACAAGAAATTTACCCATCATTATGATTACTTCACGCACTGCCGATAAGCATCGCAATTATGCGCTGGAAATTGGCGTCAACGAATATCTGGGCAAGCCCTATGAGGAGAATGAACTGCTGCAAACCATCGCGCGCTTCGCCCCACTGCCTGAGGCGGTAACAGTCCTATAACCGGGAGTGGCGCCCCGCCGCTGTTGTAACCCAGTCAAACCAAAGCACCTCAATTTTTCCGGGATGAAACTTGCGGCCCGGCAGGCTACAATAGCAAAATGTCACAGTTTGACCTCAGCCATCATTTTCTCATTGCCATGCCAGCCATGACGGATCCCGTTTTTGCCAAGTCGCTCACCTATGTGTGTGAGCATAATGAGCAGGGTGCACTTGGCATAGTGGTGAATCGACCGATAAGTTTAACCTTAAGCGAGCTGTTTGCGCAGATCAAGCTGCCCCTGAACCCAACGGAGCTGGAGAATTTGCCGGTGCATTTTGGCGGGCCGGTGCAAACCGATCGTGGCTTTGTGTTGCATGAGCCTGCTGGAGAATGGCAATCTACGCTGCTGATTAAGGGGAGGGTTGGCATGACCACTTCCAAGGATATACTGGAGGCGGTAGGGTTGGGGAAAGGCCCGCGCAATATTCTGGTGACGCTGGGTTACGCCGGGTGGGCGCAAGGCCAGCTCGAGTATGAACTGTCGCAAAACGCCTGGCTTAGTGTGCCGGCTTCGGAACACATTCTGTTTGAATTGCCGGCAGAAGAGCGGCTAGCAGCCGCAATGGCCTTATTGGGAGTGGATTACGCCACACTTTCCGCCGAATCCGGGCATGCATAACACGATTTCGTGACTGCTCTCCCGGCAAAAGACGAGAACCCCGCAAACCGAGCGAAACTGCTAACAGGCACTTTGCTGGCGTTTGATTTTGGCCTAAAACGCATCGGTGTAGCCGTTGGCAATTCAATCGCCCATACCACCCAGCCGCTCATCACCCTGCATGGCGAACAGAACGAGCAGCGCTTTGCCGCCATAGCCGCGCTGATCAAGGAGTGGCAACCCGCCGCACTGGTGGTCGGCCTGCCGTGCAATGACGACGGCACGCCGCACGAGATGACACGGCTATGCCGCCGCTTTGCCAACCGTCTCAAAGGACGCTTTAATTTGCCCACGATATTGGTGGATGAACGTTATACTTCAGCCTCGGCAAGCATGCAGCTATCCGAGATGGGGGTGCGCGGGATCAGGCAGAAACCGGTGATAGACCAGGTTGCCGCTCAACATATTTTACAGGCCTATTTTGAAGAACCCGGAATGGCGTATTTAGCATGAATAATCCGCAATTGAACAAACAAGGTGAACTGCAGCATCTGCTTTCTACCGAAGGGCTGCCTTCGCGCATTCTGTACGACATACTGGACCGAGCCTCCACCTTCGTGGATGGCGACGGCTGCGGTGAAATACGCAAGGTGCCGTTGCTGCATGGCAAAGCGGTATTCAACGTTTTTTTCGAAAACAGCACGCGCACCCGCACCACCTTTGAAATTGCCGCCAAGCGCCTGTCCGCCGATGTGGTCAACCTTAATATCGGGTCATCTTCCACCAGCAAGGGAGAAACACTGCTCGATACCGTGGACAACCTTTGTGCGATGCATGCCAATATGTTTGTGGTGCGCCATGCGCAAAGCGGTGCCGCGCATCTGATCGCCAGACATGTGGCGCCGGAAATTCACGTGATCAATGCCGGTGATGGGCGCCATGCGCACCCTACCCAGGCCTTGCTCGACATGTATACCATCCGCCATTACAAGAAGGAATTTCATAACCTGCGCGTGGCGATAGTCGGCGATATTCTGCATTCGCGCGTGGCGCGTTCGCAGATCCATGCACTGACCACTCTGGGTGTGCCGGAGGTGCGCGTAATCGCACCCAAGACCCTGCTTCCCAGCCATGTCGAACAACTCGGTGTGCGCGTGTTTCATGATATGGAACAGGGCCTGCGCGATGTGGATGTGGTGTTGATGTTGCGTCTGCAGCATGAGCGCATGCAAGGCGCAGCGCTGCCTTCCGCACAGGAATATTTTAAATACTACGGTCTCACCCAGGAAAAACTCGCGCTGGCAAAAGCGGACGCAATAGTGATGCATCCTGGTCCGATGAATCGGGGCGTCGAGATCGACTCCAGCGTGGCTGACGGGTCGCAATCGGTGATATTGGCACAGGTCACTTTCGGTATTGCGATACGCATGGCGGTGATGAGTACATTGGCGGGTGCAAAATGAATATTCAAATAAAAAATGGACGCATGATCGATCCCAAAAACTGCATTGATGCAGTGCAGGATTTATTTATTGCGGCAGGCAAGGTGGTCGCTACAGGCGTCGCGCCTGCCGGATTTGTGGCGGATAAGGTGATTGACGCCAGCGGCCTGGCAGTCATTCCGGGTCTGATAGACTTGGCCGCCAGATTGCGCGAGCCCGGTTATGAATACAAGGCAACTCTCGAGTCGGAAATGAATGCAGCCGTGGCGGGTGGCATTACCTCCCTGGCCTGCCCGCCGGATACCGATCCGGCGCTGGACGAGCCCGGTCTGGTCGAGATGCTCAAACACCGCGCGCTTGCGTTGCGCCAGGCAAACGTCTACCCCGTCGGGGCGCTGACTTATGGCTTGAAGGGTATGGAGCTGACCGAAATGGCGGAGCTCTCCGATGCCGGCTGCATGGCATTCAGCCAGGCAGATGCGCCGCTGACCGATACGCGCGTGATGTTGCGGGCAATGCAATATGCGGCCACCTTTGGTTTCAGTGTGTGGCTGCGCCCGCAGGACAGTTATCTGGCGCGCGATGGCGTCGCGCATGATGGCGAGGTAGCCACCCGCCTCGGCTTGCCGTCGATACCGGTATGCGCGGAAACGATCGCACTCTCCACCATGCTGCAATTGGCACGTGAAACAGGTGTGCGTCTGCATATTTGCAGAATTTCCAGCGCAGCGGGTGTCGCAATGATACGCGAGGCGAAGAAAGAAGGATTGCCGCTTACCTGCGACGTATCCATGAATCACATCCATCTTTCCGAAATGGATATCGGATTTTTCGACTCAAATTGCCATTTAATGCCACCCTTGCGCAATCAACGCGACAGGGAAGCGCTGCGCGCCGGCCTGCAGGAAGGCGTGATTGATGCAATCTGTTCGAATCACTCGCCGGTCGATGAAGATGCCAAACAGCTACCCTTTGCCGAGGCGGAAGCGGGTGCCACAGGTCTGGAACTATTGCTGCCGCTGGTACTGAAATGGACGCTGCAGGGCAGCCAGGCATTGTCCGATTCCGTGGCAAAAATAACCATTAATCCAGCGCGCATACTGAACATAGACGCGGGCCATTTGTCCATAGGTGCGGCCGCGGATGTTTGCATTTTCGACCCTGAGCAGTACTGGAAAATTGAAGCATCCGCACTGAAAAGCCAGGGCAAGAACACGCCTTTTCTCGGTATGGAACTGCAGGGAAAAGTTCGCTACACTGTGGTTAACGGTCGCATCGTTTATCAAGCTGCATAAACCTGGAAAAACCAGTTGTCCGCAGATTACACGGATTATGCCTGATTAAACAAAGAGTTATCAAGACGGGCTGGATAACCAACTGGGTGTATGATCAAATATTCGTAAGTGATTCAAAATCTGTGTAAATCTGCGAAATCTGCGGATTGACCTGCGGTTTTTAAGATAAACCTGATTTAACCCCGAGTCCATCGTCTTATCCCGCGCTGTGCGAGCAATCGCCATCGCGAATGACTGCTAGCCGAACCCTATATTATGAAGAATTACAACAAATATCATGAACATACAATCCAGTTTGAATAATCCGCTGCTCGATTTTTCAGGGCTGCCACGTTTTACGGAAGTCCGCCCTGAACACGTCACCACGGCGATGGAATATTTACTGCAATATAACCGCGATGTGGTCGAGCGCCTGTTGGCTGACAGCGCCGCGCCGACATGGGACAACTTTGTGCTGCCGCTGGAAGATGCCAACGAGAAAATGTCGCGCGCGTGGGGGCAAGTCAGCCATTTGAACGCGGTAATGAATAGTGCGGAGCTGCGTGAAGTATATAACGCCAATCTGCCGAAGATCACGCAGTATTACGCTGAGCTGGGACAGAATCTTGCGTTATTTGCCAAATATAAGGCACTGCGAGCGGGCAATGAATTTGATGCCTTGAGTCCCGCCAGAAAAAAAATAATCGAAAATGAGCTGCGCGATTTTCGCCTCAGCGGCGCAGACTTGGCGCAAGATAAAAAGGCAAGATTCCTGCAAATCCAGGAGCAGCTTTCAGCGCTGTGCTCGCGTTTCAGTGACAATGTGCTGGATGCCACCAATGACTTCTCGCTGCTGGTAGAAGACGCGGCAGAATTGAGCGGCATCCCGCCGGATGACAAACAGGCTGCAGCCGAAGCGGCCCGGGTAGCCAGCAAGACCGGCTGGTTGTTCACGCTGAAAGCGCCATCCTATATGCCGGTGCTGCAATACGCGGATAACCGCGTGTTGCGCGAGAAACTGTATGTGGCATACAGCCAGCGCGCCAGCGAGTTTGGCAAAGCGGAATGGGACAATACGCCACTTATTATCCAGATTTTGAAATTGCGCAGCGAAGAGGCACAGATGCTGGGATATGCAAACTATGCAGAGCTATCACTCGCCAGCAAGATGGCTAATACGCCGCAGCAGATACTGAAGTTTTTGCGCGAACTGGCACAGCATGCCCGTCCGCTCGCCGAAAAGGATCTGGCAGAACTGCGCGAATATGCAAGCACTGTGCTTGGAATGCAGGAGTTGCAGTCGTGGGATATCGCTTACGCCAGCGAAAAATTAAGACAGGTGCGTTATGCCTTCTCGGACCAGAATGTGAAGCAGTACTTTCAAGAAGATGCGGTATTGGCGGGCATGTTCAATGTGGTGCAGAAAATCTATGGCTTGAAGCTGCGTGCCTCAAGTGCCCAGGTGTGGCACGAGTCGGTGCGCTTCTTCGATATTTGCGATGCCGATGGAAAATTACTCGGGCAATTCTATATCGACTTGTATGCCCGCAACAGCAAGCGCGGCGGAGCGTGGATGGACGATGCGATTGTGCGCCGCCGGGTTGCGCCAAATATACATGTACCTGGCTGTATACAAACACCCGTCGCTTATTTGAACTGCAATTTTGCGCCTCCCGTAGGCGGCAAACCGGCACTGTTCACGCACGACGAGGTGATCACCCTGTTCCATGAATTTGGCCACGGGCTGCACCATTTGCTGACGCTGGTCGAAGATATGGGAGTTTCCGGCATCAGTGGGGTGGAGTGGGATGCAGTTGAGCTTCCCAGCCAGTTTATGGAAAATTTCTGCTGGGAATGGGATGTATTAAGCAACATGACGCGCCAAGTTGATAGCGGCGAAAAATTGCCACGCGAGCTGTTTGATAAAATGCTGGCGGCGAAAAATTTCCAGATTGGCCTGCAAACCTTGCGCCAGATAGAATTTTCAATCTTTGATATGCGCCTGCATAGCGACTTCGATGCAGAGGGCACGCAGAGCGTGCTTGAGCTGTTGAGTGAAGTCCGCAAAGAAGTTGCGGTGCTTGTTCCGCCGCCCTACAACCGTTTCGCAAATAGTTTTTCCCATATATTTTCCGGGGGTTATGCGGCGGGCTATTACAGCTACAAATGGGCAGAGGTATTATCCGCCGATGCGTATAGTCTGTTTGAAGAACACGGTGTATTGAATGCTGAAATCGGCGCGCGTTTCCGCAAGGAAGTTCTGTCAGTGGGCGGCAGCCGCGATGCGATGCAATCGTTTATCGCATTTCGCGGACGCGAACCCAGTATAGAGGCGCTGTTGCGCCACAACGGTCTGGTACAGGGAAAATAGCAGTTTTCTAAATATCTCAAACTGAAGAGGTGGAATATGAGGTTACTATTCATATCAATCGGCTTGCTGCTGATAACTTTTGCCGATACGCAGGCGGACGGCCTGTTTCGCTGGGTGGACAAGGATGGCCAGGTGCATTACGGTGACAGGCCCGCGACAGACGCCATAGGAGCAGAGCAAAAGAAGTTTGCCGTTCAGCCTGCCTCAGCTGACGACGAACTGTCCTACATAGTGCGCAAGGCGAAGCAAGACTTTCCGGTAACCCTGTATGTTTCTGCAAATTGCGCCGATTACTGTGATCAGGGGCGCTCATTGTTGAATAAGCGCGGCATTCCCTTTGTCGAAAAAAACATTGTTACGCCAGAGGATTTGGAGTCGTATAAGAAGCTCACGGGCGGGGCTAAGGTACCGGCTCTAACAGTCGGGAAAACGCTGCTCAACGGTTTTGAAGCAGGACAGTGGAATAGCGAACTGGATATCGCCGGATATCCCAAGACCGCTCCATACGGTTCACACCCGCGTCCGCCTGCAGTACCCAAGACTCAAGTTCCTGCAGAAACGGAAAAATGAAACTCGTTACCTGGAACGTCAATTCACTTAGAGTGCGTTTGGAGCAAGTGCTGGGCTGGCTGGCGGAAAACCAGCCTGACGTGCTGTGTTTGCAGGAAACCAAAACCGAAGATTCGAATTTTCCTGTGCCGGCATTGCAGCAAGCCGGATATCAGGCGGTTTTCAGCGGACAGAAAACTTATAACGGTGTGGCTATAGTCAGCAAATTTGCCATGACGGAGGTGCAATACGGTTTGCCAAATTTCGAAGACCCGCAAAAGCGCGTGATAGCGGCTACGATAAATGGCGTGCGCGTTGTGTGCGTCTATGTGCCGAACGGCGAGAGCGTAGGTTCGGAAAAGTACCAATACAAGCTGGCGTGGCTGGCTGCGCTGCAAGCCTGGCTTAAAGACGAACTGCAGCGCTATCCGAAATTGGCGTTGCTGGGCGATTACAACATCGCACCCGAGGATCGCGACGTGCACGATCCGGTGGCATGGGTGGGCAAAGTGCTGTGCAGCGAGCCTGAACGTGCCGCATTCAGCGGCTTGCGTCAGCTCGGCTTGCGCGATGCATTCCGATTGTTTGAACAGCCGGAAAAGTCTTTCAGCTGGTGGGATTACCGCATGATGGGCTTTCGCCGAAATCATGGACTGCGTATCGATCACATTCTGTTAAGCGATGCAGTTGATTGCAGCACGTGCAGCATAGATAAGGCCCCGCGCAAACTGGAGCGCCCGTCTGACCATACGCCGGTGTGGGCGGATATCACCTGACTGCATCAGCCAGGCCAATAAAAAATCCCCCGTAACGACCTGTCACGGGGGATTTTTTTATAACTTATGTGCTCAATCTGCGAGCACAGATCAGGTTTTCAGGTTTAGAAGTGGAATCCCAATTGGAAAGATGCGCCAATGTCTGTCGCATTCCCGGCAACTGCAATGTCAGCATGAACACCGAAAGGTGAAATTCCAAGACCCACAGACGCGACACTGCGTGCGCCATCCACCATATCAACGCGGTAACCGGCGCGCAGCTGTGCCCAGTCCCATGCATTTAACTCGCCGCCCAGTGCGATGTATTGTGTTTGGTTTTCAAAGCCGGCCGGATCATTGCGGGTGAGATCGACATCCAGTGCGACGGTAGACCAGGAATTTGCATGCGACACGCCGATACGAGCTTGCGGCATGAGCTTCAGGGTCTCACCGGTTGCGACAGGGGTTGCACCGGGCGTTGGCGCCTTTTTGAAATCCAGCGTTTGCGGAATGACGTTCTTTATTACGAAGCCGGTACGCCAGCCATTATCGTAGTTTTTCGCCGCGCCCAGATCAAAGTTGGCAAAGGTGTATTCTGCTTTGTTATCGGCTATGGAAATGTTGGACTTGTTAGAGTCGTTTATGTTAACGACAGTATCAAACAGTTGAGACTTTACAATTTTAGGCGTGATACCAAATGAAACGCCGTGATCGTAGATTTTGAACTCGTGAGACAAAGCGAAGCCCGCTTCGACTAATTGGACACCTTTGAAATGGATGCCGGAAGTGAGGGTGTTTGTATTGAAATTCTTGAGATTTGTACATGCAGTAGAGGCCGGGTTTACGGAGGAGCAATTGCCGGCATCAACAGCTAAAGCAGAAAGTGTAGATCCATCGGTATAGCTGAATAGCCCACCAGCAGTTAGGGTACCAGTGGCATAAAATGCGGCACCAAGTTTTTTGCTGGGCATTGCAACTACGGTGGCTAAACCTGCCTCCGCCGTGATTGGCTTGTTGCTAAGGGTAGCTAACTGGGCATTCATCTTGTTGAGATTGGTACTTACGTTTTGAGAATCTGTGGTTATGGCAGCAGCATTGTTGTTGTTGATGTCGGTATTGAGCTGGTTAATTGCAGTTTGCAGGTTGTTTATATAATTTCCAGAATCGAAGTTATCGATACTGTCTCGTAACTTATCCGGATCAGAAACACGCACTCCTATTGTAGGCAAAATGATCGCAAAGTGATCTTCTTCCTTAGTGACTGACAGCAGTGCAGGATTGAACAAAGGAGCTGCATCCGCGCCGCCAACCGCAACCCCTGCTCCGCCCATGGCCATGGAGCGTGTGTCAAAGGAGCTGAAAGGAAGGGCCAGCGCGACAGAGTTGCTGATCAAGAGTGCCGCAGTTGCGCCTATTTTGTATAGTTTCAATGACATCATATTTCCCCGTTAAATTAAATCGAATACTGGTGTTTTAGCTGCGGCGATAACATCACCACAATATAAAGCAGGATTGAGGCTCATCCAGAATTGTAGATAAAATATTTCTGCTCCGCCTTGATATTTTCAATATCGGCAGGTTTTGCCGAATACTTAGCAGTTTTTTTGTGGAACGCGAAACAACGGTGGCGAGTACAAATTCATTAGTTCAAGAATTTGTGTTTAAGCGGTAGTACTCTCGGATATTTAAGCCGTTTCAAGTCGAATTTTAACTACTTAAAAAGATTAGATATTTTTATCATCCAGGCCCAACTCTTGAATTTTGCGTGTCAGCGTGTTGCGTCCCATTCCCAGTAGCGTGGCGGCTTCAATGCGGCGTCCGCCTGTATGCTGCAAGGCTTGAGAAATCAGAGTTCGCTCAAATTGCTGGCTTAAGCTATCCAGTATATTTTGTTCACCACGCTGCAAAGCCTGTGCAACCTGCTGTTTTAACAGGAGACGCCAGTCTTTGCCTGGAGCGGCAGCGGCGGCGGTGGCTTCGCGCCATTCCTGCGGCAGATCGGCAATTTCGATTTGTTGTGTGGGTGTCATCACAGTCAGCCAGTGACACAGATTTTCCAGTTGTCGCACATTGCCGGGAATGTCCTGGGCAGCAAGATAACTGAGTGCGGCATCGCTGATGGTTTTGGGCTCAACATTGAGCTCCTTGGCACTTTTCTGCAGAAAATACTTGGCCAGCAACGGAATATCCTCACGTCTTTCGCGCAGAGGCGGAAGGCGCAGGCGGATGACATTGAGACGGTGGAATAAATCCTCGCGGAACAGGCCTTGTTTTGCGCGCTCCTCCAGATTCTGGTGGGTCGCCGCGATAATGCGCACATTGGCCTTGATCGGTTGGTGGCCACCCACACGATAATAATTTCCATCGGACAATACGCGCAATAAACGGGTTTGCAACTCGGGCGGCATATCGCCGATCTCGTCCAGGAACAGCGTGCCGCCTTCGGCCTGTTCGAAACGGCCGCGGCGTGTAGTTGCGGCACCGGTAAAGGCACCGCGTTCGTGGCCAAACAGTTCGGATTCAAGCAAATCCTTCGGAATTGCCGCGGTGTTGATCGCGATAAAAGGCTGGTCGGAGCGCGGGCTATGGCGATGCAGTGCGTGTGCCACCAATTCCTTGCCGGTGCCTGATTCGCCGGTAATGAGCACGGTTGCATGCGACTGTGACAGCCTGCCAATAGCGCGAAACACCTCCTGCATGGTGGGTGCCTGCCCCAGAATATCCGGAGCAATGGTGTATTCTTCAACCGGCTGGTTTTTGCGCTGGCTTTGTTCTAAAGCTCTGCGTACCAGGTCAACCGCGTGATCGATGTCAAACGGCTTGGGCAGATATTCAAACGCTCCGCCCTGAAAAGACGAAACAGCGCTTTCCAGATCGGAATAGGCCGTCATGATAATGACCGGCAGGTTTGGAAAACGCAAGCGTATATTTTGCAGCAGATCCAGACCGGAATGACCGGGCATGCGGATATCGCTGATGACTATTTGCGGAATGTCATTTTGAAGTTCAGCCAATGCCTCATCGGCTGAAGCAAAGCTTTTGAAAGCTATTTTTTCCCGCTCCAGTGCTTTTTCCAGCACCCAGCGTATGGAGCGGTCATCGTCAATAATCCAGACAGGTTTCATGGTTTCGGTTCCAAAAAATTAAATGAGTCGGTTCGCCCCGTATCTGTGCCGCAGTGTGAAAAGACGTCTAAGCCAGCGGTAGTACGACGGAAAAACAGGTGCGACCAGGTTCGCTGTCAAATTCGATACTGCCGTGATGTTGACTGATAAAATCCTGCGCCAGAGTAAGCCCCAGACCATGCCCATCCGCGCGTCCGGAAACCAGCGGATAAAAAATTTTGTCGCGCAGATTTGCGGGTATGCCGGGGCCATTGTCGATGACTCTTACCATCAGGGCCAATGGATGGCGTTTCTTCATTAAGGTAACCTGGCGCGCAATGCGTGTTTGCAGCACGATAGTGCCTTCCCCCTGCAAGGCTTGCGCGGCATTTCGTACCAGATTCAGGAATACTTGAATAAGCTGCTCCTTGTCGCCTGTCAGTTCAGGCAGGCTGGTGTCGTAGTCGCGCTGGATGCGAAGGCCGATGGATAACTCCGCCAATACTACGCTTCGTACCCTTTCCAGCACTTCGTGAATATTGAGCGCACTAAAATGGGGTGCATGTTGAGGCGTGAGCAGTTTTTCCAGAAGTGCGCGCAGGCGGTCAGCCTCCTGAATAATAACCTGGGTGTATTCGCGTAAAGCGGGTTTTTCCAGTTCGTGTTCCAGCAGTTGCGCGGCACCGCGTATGCCTCCCAGCGGATTTTTGATTTCATGTGCAAGATTGCGCAGCAACAGCCGGTTTGCCTGGGTCTGGTCCAGCATCTGTGCTTCGCGGGCCAGCTTTAAGGGTCGGTCTATCGTGTGAAACTCAAGCAGTAATGCGTAAGTACCGGCTTGCAAGGGCGTAGCCGTACAGGAAAGATGGTACTTGCCGGCGTGAGCGCTGGTACCCAAAGTCAGGTCATGTTCGATATGGCTTGCGTGCTCTGCCAGAGCCAGCTGGATAGTGTTAAATAATTGTTCCGTATGGGTAAAAGCATGTTGCAGGGGGTGGCCCAATAAATTGGTTTTGCTCAAGCCAAACAGGTTTTCCGCGGCAGGATTAAGGTAAACAATGCGTGACTCCTCATCCAGCAAGATGATCGCCGTGTTGATATATTCCAGGGTGGGGAGAAGATGTGTTGGCATATCAGATGTAAAGCAGAAAACATGCCAGTTATTAGCAGGGATTATTTGAGATTGGATATTTCAGTTCGCAACGCCTTGATATTTTCTTCATGTGATGCAACCGAGTCTTGTGCAGCTTTTAATTTTTCGGCATATTGGGCAGATTCACGGAAAGGTATGCCTTGCCGATCAACCAGGGGCGCGGGGTTATTTTGCAGACTCTGTAAATTGTCGCGGGCTTGCTGAAGTGACTTTTCCTCGGTTGACAACTCATCTTCCAGAATAATGCGCCGTGTCGCATCGCGGTTCTTTTGTGTCTGGGAATCGACTTTAGGGAAATCCTCCGGGGTAGAACGCCGGGACTCACGCAAGCCGGGCATGGTTGGCAGTGGTCTCAGGTATATTTTCCTGCCCCCCTTAAGCGGCTCACTGGAATAAGTAACGTGGCCATCAGCATCAACGCGTTTGTAGATGTCCGCGTGTACCAAGCCGGTATGGCTCAGGCACAAAATAACAAACAGGTGATGTGGCTTCATGGTTGCATCCTTGTTTCGATGCCTGAAGTATAGGTTAAGGCCATGCTAATGACAAACCTGCAAATAACCTCTGTCAAAACCTCAAACAACTGGGCGAAAAAAAACGGAGCTCGAACGCCCCGTTTTTCTTCCAGCTTGTTACTTGCAATTTGCTGATTACAGGCTGTAGTACTGGTCAAACTCAACCGGGTGAGTGGTCATGCGCAGACGGTTTACTTCATCCATCTTCAATGAAATGTAAGCGTCGATGAAGTCATTGGAGAACACACCACCGCGAGTCAGGAATTCACGGTCTTTGTTGAGGTTATCCAATGCTTCTTCCAGAGACGCGCAAACTGTTGGGATCTTTGCATCTTCTTCAGGTGGCAGATCGTACAGGTTCTTGTCAGCCGGCTCGCCGGGATGAATCTTGTTCTGGATACCATCCAGACCCGCCATCATCAAAGCGGTGAAAGCAAGGTATGGGTTAGCCAGAGGATCCGGGAAACGCGTTTCGATACGGCGCGCCTTCTCGCTTGGTACGTGTGGAATACGGATAGAAGCGGAGCGGTTCTTTGCTGAATAAGCCAGCTTGGTTGGCGCTTCGTAATGAGGAACCAGACGCTTGTAAGAATTGGTACCCGGGTTGGTAATCGCATTCAAGGCCTTGGCATGCTTGATGATGCCGCCGATGTAGAACAATGCCGTTTCGGACAGGCCAGCGTAGCCATTGCCAGCGAACAGGTTTTTGCCGTCTTTCCAGATAGACTGGTGTACGTGCATACCGGAACCATTGTCACCCACGATAGGCTTGGGCATGAAGGTCGCTGTCTTGCCATACTGGTGCGCCACGTTGTGCACGATGTATTTCAGGTATTGGGTCTGGTCGGCGCGCTTGACCAGTGTGCTGAATTTGGTGCCGATTTCGCATTGGCCGGCAGTCGCCACTTCGTGGTGATGCACTTCAACTTCAATGCCGATTTCTTCCAGTGCCAGGCACATTGCAGCGCGGATATCATGCAATGAATCAACCGGAGGAACGGGGAAATAACCGCCCTTGACGGTTGGACGATGGCCGGTGTTACCGCCATCGTATTCTTCCGCAGAAGACCATGCAGCTTCTTCAGAATTGATTTTCAGTGAGCAACCAGACATATCAATATGCCAGTTAACGGAGTCAAAGATAAAAAATTCTGGCTCCGGACCGAAGTAGGCGGTGTCGCCCACACCGGTAGATTTCAGGTAAGCCTCACCGCGCTTGGCGATGGAGCGTGGATCGCGGTCATAGCCCTTGCCATCGGTAGGCTCGATAACGTCGCAAGTCAAAACCAGAGTAGGCTCGTCCATAAACGGATCGACGAAAGCACTGGCTGGATCCGGCAGCAAAATCATGTCGGAAGCTTGAATACCTTTCCAGCCTGCAATCGAGGAACCGTCAAAAGCGTGACCATCAGTAAATTTATCCTCACCAAAATACTTGGCGGGAACTGAAACATGCTGCTCCTTACCGCGCGTATCGGTAAAACGCAGGTCAACAAATTTAACTTCGCCGCCCTTGATATATTTACTTGCCTCTGCAGCAGACTTGAACATTATTGCTCTCCTAATAGATAAAGTGAAAAAACCAGATACGAAATGGGTAATTATCCCATGCACAAAACGTGCCAACCCTTGGAATGCTCTAAACGGTTATTTTGCCATAATCATCAATGATAATGGGCAAAATTATGCGCCCTGCCTTAGTGCTGCAATAGAAGATTTCGCACTATTTTGGTGCATTGCTGTAATGTATCTGTATATTGCGAAAAAATTTGTCATCAAGCGTAATTTCAGCGCATTTGCGCAACATCGCAGAAACCTTGGCTTGATCCTGACAATAATTGGCGTCGAGAAATAGTTCAGCATCAATTTTGCCGTCCAGATAATGCAGTACGCTGCGTGTAATGGGCAAGAGCGCATCGCCCAGTCTGGTTGTCAAATGAACCAGTAATACTTCGCGCGAGGGTAAATGGACATTGGGCTTCGCAATTGCATCGTCCTCGGGATCGATATGCACCATCACGTCCAGCACATGATGATTGCGCAGCACCGCAAGCCGCGCGGTTTCGGCAATATAGTGTCCTTCCGACACGCTGATCTTGGGGTCGACGATGATGTGCGCATCTACCAGGGCATTGTCGGCCATTTTTCGTGTACGCAAATCATGCATGCTGCGCACCCCCGGAGTTGCGAGCAAGGAATTGCGTATGGCTTTAACTTCTTCTTCATCCAGGCCGGTATCGATCAGCTCGGACAACGCCTCCAGCGCAAATTTGCCACCCATGTGTGCAATCATGCCCCCCACAACAGCGGCGGCTACCAGGTCAAGAAAAGTATAGCCCAGCAGGTTGCCGCCTATACCGATCATGACTACGAGCGAGGAAGCGGCATCCGAGCGCGCGTGCCACGCATTGGCCACCAGCATTTGCGAGCGCACGCGCTTCGCCACGGCCAGCATGTAGCGAAACATGCCTTCCTTGGCTGCCAGAGCGATCAGTGCAATCCACAGCGTTAACGGATGTACAGCCTGTACCAGTTCAGGATGCTGTAAACGCAAGCCGGCTGAAATAAGCAGGGCCGCGCCCACAGCAGCTAAAGACAGGCCCAGAATGAGCGATGCGGCGGTTTCAATGCGGGCATGCCCGTATGGGTGGTTTGCATCGGCATGACGATTACCATGCCGATTGGCGAATAGCACCAGAATGTCGGCCAGCAGATCAGAAAACGAATGCAGGCCATCAGCCATCAGCGATTGAGACTTGCCAAAAAATCCTGCAACAACCTGCAACAGGGTAAGCGTCAGGTTGATGCCTATGCTGACCCAGGTACTTTTGCGGGCGGCGGCGAAACGTACCGGATGAGCCGGCTCAAATGCCGCAGGCTTGTCATGGCTTTGCGAATGAGTGTGATTCTTCATAAAGCTTGCTAAGAGAGTAATGAGCCGCGCAGAATAACATTTGTGGGCAAAATTTTCGAGGAGAGTATGATGGGGCGCATTACTGAAATCTTAAATGTTGCACAAAGTCGTGCCAAAGAGTTGAAACTTCCTTACGAAGGTGCGCTGATGCCTGACGAAGCATATGAAATATTGAAAACTGCACCCGGCTCCAGGCTGGTTGATGTGCGTTCGCGCGCGGAACTGGATTTTGCAGGGCGCATAGCGGGCGCCGTCGAGATCGAATGGATGACCTATCCCGGCATGAAACCAAACCCGAATTTCATGGCCGCAATGGAGAGGCAGGTGGACAAGGAAGCGTTGGTGATGTTTGTCTGCCGCGATGGCAGCCGCTCGCACCAGGCCGCACAGGCCGCAACCCAGGCCGGCTTTCCGGATTGTTACAATGTGCTGGCAGGATTTGAAGGCGACGTCAATGCCGCCAAACATCGCAATGTGCTGAACGGCTGGAAGGTGCTGGGTCTGCCGTGGGAACAGAGCTAAATCCCGTTGCCCTCTTTCATCTGCGCTTCGTAAATCCTCGCGCAGAAATCTAGCTTCCCGCGCCCATGCCGTACCGGCTTTAACTGGTCGACCAGTTAACCAGCCCGCTGTAATAAGTCCCCAGCACGATCAAGCCGAACGCGATGCGATACCAGGCGAACGCAGTAAAATCATGGGTGCTGATGTAGCGCAGCAGCCAGCGCACGCACAGGAAAGCTGAAACAAAGGAAGTTACAAAGCCGACCACCCACATGTCGAGATCGGTGCTGTTCAGCAGTGCGCGCTCTTTGTAAAGTTCGTAGACTGTTGCGGCTATCAGCGTGGGCATCGCGAGAAAAAAGCTGAACTCCGTTGCTGCCTTGCGGCTGAGGCCGAAGAACAAGCCGCCGATAATGGTTGCACCGGACCGCGACGTGCCGGGAATCAGCGCCAGTGCCTGAGCAAAGCCCACCTTCAATGCGTCTTTCCAGTTGAGGTCATCGGCTGTTTCCACGCTCACGACATGCTGACGCTTTTCCGCCCACAGGATAAAAACCGCACCCACAATGGACGTCACCGCCACGGTAATCGGGTTGAATAATGCTGCTTTGATTTGCTTGTCAAACAGCAGACCGAGAATCGCCAGCGGCAGAAAGGCTATAAAGATATTGAGGGCAAAACGTTGAGCGGATTTTTTGGGCGATATCTCAGCGGCAATCCAATTACCACTTACTTGTTTTTCCACTTGCGTCGCATCATTGTTTGAAAATAAATCTGAAATTAGAGTCCCGATTCTAACGCGATATTCCCACATTACAGCCAGTATGGCAGCTGACTGAATCACAATTTCGAACAGTTTGCCGCGCTCATCGTTGAAATGGAGCAGGTTGCCGACCACAATCAAATGGCCAGTGCTGGAGATGGGCAGGAATTCGGTGACGCCTTCGACCAGGCCGAGTATGGCGGCTTTGAGTAACAGTATCAGATCCATATGATTTATCCCGGAAGCAAAGTCGCGGATTATACGCTTGCAATATTAAGAACAAATTATGAAGATGCAGAAAAATCTTCGGCAATGCGGCGGTTGATCATAATACGTTCCGCGTCACTCAATTCAGGCCAGCGGGTAACCTCGTCAAAGGTGCGGTGGCAACTGCGGCACACCTCGTCGCCAAGGGCAGTGGTGCAATGCCCTACGCAGGGACATTCAGCGGTAATCATTTTTTTGTTCGGGCCGGAGTACATGACGCAATTATATCGCTGGACGCGTAGCCTGCTCCAGAGTGCTCAACCACAGTAAAGCGTGTTTCCGCGAATTGCCGCACATCTCCGTTGAAGGTTGCAGACCGCCACAGAAAGGCGGGCGTTCGGAAGTGCCAAATACCGCGCAACGTTCATCTCCCCGCAGTTGGGCGCAGCGGACTCCTGCAGGCTTGCCCCGGGGCATGCCGGGCAAGGGCGATGTAATGGAAGGGGCGATGCAACAAGCCCCACAATTCATACGACAATCCATACTTGCGCCTTATCCAACATATTGATTTGTTTAGAGTTAAGCCTTGTGATACACCTCGGCACCCTGATTGACGAATTCGACGGATTTTGCTGCCATGCCCTTGTTCAACGCATCCTGTTCAGATAAGCCTTCCTGTGCCGCGAATTCACGCACCTCCTGCGAAATCTTCATCGAACAGAAATGCGGGCCGCACATCGAGCAGAAATGCGCTACTTTGGCAGACTCCTTGGGCAGGGTTTCATCGTGGAACTCGCGCGCCTTGTCGGGATCGAGGCCGATATTGAACTGGTCTTCCCAGCGGAATTCGAAGCGTGCCTTGGACATCGCGTTGTCGCGAATCTGTGCGCCGGGGTGACCCTTGGCCAAGTCGGCCGCATGGGCGGCGATCTTGTAGGTGATCACGCCTTCCTTCACGTCGGCCTTGTTGGGCAGGCCGAGGTGTTCCTTCGGCGTCACGTAGCACAGCATCGCCGTGCCATACCAGCCGATGTTGGCAGCGCCGATACCGGAGGTGATATGGTCGTAACCGGGCGCGATGTCGGTGGTGAGAGGGCCGAGCGTATAGAACGGCGCTTCGTGGCATTGCTCCAGTTGCAGATCCATATTCTCCTTGATCATATGCAACGGCACGTGGCCGGGGCCTTCTATCATCACCTGCACATCATGCTTCCATGCAACTTGCGTGAGTTCACCCAGTGTTTTCAGTTCGGCCAGTTGCGCTTCGTCGTTCGCATCGTAGATCGAGCCGGGACGCAGACCGTCGCCCAGACTGAAGCTGACGTCGTAGGCCTTCATGATCTCGCAGATTTCCTCAAAGTGCGTGTAGAGGAAAGATTCCTGATGGTGCGCCAGACACCATTTCGCCATGATTGAACCGCCACGCGACACGATGCCTGTCATGCGGTTGGCGGTCATCGGCACGTAGCGCAGCAACACCCCGGCGTGGATGGTGAAGTAATCCACGCCCTGTTCGGCCTGCTCGATCAGCGTGTCGCGGAAAATTTCCCAGGTCAGGTCTTCGGCGCGACCGTTGACCTTTTCCAGCGCCTGATAGATAGGCACGGTTCCAATCGGTACCGGCGAGTTGCGGATAATCCATTCGCGTGTTTCATGGATGTGCTTGCCGGTAGACAGATCCATCACATTGTCAGCGCCCCAGCGGATTGCCCAAGTCAGCTTTTCAACTTCCTCGCCGATGCTGGAAGTCACTGCCGAGTTGCCGATATTGGCGTTGATCTTGACCAGGAAGTTGCGCCCGATAATCATTGGTTCCGCTTCCGGGTGGTTGATATTGGCCGGAATAATCGCGCGCCCACGGGCAATTTCGTCGCGCACAAATTCGGGCGTAATTTCGGCAGGGATAGCTGCGCCGAAAGACTGGCCGGGATGCTGGCGGCCCATCAGTTCGGCCAGCTTCTTGCCAGTGGGGCCGGACGTTTTAACCGCTTCAAGATATTCCTTGCGGCGCATGTTTTCGCGGATCGCAATGTACTCCATTTCCGGCGTGACAATGCCCTTGCGCGCGTAGTGCATCTGCGTGACGTTTTTTCCCGGCAGTGCCCGGCGCGGCTTGCGTAACAGATTGAAGCGCAGCCCGGCCAGTTCGGGGTCGTTCAGGCGCTCGACGCCGTATTGTGAAGACGGGCCGGACAGTGCCTCAGTGTCGCCGCGCTCAAGTATCCATGGCGTGCGTGGCGCAGCCAGCCCGGAACGGATGTCAATTTTAACCGCAGGGTCGGTGTAAGGGCCGGAACAGTCATACACATAAATCGGCGGATTTCTTTCCGCGCCCATGCTGGCCGGCGTGTCAGCCTGCGAAATTTCGCGCATCGGTACGCGGATATCCGCGCGGGAGCCGGTGACATAAATCTTGCGCGAGTTGGGCAAGGGTTGCACCGCAGCATCGTCTACATGCGCGGTCTGACTGAGGAATTTAGGGTTGGCGTTCATAGAGTTGTGCTCCAAAAGTATAAATTCATAGGGAGCACAGTCTGAGGCTGGACGCTTCCCTACGACGGCATTACCCGTACAGGTTCAAAGGGTGTATCTCACTCCGCGCTCAATGTCAGGGCAGCGAAAAAAATCAAAATTTCAAACAAAACAAACCACGAAATGGCTTAAAGACGAAGTTTTGAATTCTTGGCGCTGTCCGTAAGGCGAAGACCCCCACGCAAGGTATGCAAGGTACTGGAAACATGGGCGGAAAGCAAGTTTCTTCGAGCTCGCCACGTGTTATCGGCATACCCCGGCATGCGCTCCCGGCACGATTCCGAAGGTTGAATGTACTCTTAAGCTGAGCTCGTTCGACAGGCTTGGGACAGGCTTGCTATACTGCAAACCTGTAAAGTGAAAATCTCCAGAGGAGTAAAAGGATGAATACCATGGAACAAGCGCGCTTCAACATGATAGAACAACAAATCCGCACCTGGGATGTGTCTGATACCAAGGTGCTGGATTTGTTGACCTTGGTCAAACGCGAACAGTTTGTGCCGGCGGGTCGCCAGTCACTGGCGTTTATGGATTTGGAGATTCCTCTGGGTTATGGCGCCTTTATGTGGCAGCCAAAACTTGAGGCGCGCGTGTTGCATGAGCTGCATGTGCAAAGTGGCGAGAACGTGCTTGAAGTGGGCACGGGCAGCGGCTACCTGACAGCCTTATTGTCGCGTCTGGCTGCAAATGTCACGAGTGTGGAAATCGTGCCCGAATTAAGCGCCAAAGCCGCAGCCACCCATGCCGCACATAATTTTGACAACATTCAACTGGAAGTGGGCGACGCCGCCAAGAACTGGGGTTCTACAAGATACGATGTAATCGTGCTGACCGGTTCTGTGCCGCTTAACCCCAGAGAATTCCAGCAACAATTAAAGATAGGCGGTCGATTGTTCGCGATAGTAGGCGACGCCCCTGCAATGCACGCCAGGCTGTTTACGCGCTTGGCGAATGACGTTATTGAGAGCGTCACCTTGTTTGAAACCGATGTAACACCCTTGCAAAATGCTCCCCAGCCACAACGTTTTGTGTTCTGAAGCTGCTTATTCTTCAACGTCTAACTGGCAGGAGCCGCCAGTTTTGACTTGCCCAAGGTAATTCTGGAAATTTTAGATCTATTAACTACCTGATTACAATGTATTTCTCAGTTTGTAAATAAATATCATTTCCAAGAAATATTAGCGATAACTAATATATAAGGTAATCCATGGACACAATGAAATCAGTACTGGCAGCACTGGCCATACTATGCGTCACTCTCCCTGCAGGGGCGACGGACCTCGTGGAAACGTATCATGCGGCACAGGGGCAGGATTCGGTGTTTGCGGCTGCACGCGGCGCGCATCAGGCAGGGCAGGAAAAACTAACGCAGGGCCGCGCAGCGCTGCTCCCCAGTATAAATCTTACAGCCAATACCACTTACAACGACAGCAGTACCAACATCCTGGCCAGTCCCCTACCCACTATTTACCCGGTTTCAACCTTTCCTCAGCGTTACAACAGCAACGGCTATGGATTAACGCTGGTACAACCGCTTTTTCGCCAGAATAATTGGGAGCTATACAGCGAAGCTGAGCTCCAGGTAGTGCAATCGGATGCGCAATTTAAAAACGCCGAACAGGACCTGATCATTCGGGTATCGCAGGCCTATTTTGACGTGCTCAGCGCGCAGGATGGCGTGAATCTGGCCGAGGCGCAGAAGACCGCCATCGGCGAGCAACTGGCACAGGCCAAGCGCAATTTCGAAGTAGGCAGCGCCACCATCACCGATACTCTGGAAGCCCAGGCTCGTTACGATCTGGTGGAGGCACAGGCCATTGCCGCAAAAAGCAATCTGGAAATCAAGCAGCGTGGCTTGCAGCAGCTTACCAACACCAGGCCTAAAGATCTGCAATCGCTGGGCGCGTCATTCAAATTGGACATGCCACAGCCCGCCGATGAAGAAAAATGGGTAGAGCAGGCACAGCAGGGAAATTTGCAATTGGCGGTGGCCAAGGCAAGTGCCGAACTGGCTGACAAAGAAGTCGCACGCAACCGTGGCGGGAATTATCCGACAGTGGATCTGGTGGCGACTTACAATAAAACCAACATCGGTGACAATGGCGGAACCTTTGGAACGACCATGGACAACACTACTTCAACGGTAGGAGTGCAGCTTAATTTCCCGTTATTCCAGGGTGGTTCCACGCAATCCAAATGGCGGGAAGCTGAGGCCAATCGCGACCGCGCAAATGCAGAACTCGAAACTGCGCACCGCAACGTTGACCTGCAAACCAGGCAGGCCTATACCGGTGTCGTGGATGGCATCAACCAGATCAATGCGCTTGAGCAGGCCCTGAAATCCAGCGAAAAATTGCTTGAAGCCAGCAAGCTGGGACAGGAAGTGGGTGTGCGTACCAACCTGGACGTGCTCAATGCACAACAACAACTGTACTCAACGCGCCGCGATTTATATCAGGCCAAATATAATTATCTGATTAGCCGTTTGAAGCTCAAGGCTGCCACCGGAAACCTCGCTGAAGACGAACTGGCACTGGTTAATCAATCCTTGCATTAAGCGCGAATTGCGTTTAGAACGACAATAACCTGCAGCTTGCAGGAACAAGCCTTGGATAGCCTCGAATAAAGTGAGGCGCGTGCATCAAGACACACGCAGCTTAAATAAATACGGATTTTTGGCAGCCTCATCCGGATAATGCATCAGGCTTGTAAAAACAATGTCTGCAAGGTAGGAGCCGATTTGCCTCGAAGAGGTTCTGGTGCCCGCTGGGTATTGGACGATTGCCTTATGCAATAATCGCGCAGAGATCTGCGCTCCTACAACTATGGTACTTGGGTTAAGATCGGGTCAGTACCGCCGTGTAGCATCCGGATCACTTGCCGCACGCATTCTTCCAGCGACAGGGCGGAAGTATCCACCGCCAGCTCGGGCTTTTCGGGTGCCTCGTAGGGCGACGATATACCGGTAAACTTATCAATCTTCCCTGCACGCGCCTTTTTGTACATGCCCTTCACATCGCGCTGCTCGCAGACTTCGATTGGACACTGGCAATAAATTTCAAGGAACTCGCCCGCTTGTACCATGGCGCGTACTTTGTCGCGATCTACGCGGAAGGGCGAAATAAAAGCCGTCAGCACGATCACACCAGCTTCCATAAACAGCTTGGCGACCTCGCCGATACGGCGGATATTTTCAACCCGATCTTCTGCCGAAAATCCAAGATCGCCACACAAGCCATGCCGCACGTTGTCTCCATCAAGTACGAACGTTCGGCATCCCATCCGGTGCAGTCGTTCCTCCACTTCGTGCGCCAGTGTCGATTTACCCGAGCCGGACAAGCCGGTAAACCAAATGATGGCACCGCGGTGCCTATTCTGTGCTTCGCGGCGTAAGCGTGTTACTGTGGCATGGTGCCAAACCACATTGTCAGAAGCCGCGGCAGTATTATCTTTTACCATTTCCACAACCTGAGCTTTTCCCTTAATTCCTTGTCAGCCGCCGCCAGTACCGCAAATGGTGGGTTGTGCAGGTCGGGTTTGTTGTAATGCAACTCTACGCCGCTGCTGTCGCAAACAACTCCCCCGGCTTCGAGCACAACGCAATGTGCGGCAGCAGTATCCCACTCCATGGTGGGTCCCAGACGGGGGTAGAGATGCGCAGCTCCCTCCGCCACCAGACAAAGTTTCAGTGAACTGCCCATGCTCAGAAATTCACACTCGCCCAGGTAGGCCAGCAACTCATCCTGACGGGCATCGCTATGACAACGGCTACCCACAATTCTGATCTTCTGGTGCGGCTCATGCAGCACCGCCGTGATGGAGACCGGCGCATCGTCACCGCGTTGCCTGAAGGCACCGCCGCCCTGTTCGGCAAAATAGCCCAAGTCCGGCACTGGCGCATATACCACGCCCATAACCGGATTGCCATTTTCAATGAGTGCGATGTTAACGGTAAACTCGCCGTTGCGTTTGAGAAATTCTTTGGTTCCATCCAGCGGATCGACCAGCCAGAATCTGTCCCAGTACCGCCGCACTTCATAATTCTCCGCAGTAGATTCTTCAGACAGAATAGGCCAGGCAGGGGCAATTTTTTTCAAGCCTTCGATGATTGTGCGATGCGAGGCCATGTCGGCGGCAGTGAGCGGTGAACCATCGGCCTTATCTTGCCGCACTAACTCGCCGCCGACATAAATCTGCAAAATTTTATTACCCGCTTCTCGTGCCAGAGATAAAACGTCTTGCAGCATATTTATATACCTGATGTAGAATCAAAATCACGATTCATGAGCTTGGTCTGGTTCATCACAGATTGTTCATTAGAACGAAACCTTGTCATTCCCGCACAGGCGGGAATCCAGTTATTCAAAAAATCCCCGCGTAGCGGGTCAATATCGGGGTTTCGTCCGCTTTGCGGAGTGTATAACCCGCTGGATTCCTGCCTTGCGGGAGTGGCGGAGCTAATGGATTATTAGGGTTCATGTTTCCAAAAGTTCCGGACGTCATATCACCCTTCGCCCGCTTCGTGACACGTACTATTTTTTGCCCGCCAACTCACGATACAGATCCACGTATGACTTGACCATCTGCTCCGCAGTAAAATGCTTCCAGTATCGCTCCTCGGCCCGCCTGCCCATCTCAGCCGCCTTTTCCTGATGTTCCCACAGAAAGCGCATAGCTTGTCGCAATGCGACAGGGTCACTGGGCGGGACAACCAAACCCGTTTCATCGGCAATATTAATAAAGGTCGTGCCGGTGCCAATTTCGCTCGAGATCATCGGCTTGCCATACATCGCGCCTTCCAGCAGCGAAATGCCGAAAGCCTCGGAACGCAGATGCGAAGGGAAAACAACGCCATAGCACAGAGTAAGCAGTGCGACTTTATCCTCATCCGGCAAATGGCCCAAAAAGTGAATATTAAGCAAACCGAGTTCTGCAACCTGCGCTTTCAATTCCTGTTCAATTGGTCCGGCACCAACAATAAATATTGGATAGTCGGTTCCCTGTGCTGCCTCGATCAGAATATGCAAGCCCTTGTAATAACGGATAAGCCCGACAAACAGGAAAAATTTCGGGGCGAGCCTGTCGCGCCAGTACTGCAATCGACCAGCCGTAGGCTGGGGATAAGTGGCCTTGTCCAGGCCTATCGGAATCACGCTGACTTTGTCTGAAAACTTTCGCAGCACATTGCTGGTGGCCAAATAATTCGGCGAAGTGGCTACGATGCGATCCACACTCGCCAGAAATCTATTTTTTAAAGGGCGGTAAAGTTTCAGCAAATACTTTTGCCGGATGATGTCCGAGTGATAAGTCACCACCGTCGGCTTGTTTACCCGCGTGGCAAAATGCACTACATCCATAAAGGGCCATGGGAAATGGTAATGAATTACGTCCGCCTTTCTGGCCAATTGAGCGAAACGCAAAAATGCGGATGCTGAAAAACCAGTTGAAGCAATTTGCAAATCGAGTCTTGCGCGATGAGTCAGGTAACCATCGATTTCGATAGTGCGTGCAACTTGATCGGGGCTTAGCGAAAGAACTTCCGAGGTGACGCCAAACTTATGCGATCCGCGCGCAATCTGATTAATAACCTGTTCTACGCCTCCCATTGAGTCCGGGAAGGAAGTTTTGTAAAAATGTAAAACCCGCAAAGATTCCTGACTCAAGAAATAACCTCACGATAAACCGCGACAGTTTCCTCTGCGCAGCGTTGCCAGCTGAAACTGGCCGATTTCAACAAACCCTTGCCTCTTGCCGTATTGCGCCAGCTTTCATCCTCCAAACCAACCGCGATAAGCCGGCTTAAAGTATCTACATCCTGCGGATCGCACATGGCTGCTGCATCACCGGCCACCTCTGGCAATGTCGAGGCATTTGAGCAAACAACGGGTATGCCGGCGGCCATCGCTTCCAGCACCGGCAAGCCAAAGCCCTCGTATAAAGATGGATAAACAAAAATGCGTGCACCGGAAAAAAACATCGGAAGCTCGCTGGCTTCCACAAAGCCCAGGTAGCGTGCCCATCCTGCCAGCACTGCAGCTTCAATACGGGTATGCAGGATCTCGCTGTGCCAGCCGCTATAACCTATCAGCACCAATGGCCATTGCATTCTCACGGATAGCGGCAGCAAAGCATATGCGTCCAGCAACACACCCAGATTCTTTCGAGGTTCAATTGTTCCCACATACAGGCTGTAGCCGCCCGGATTTAGACCGTACTTTCCCAATATCGGAATCAAATCGGCTGCTGGTCTCGGTCGAAAATCAGCCGAGCAAGCCAGTGAAACGGCGCGAATTTTGTCCAGTGGCCAGCCAAAATATGATGCGACCTCCTGCCGTGTGTATTCAGAATCCGTGATCAGCATATCCGCACGTTTAAGCGTGTGCGCGATTTCCTTGCGCATAAATCTTACACGCTCAGGTGGATGACAGTGTGCCCACGTGAAAACAGAAAGATCATGAAAAGTACAGACCGAAGGCCCGTCAAACGGCGGCAAATAAAAATTTGGCCCATGAAAAACAAAATCCGAATGACCGTGTAAAACTTTGCGCTTAATGAACGGAGAAGCAATATGGTACATTTCAATAGCTAAACGATTCTTCAGAATCGACCGCCGGAAAATGGCTGTAATTGCCCGGCCAGGCTTGTCCGATTTCTTTGCCTCCGGCAAGGCATTGACAAATCGATGGCCAGAGAAAAAGAGTAGCTGTTCAACCTGAGGCATTGCGCTTAGCTGTTGGGCCAATTCCAGGGTATAACGACCAGTCCCGGTCAACGGGAAGCGGACCGGATCAATTGATAGAATGACTTTCATGCGTTAGTCGACAACATCCAGCGCAAGGTTTCTTCCAGTGAGGGATATTGCAGCGCGCCCACGCAGCTCTCCAACTTTGCCGGATTACCGCACAGACGATGTACCTCATTGTCGCGAACAAAATCTGGATTCACAGTGACTTTCATATTATGCCCGGTGATGCGTTTTAAGGCATCAATCACCGTGTTAAGGCTCACTGCTCGCCCCGAGCATATATTATACATTTCTCCCGGCTGACCCAATTGTAACAGCCGCAGATAGGCTTCGCACACGGTGCGTACATCATTAAATTCTCTTTCAATGTCTATATTTCCCAATTCAACAGCCTCGGCATGCCGTGCAAAGTGCTCCACCAGTTTGGGAATAACAAAGCGTACATCATGTCCCGCACCGGTGTAATTAAACGGGCGCACAATAACCAGTGGCAGGCGTTCGGCAAACATGCCGGCCAGGTGCTCCGTCGCCAGCTTGCTTATTGCATAGTGATTGACGGGCGCAGGGCAAGTAGTCTCGTCGATGGGCGATTTATTCGAATTGCCATAGACATTTGCACTGCTAACCAGAATGATCCGGCTGGGTGCACGGGGCAAGGCAGCAAGTGCCTTGAGCAAATTCAAGGTGCCAAACAGATTGACCCGGTAAAGAGCCTCCTCATCTGCATGGGTCACCGCACTAATTGCCGCAAGGTGCAACACATAATCAGGTTTGGCCGCTGCAACCTCAGTCGCGATTGCCTTTGCATCAGTCAAATCCGCAGATAGCGGACGCACCTCGTAGCCTGCCTGAAGCGCCGCTTCAGTGAAGCGTACACCGGTAAAGCCATTTGCACCGGTTAACAGAATCCGTTTTGTCATTTATACCTGTTCAGAAAAGTTGAATTATTAAGGGAAGCGCTTCCTTAACTCTAAAAATTGCTACACTGGAGCAGCCCTTTTATTTTTTCCCGATCGACCACGCATGTTTCATTGGCCGATACTTGAAGTTGCGTCGGCCTGCCAGGGATTCAACAGCACTACACCTGTTGTTTGAAAGTCGGCGGTGTTGCGAGTGATTACGCTCAAGCCATGCACCAGCGCAGTGGCAGATATCAAGGCATCACGGTCGAAGCAGGGATCGGGAGCATGCAGTTTGGCGCAACGCTGTGCGACCAGCGCATCTACCGGGAGAATCCTTCCGGAAAACGCATGCAGCACATGGTCTTCGAGCCAGACTCGCAGAAGCGTTCCCTGAGTGGGAGCGCGCCGCTCGACCAACTGGATGCCGATATCAAGTTCCAGAATAGTGATGACCGACAGAAACAGGCTATCTGCCGACACATTGCCGGCCCAATCGATAACATTCTTGTCGGCTTTGCCTGCCTTGGCTTTGCGCAATTCGGAAACAACGTTGGTATCGAGCAGGTACATCAGGACAGGTCCGCTGTTTGGTACAAGGGGCTGCTCAGGGGAGCCGGCTCAAAATCGATGTCGCCACCCACGGGCATTGCCAACAATTCAACAATACTGGATTGGCTATGGGTGAGCAGGCGATAGTCTTTAATGGTTAATAGTACATGCGCGGGCCGGCCGCGATCAGTGATGAACACGGGACCTCTGCTCGCGGCTTTTTTTGCCTTGCTGGTATCGTGGTTGAACTCGCGGCTGGAAAAGGTAGTAATCGGAATGGCAGCACTCTCCGGCAATAACGTAGGTACGTTACTACAAATTGCTGCGATGGGCAATTAATACAGGCAATTCATAGGATTTTTCTTGCCCGCGAAGGCGAATACACGTCAACATATTCATAAACCGGGATGGTTCCATTAGAAATAATCTCAAATTGTTTATTGGCACGAAACTTCGTCATGCTCGCGCAAGCGGGAATCCGGTTATTCAAAAAATCCCCGCGCAGCGGGTCGATATCGAGGTTTTGTCCGCTATGCGGAGTGTATAACCCGCTGGGTTTCTGCATGCACGGGGATGACGGGGCTAATGGAGTATCTGGGATAATCGCGCAGAAATCTGGGCTCCTACAATGACATTTGTCTCGAGTGGATTATCCGGATCAAAACAAAAATCGTAACCTTGCCGCAAACCCAAGCTTGCCAGTGCACATCGGCAGACCTCACAATCGGATTGAAAGTGGACTGACTCAGGAAAGTTTTTTAAGCCTAAAAACAAAACCCGGATTCATTGCGCCGCATATCTGCTTCCACCATCATCTGGCACAACTGCTCGAGAGTAGTTTTCGGCTCCCAGCCCAGTTTGGCCTTGGCTTTGGCAGGGTTGCCTATCAGCAACTCAACTTCGCTTGGGCGGTAAAACTTGGGATTAATACGCATCACAGTTTGCCCCACCTTCAACTCTTTCGCCCCTTTGTTTTCCCCTCTCCCGCCTTGTGAGGGGGAAGTTGTGACCGCTGCCACCACAGCCGCTTCATTGCCACCCGAACCTTTAAATTCAATCGCGATGCCGACCGCTTTAAACGCCATCTGCACAAAATCACGCACTGTTTCAGTTCGATTGGTAGCCAGCACAAAATTGTCTGGTTCTTCCGCCTGCAGCATGCGCCACATACCCTCTACATAATCTTTGGCATAGCCCCAGTCGCGCCTCGCATCCACATTGCCAAGCTCCAGCACATCCAGTTTGCCCAGCATGATTTTAGCGACGGCATCGGTAATCTTGCGGGTTACAAATTCCATGCCGCGTAACGGTGACTCATGATTAAACAAAATGCCGCTGGTGGCGAAGATATCGTAACTCTCGCGGTAATTGATCGTCATCCAGTGTGCATAAAGCTTGGCCACGCCATAGGGACTACGCGGATAGAAAGGGGTATCTTCAATTTGCGGAACAGCCTGCACCTTGCCAAACATCTCCGATGTGCTGGCCTGATAATAGCGAATCCTGGGATTAACAATGCGAATTGCCTCCAGCAGATTAAGTGGCCCCAGCCCGGTAATCTGTGCCGTGGTCATTGGCTGATCAAACGATACACCCACAAAACTCTGAGCTGCCAGGTTATACACCTCGGTTGCCTCCGCCAGTTGCAGCAGGCGAATGCTGGACCCCAAATCGGTCAGGTCGTATTCAACCAGATGCATATTGGGGTGTTTGTCCACACCCAACTCTTCAATGCGCCAAAAATTGACCGAACTGGTGCGGCGATAAGTGCCGTAAACGATGTAACCCTTCTCCAATAAAAGCTGTGCCAGATAGGCGCCATCCTGGCCGGTGATACCGGTGATAATTGCTTTTTTCAATAACATTTCAATAATCTTTCTTCTATTTGGCTGAGAGGATCGTATGCCGATATTTCCCGGTATTCCAATTTAATAATTTTGCGTTCTGATTTTCATCGAGATGGAGGGCACACGATGATTCTGAAACCAGCGAAATAACATCAGCTTAACAGTATAACATAGCAGCCATCCCGCAATTTAAAGTCATGTTAGCCCGGGTGCGATTCAAACTGATGTGGAGTAATCTCGCAACCTTACCACTGTTTTGACGAGAGGGGAGTGCCATGGGGATGAGTGACGAAGCCTTGCTGAACCGCCTGAACGAGCATCCTGAGTTGCGGA
>Ga0315268_10000269_pt1 | contig 60000 bp, 55 predicted proteins | sample C1_top_MG_FD_204535 | JGI IMG/M metagenome (GOLD analysis project Ga0315268, IMG submission 204535) | Sediment microbial communities from Yellowstone Lake, YNP, Wyoming, USA - C1_top | ecosystem: Environmental > Aquatic > Freshwater > Lake > Sediment | place: USA: Wyoming | collected 2017-08-01 | reverse complement strand
CGTTGCTCGTCGTTGCATATGAATAACTATGCGCCATCCTCGCGCCTTGCCCTGCGAAAAAATCTGTCCGTTTCATTTTGTCCCGATATTTATGAGTCTCGGTACTAGCGGCGTATATGGCGATTGCGCCGGCGACATGGTGGCTGAAACGCGCCCCGTTCGGGCACAAAGCATGCGCGCCAAAAGGCGCATTGATGCGGAAAACAGAATTCGCCACTGGGCCAAATGCAACAGGGTACAGGCCAGCATCCTGCGCGTACCCGGCATCTACTCAGCCGAGCGATTGCCTGTGGAGCGCCTGCGCAAAGGCACGCCGGCCATCGTTGCCGCAGAAGATTGTTACTCCAACCATGTCCACGCCGATGATCTTGCCCGCAGCGTTATCGCCGCGCTGCGCCACGCAAAACCTAATCGCGTGTACCACACCACTGACGATAGCCAGATGAAAATGGGGGAGTATTTCGATGCGGTAGCGGATGCGTTTGCTTTGCCGCACCCGTCCAGAGTGACTCGCGACGAAGCACAACACTTGCTGTCACCGATGCTGTTGTCGTTTATGAACGAATCGCGTCGCCTGAGCAACAAGCGGATGAAACAAGAGTTAAAAGTAAAGACGCGCTACCCGACAGTAGCGCCCGCGCTGAAAGAAATCAGGCCTCATGGCTTAGCCGTATCAACTGCGCCAGTTTATGCTTCGCCGCGCCAGACGCAATTACTTCTGCCGCTTTCTTGACACCGTCCGCCAGCGTGGCTGTTAAACCCGCCACATAGATCGCCGCACCCGCATTGAGCTGTACGATGTCTCGCGCCGCTCCGGGCTGATTCTCCAGCACCCCGAGCAGCATCGCTTTCGCCTCATCGACAGTGGTAACGCGGATGCTAGCCAGCGATGCACTGTGCAAACCGAATTGTTCCGGGGTAACGGTGTATTCGTTCACCTGACCGTCCTTCAATTCGGCAATGTTCGTGGCTCCGCTGATGGTGATCTCGTCCAGGCCATCGCTACCATTCACTACCAGCACATGGCGGCTGCCGAGGCGTTGCAGCACCCGTGCCTGGATACCAACCAGGTCCGGATGAAATACGCCCATCACCTGATTTTCCGCGCCCGCAGGATTGGTCAGCGGCCCCAGCACGTTGAATATCGTGCGCACCCCCAGTTCGCGACGTACCGGCGCGGCATATTTCATCGCACCATGAAAATTGGGGGCAAACATGAAACCAATACCGATCTGATCGATACTGCGCCCCACCTGTTCAGGGGTCAGGCTGAGATTAACGCCCAAGGCTTCCAGCACATCTGCAGAGCCGCAGGTAGAAGACACCGAGCGGCCACCGTGTTTGGCCACCTGTGCGCCCGCAGCAGCGGCAACCAGCGCGCTGGCGGTCGAGATGTTGAAGGTATGCGCGGCATCGCCGCCGGTACCACAGGTATCCACCAGATGTTCGCGCCGGGTGACCGGAACCCTGGTGGCGAATTCGCGCATCACATAAGCCGCGGCGGAGATCTCGCCTATGGTCTCTTTCTTGACGCGCAATCCAACCAGGATACCGGCGATCTGCGCGGCGGAGACTTCGCCAGTCATGATCTGGCGCATCAGTGACAACATCTCGTCGTAAAAAATTTCGCGTTGCTCGATCAAACGTGTAAGGGCCTGCTGCGGAGTAATCATGGCTTCTGCCCCTGCAAGAAATTCCTCAGCAAATCGTGGCCGTGCTCAGTGAGGATAGATTCGGGGTGGAACTGCACCCCTTCTACTGCCAGTGTCCTGTGGCGCACGCCCATAATCTCGCCATCCTCAGTCCATGCGGTAATTTCCAGACAGTCCGGCAGGCTGTCGCGTTCTATTACCAGCGAATGGTAACGGGTCGCGGTAAATGGATTGGACAGGCCATGAAACACGCTGGTATTGTTGTGAAAAATGAGTGACGTCTTGCCGTGCATGAGTTGTTTGGCATGGACAATTTTCCCGCCGAAGGCCTGCCCGATGCTCTGGTGACCAAGGCATACCCCCAGGATAGGAATTATTCCGGCAAAGTGTCTGATCGCCGCCACCGAAATACCCGCTTCATTGGGCGTACAAGGGCCGGGAGACACCACGATATGTTGTGGTCTTAATTTTTCAATCTGCTCCACCGAGATTTCGTCATTCCGATACACCGCCACTTCAGCACCCAGCTCGGCAAAATACTGCACGAGATTGTAGGTAAATGAGTCGTAATTATCGATCATTAACAACATGTTATACCCTATTCTCAATGACAGGCACAAAACGCAGAGTGCGCCGCGCTAAAATGCGTTTGCGCACCCGCCTTTCTAAGGACATTCCTTATCGTGGTCCGAGTACGCATCATCCTGTTCAGCGGCGCGTCGCTGTGCCGCTTCAAGCTCCAGCCTTTGAGCCTTCTCCTGATAGTTCTCCTTGCGTTTATCGACACCCTCTTTTTTCAACGCTATGGTGTTTTCACCGAACAGTATCTGCTTGAGGAAGCGGAATCCGAATAACATCAGCTCGGTATCATCGCTGAGGATTTTTTTCATTTCTTCGGCTTCCAGATCATAGATCGCGTTGAAACCATCACTCGCTACAAATGAGCTAAACCGGTCAATGTCGTAACAAGCCAGGAAAAACAACTCCAGACTGCGCTTGGATGGTTTGCCTATGCTCGGGCCTGAGGACTGCTTCTTCAGAATAAGCTGGCGCCAGCCGCGTGCAAGCTCGTCGTATTCGGTCAATCCCTGCTCCTTGCGATAATCCGCTACCGATATTTCGCGTGGCTCATTGTGACCCAGACAATGCTCTTCTTTTACCATTGCATAGGCTTCACGATCAACGTATTCGTCCTGTCTACGCGAGGATAACAAAGCGATCGGGTAATAACGGCAGGACGTAGGCCTGTCTTCATACACGCTGCAGCCTTCCGGGGTCATGAACTGGCATGCAGTGCCATTTTCGACCGGGCGCAGCTTCACGCCCGCTATGCTGCCCTTCTCGATTTCATAGGGGACGGTATATTTCTGCAAGAAAAGCCCTGAAACCATATCGAAGCGATTCTTCAACCGCAGGATGTCATACGGTGTAAGGGAAATATCGATGTTGCTGCAACACTTATTCCAGCATGAAATTCCCTTGCGGCACTGAAACTGAATCACCTTGGTATCATCAAAAGTGCGCGGAATGACCGGATTAGCGGGCGTCTCCATGTTTTGATTCTTCATATCTTCCATCATTGCATACCTAATTGAATCATCCGCCAAAGCAGATGAGATATTGAATTATTGATCTGCTCAACGAGCAAATTCCGGCCCTACATGGTAAACCAGTGAGTAATATCCCACAAGAATATTACCTGTAAAAAAGCCGGACACCTTTCGGTGCCCGGCTTTTACTACAAACTTCTACTCAAATACAGCTTAGTGAGGAGCAGCAGCTTTGAACAGCTTGGACTTGTCTACCAGGTCAACGTGCTTACGCTTGAAGCAATTCCATTTGTGGGTATTCTTGTCATAAACCGAGTTAACGAAGCAATGCCAGTTCTTTTCATCGACCAGGTTAAAGTCGGTGCGGTAGTAGAATCCCGGGTAACGCGACTCTTCACGGAACTGGATATGCTTCATGTGTGCTTCAGCAGTGATAATGCGATGGTAGTTTTCCCAGGCACGCAGCAGTTCATGCAGGTCTTTTGCGCGCATCTTGAGCGAGTCTTCCTTCAGCATTTCCAGCTTGCCTTCAGCCACTTTCAACATATGTGCGTTTGTGTTGTAGTAAGTTGATGTACCTGCAACATACTCGTCCATCATCTTCTGCAAGCGCATCTGCAACATCTTAGGAGTGATGTAGTTAGGGTTAACGTCGATCGCTGTAGTATAGTTCTTGTGCTCCAGGAAAGTGCGCACTGGACGGTAGATATCCTCAACCAGTTGATCAGCGGTTGTGTCCAGCTCAGGCTTCCAGTCTTTATTATCGATCACGTACTTAACCATCGCCTTGGCAGCCATACGGCCTTCAGCATGCGAACCTGAAGAGAACTTGTGACCCGATGCGCCCACGCCGTCGCCGGCTGTGAACAGACCCTTGACTGTTGTCATTGAACGATAGCCCCAGTTCCAGCCTTGTGGCAGGTGAGCCGGGATCTTGTCCTTGGCTTCGTGATCTTCAGTGGTAGGCGCGCCCACGTCTTCAGGACCGGAAACCCAGATACCGCAGCAACCGGAGTGTGAACCCAACAGGTACGGTTCAGTTGGCATCAATTCAGAGTTTTTCTTCTCTGGCTCGATGTTCTCGCCAACCCAGATACCGCACTGGCCGATACACATGTCGAGGAAGTCTTCCCAAGCTTCTGCTTCCAGATGCTTAACTTCTTTTGGCGACAATGTCTCGCGCAGTTTAGCCAAGGCTGTCACTGTGTCCATCCAGATCGGGCCGCGGCCTTCACGCATTTCTTTCAGCATCAGGTGGTTACGCAAGCAGGATGCTGGAACGGCAGCCTGACCGTACGGAGGGTAATCGTTCAGCATTTCCTTATTCTTGGCCATGTAGTCTTCGCCGTAGGCATTGGTTGCCTTGGCTTTGAACAACAGGAACCATGCGCCAACCGGGCCGTAGCCGTCCTTGAAACGTGCCGGTACGAATCGGTTTTCCATCATGGTCATCTCGGCGCCGGCTTCAGCAGCCATCGCATAGGTAGAACCCGCGTTCCAAACTGGATACCATGCACGGCCCTGGCCTTCACCAACAGAACGTGGACGGAAGATGTTTACGCAACCACCGGCAGCCAGCAGAATCGCCTTGGCTTTGTAAATATGGATGGTGTTGTTACGCACTGAGAAACCAACTGCGCCGGCGATACGGTTTTTGTCGTTCTTGTCGTTGATCAGTTTAACGATAAAGATACGCTCTTCGATACGATCCATACCCATGGCTTTTTTTGCAGCTTCAGCAACGATGTTTTTGTATGACTCACCGTTGATCATGATCTGCCACTTGCCTGAACGTACTGGCTTGCCGCCGTCTTTCAATGTGGGCAGACCTTCTTTAAGAGAGTCAGCACCGTCGTGACGTACGCCAGCAGCGTCAGTCTTCCAGATTGGCAGGCCCCATTCTTCAAACATGTGCACTGAATCGTCAACGTTACGGCCCACGTCGTAGGCCAGGTCGTCACGGGTAATACCCATCAGATCGTTGGATACCATACGTGTGTAATCTGCTGGATCTTGCTCTGAACCAATGTATGTATTGATCGCTGACAAACCTTGCGCAACGGCGCCTGAACGGTCTACAGCAGCCTTGTCGACCATCTTGATTTTCAGGTCAATGCCTTTTTCTGCCTTGGCAGCTTCAGCCCAACGCATGATTTCATAACCTGCCCCGCAGCACGCCATACCGCCGCCGATTAACAATACATCCAACTCTTCCTGGACGATTTCCGGATTTCCAAAAGTTCCTTTTGACATTGCATTTACCTCAATTCGTTATAGTTAATTTATCCACGCAATTCATGCGTGTCCATAAATTTAAAAATTACTGAGCAATTACTTGCGACGGATCAGTTCAGCTTGATTTCCAAGACGGAAACCGCCCATCACGGAGCTGGTGAATGAACCCGTCTTGGTGATGTCGGCCATCTTCGGCATAGGCTTACCCTTGAACGGATCGATCGAACCTTCTGCAGTCGTACGAGTTGGGAACTTGAAACGCTTCAATGTGCCGTTACGGAATTTGATAGTCCACATAATGGAATCAGAGCCGCGCAATGGCTGCACAGAGCCGCCCAATGGCACGATGTCAGCGTAGTGACGCGCTTCGATCGCATTTTGCGGGCAGATTTTCACGCAGGAATAACATTCCCAGCACTGCTCTGGCTCCTGGTTAAACGCGCGCATGGCGTGGCCTGTTTCAGAGCCGTCTTTATCCAGCTTCATCAAATCATGCGGGCAGATGTACATGCAAGCGGTCTTGTCCTGGCCCTTGCATCCATCGCATTTATCAGTACGTACAAAAGTTGGCATTGTGTTACCTCCATTAAAATTACGTTAAAGAAACATACTACTAAGATTCACCTACAAAAGACAAAGACGGATATACCGTTCCAATACCCGCATTGGAACGTACCCGTTTGATTAAAGCTTATTTACTCTCTAGCTTGGAATAGTAATCCTTAAGGATTGCCAGCACCTCAGGTCGGCTAAATTCCGCCGGCACATCTTCGCCCTTGGAAAGCGCATTGCGCAACTGCGTACCGGAAACCTGCAAGCGATCTGCATCATCATGCGGGCAAGTCTTGGCTGAGGCCATGCCGCCGCACTTGTAACACCAGAATGAAATATCGATCTTGAGCGCTTCTGTCTCCAGTGCGCCTTTTGGCACCTGATCAAAAATGTGATGCGCGTCAAACGGACCATAGTAGCTGCCGACGCCGGCGTGATCGCGACCGACAATCTGGTGCGAACAGCCGTAGTTCTGGCGGAATACTGCATGCAGCAGTGCTTCGCGCGGACCGGCATAACGCATGTCCAATGGATAGCCAGCCTGTACCACAGTCTTTTTGACAAAGTATTTCTCGGTCAGCGTGCCAATGGCTTTTGCCCGAACTTCGGCAGGAATGTCGCCGGGCTTGAGGTTACCGAGCAGGGAGTGGATCAACACGCCATCGCTCACTTCAATTGCAATTTTCGCCAGGTATTCATGTGAACGGTGCATAGGGTTGCGAGTCTGGAAACAGGCCACTTTGGACCAACCCATCTTGTTGAAGATTTCACGTGTTTGCGCGGGTGTTTTGAACAGCTCGGGATATTTCTCGGGGAAACCGCCCTGTGACAGCACTTTAATCGAGCCGGCCAGGTTAACATCGCCCTGCTCCATCACCATCTTCACGCCTGGATGCTTAAGATCAGTGGTTTTGAATACCATGGCGCACTCATGTGCCTTGTCGATCATGTATTTCTCGCTGATCATCATGGTTGCCAGTGTTTCGCCATTTTCCGCGTCAACCAGTGCAACTTCCTGACCAGTTTTGAGTGCATCCGCGACAGCCTTGGCGACAGAAAGCGTAATGGGAATCGGCCAGAACAAGCCATTTGCGGTCTTCATGCCATCACAGACACCCGCCCAGTCGGCATGTGTCATGAAACCATTGAGAGGCGTAAAACCGCCGATACCGAACATGATTATGTCGCCCTTTTCGCGCGAACTAACCTTGATTTGAGTTAATTTCTTAGAACGATCCAGTTCAGCTGTTAATGCCTTACCTTCCAGCAACAACGGATTGAGACCAGCACCACCATGCGGATTTACCAATGCCATATAACACTCCTCATAATATTAATGTCTTAATATATTAATATATATAGACTTTTTTTCTCTTCTTCGTTACAGGCTGCCATATTAGACCATTCACCTTCAACCTACGATAACCCTTAAGGGTTCATGGCAATCACCCATATGGGTTATAAATCATCTACTCCATTCCTGAAATTCTTTTAGTTTTCAAAATAATCGCGCGAAGTTATGATAAAATTTTTGGCTGTTTTGATCTTTCGTCTTAAACGCTTCCATAAAGTGTTTATTAATCAACAACCTAATCAATTTTTTACAATCGGCAGTCTATGTCCTCCACACCACTACACGATCCGCTAGGGATAAACCCGGTGGACGCAAAGCTTGAAATGCGTACTACCACCTGCTACATGTGTGCCTGCCGTTGCGGCATACGCGTTCATTTGCGCGATGGCGAAGTGCGCTACATTGATGGCAATCCCAACCACCCGCTCAACAATGGTGTGATTTGCGCCAAGGGCAGTTCCGGCATCATGAAGCAATATTCTCCCGCCAGACTGACACAGCCGCTGTTGCGCAAAAAGGGAGCCGAACGCGGCGCCGGCGATTTCGAGCCTATCAGTTGGGAACAAACCTTCTCTATACTAACAGAACGCCTGCAAAATATTCGTTCTACTGATCCCAAAAAATTTGCGTTGTTCACTGGACGCGACCAGATGCAAGCGCTCACTGGCCTGTTCGCGCGCCAGTTTGGTACCCCCAACTACGCGGCACATGGCGGTTTCTGTTCAGTCAACATGGCTGCCGGCATGATTTACACCATAGGCGGCTCGTTCTGGGAATTCGGTGGCCCTGACCTGGAGCGTGCCAGATTATTTGTGATGATCGGTACGGCCGAGGATCACCATTCCAATCCGCTCAAGATTGCCATTTCCAAATTCAAACGCGATGGCGGCCGCTTTATTTCTATCAATCCGGTACGTACAGGTTATTCGGCGATTGCCGACGAGTGGGTGCCGATCAAACCCGGCACCGACGGCGCGCTGCTGCTCGCGCTGATACACGAACTGATCGAAATGGGACTGTATGACCGTGAATTCCTCGCGAGATACACCAATGCCGGCGAGCTGGTGAACCTGGATGCAGAACACGACGAATATGGCATGTTCGTGCGCTCCGAAGTGCCCAAGGAAGAAGGCTGTTTCGATCCGCAAAACAAGTTGTGGTGGGATCGCATCACCAATCATCCAGTCATCACCCACGCCGAAGGCGCGGACCCCTTCCTGTTTGGCGAATTCAAACTGGCGGATGGCACACCGGTTAAACCGTCGTTCCAGTTGTTGCAGGAACGGGTCAAGGATTACACTCCGGCCTGGGCTGCAAAAATCACCGGCATTCCTGCCGAGACCATCCACCGCCTCGCTTATGAAATGGGGATCACCGCACGCGACCAGAAGGTGATACTGCCTATCCCGTGGACTGATTCGTGGGGCAAAGAACACGAAACCGTCACCGGCAACCCGGTGGCTTTCCACGCGATGCGCGGCCTCGCAGCGCATTCCAACGGTTTTCACACCATCCGCTCCTTGGCCATCCTGATGTCGATGCTGGGCACCATTGATCGCCCGGGTGGTTTCCGCCACAAGGCGCCGTTCCCGCGGCCTATTCCGCCGTGCGCAAAAACGCCCAATACGCACAGGGGTGTGCAGCCCGATTCGCCACTGGATGGCATGCCGCTGGGTTGGCCCGCCGATCCTGACGATCTGTTTGTGGATGATGAAGGCAATCCGGTACGTATCGACAAGGCTTTCTCGTGGGAGCATCCGCTGTCTGTGCATGGCCTGATGCACAACGTTATCACCAACGCGTGGCGCGGCGACCCCTACCAGATTGATACATTGCTGATCTTCATGGCAAATATGGGATGGAACTCCACCATGAACACGGTGGAAGTGCGCAAGATGCTGAACGACAAGGACGCACAAGGCGAATACAAGATTCCTTTCCTGGTCGTATGCGATGCTTTCGAATCGGAGATGACCTCTTTTGCCGATCTTATCCTGCCCGACACCACCTACCTCGAACGCCACGACGTGATGTCGATGCTGGATCGTCCGATTTCGGAATTTGACGGCCCGGTCGATGCGATCCGCGTCCCGATCTTCCCGCCCAAAGGCGAATGCAAGCCCTTTCAGGAGGTGTTGATTGAACTTGGATCACGCCTCAAGCTGCCGGTGTTTTCCAACCAGGACGGTTCGCGCAAATACCGCGACTATCCCGATTTCATCATCAACTACGAAACCGCGCCAGGCTCGGGCATTGGCTTTCTGTCTGGCTACCGCGGCAAGGGTGGCGAGAAATCCCTGGTGGGCGAACCCAACCCGCGCCAGCTGGAAATGTATGAGGCCAACAACTGCATGCATCATTACGAGCTGCCGCTGTCCTATCAGTACATGCGCAACTGGAATAAGGGATACCTGGAGTGGTCGCAGCGTAACCGCATCACGCGCTACGCCGATCCTATCCAGCTGCATATTTATTCGGAAGTGCTGCAAACTTTCCGCCTCGCTGCACAAGGCAAGGGGCTTACCCGTAAACCTCCAAAGCATCTGAAGCAGCGCGTCGAGACCTTCTTCGACCCGTTGCCGTTTTACTATGAGCCGCTGGAAACACAGGTCACCGATCTGCACAAATATCCGCTGGCGGCGATCACACAACGCCCGATGGCCATGTATCACTCCTGGGATTCGCAAAACGCCTGGTTACGCCAGATTCACACCCACAACTACCTGATGGTCAACACCGTTACTGCCAAGGCGGCTGGCATCGCCGATGGTGGCTGGATGTGGATAGAGTCGCCGTGGGGCAAGGTGCGTTGCATGTGCCGCCATTCGGAATCGGTCGAGCCCGATACGGTGTGGACCTGGAACGCCATCGGCAAATCTGCCGGGGCGTGGAATTTGCTGCCGGGCGCCAATGAATCCCAACTGGGCTTCCTGCTGAACCATGTGATTTCGGAAGAGCTGCCGGTAAAAACCGGCGGCATTACCTCAAATTCTGACCCCATCACCGGTCAGGCGGCCTGGTTCGATGTGCGCGTGCGTATTTATCCCGCCGAAGCCGGCGAACCCGAGCAGACATCGCCGCAATTTGAAAGCATGAAACCTTATCCCGGCACCAAGCCATACTTTGGCAAATGGCTGGCCTATTTTGCCGGTGGCAAAAAGCCAAACCGGTTTGCCGGCGGAAAAAAATTAAACAGTGGAATAAAAAAATGACCCAGTTAGCCCTAGTCATCGACCTGAATGTTTGCGTGGGCTGCCACGCCTGCGTCACCAGCTGCAAGGAATGGAACACCTCCGGCCCGGCCGGCCCGATGAGCGACAGCGATCCTTATGGCGCAAATCCGTCCGGTACTTTTTTCAACCGTGTGCAAACCTATGAAGTGGGTACCTTTCCGCAAACTGACACGGTGCATTTCCCCAAATCGTGCCTGCACTGCGAAGAGCCTCCATGCGTGCCGGTGTGTCCCACCGGCGCATCTTACAAACGCAAGGAAGATGGCATTGTCCTGGTCGATTACGACAAGTGCATAGGCTGCCAGTATTGCTCCTGGGCCTGCCCTTACGGCGCACGGGAATTTGATGAAAAACAGCAGGTTATGAAGAAATGCACGCTCTGCGTCGACAGGATTTACAGCACCACTCTGCCCGAGGCGGACCGCAGACCTTCCTGCGTGATGGCCTGCCCGACCAGCGCGCGGTTATTTGGCGATGTGCACGATCCGGAATCCATCGTGTCGCGCACGATACGCGAAAACGCCGGTTATGCGCTGATGCCTGAATGGGGCACGCAACCTGCCAACCATTATCTGCCGCGACGCAAGACTTCGATGACCATCCACGAAGACGAATTGATGCGTGTGGATAATCCGCTCAAGATCGACGGCAAGCTGCCCAAGCCCTCCAAACAGCAACCGACACTCGACGACAGCACCAGCTGGTAATTTGTTTTACACCGTAGGAGCACGACCATTTTTGTGGGTTTGGAAAAATTCAGGTCGGGCGATTGTTCCTTACATCAATCGCGCAGAAATCTGCGCTCCTACAATAGAAACCACAAAGAACAGGACACAGAATTATGAAACCACCTTTTTCAGTTATTTTTCTAACCACCCTCATCGGCATCGGCCAGGGGCTTTTCCTGGCTCTCTACACCGGCCAGCTATATTCTTTCTTTGACCTGTTGCCGGTTCAGGACAGCCGCACATTTTATGCAGCGGGCAGCGTCATCGTCCTTGTTTTTCTGGGAGCGGGGTTGGTTGCGTCGTTCTTTCACCTTGGCCATCCGGAGCGCGCCTGGCGTTCTGCCGCGATGTGGCGCACCTCGTGGTTGTCGCGCGAAGTTATCGTATTGCCGGCATTCATGGGAACCGTTTTTTTATATGGACTGACGCATTGGTTTAGCTGGCACATGCCGACAATCGAACTCGCCGGCAACCGCCATATCGACATCACGCTTATTCTTGGCGCGCTGGGCACCTTGCTGAGCTTTGCGCTGTTTATCAGCACCGGGATGATCTATGCGTGCCTGCGCTTTATGCAGGAATGGCACACTCCGCTGACGCCGATTAATTTCATCCTGTTTGGCGGCGCATCGGGCTTCCTGCTGGCGAGCGTATTTGCGACCTTCGCAGCGCCCGAATTGACCGGTTTTTTTGCCGGATGGGCGATCATCCTCACCCTGCTTGCGTTCATTGGCCGCAGTGCCGCGCTATTGCGCAATTCGCGTATCAAACCCAAATCGACGTTGAGCACCGCAATCGGAATCAAGCATCCCCATATCGTTCAGATCTCGCAAGGCTCCATGGGCGGCTCTTTCAATACGCGTGCATTCTTCCACGGCCAGAGCATAAGCCTGATCCGTGCGATCAAGCCCGGCTTTGTCATTCTGACCTTCATCCTGCCATTGCTTCTGCTTTTTATCGGCTTATCCTCACCCAAATTATTGATTGCAGCATTTATCATTCAATATACCGGCCTCATTGCGGAGCGCTGGTTCTTCTTTGCGGAGGCAAATCATCCGCAAAATCTGTATTACCAAAAAATTGCCTGAAGTTTTTTGCTTGCGCTGGCTGTAGCCTCTGCAAAAACTTGACTAAAATTTTTCCTGCATATGTTGTTATTTTGCAACATATGCAGCTCAAAAAACGCCCTCTGCATATACCCCGATAAATATCTGAATCACCTGCTAGCAATTGATTTATTTAACTATATATACGCATAACTCTAAAGGGTTATGCTCATCTACTCATAATAGTTATAGACGCTTGCCAGCCTATTCTTCTTAATGGCGAAATCCGCCCATAATTGGTTAGGAGATGCTGTTTAACATTTAACATTTAATTAATGGAGACTTGAATATGAACTTTGATAAAGAACTGGACACACGCGGTATGAATTGCCCACTCCCTATCCTGAAAACCAAGAAAGCGTTAGCCGATATGTCCTCGGGACAAATCCTCAAGGTGGTTTCTACCGATGCAGGTTCTGTAAAAGACATGCAGGCATTTGCCAATCAAACCGGCAATCCTTTGATGTCCTCAAGCGAAGAAAAGGGCGAATATATTTTTATGATGCAAAAGAAGTAAATCCCCCTCTCCCATTTATATTTAGAAGCTACCAATTAACAAGGACAACGACATGAAAAAGATGGGAATCATTGCAACCAAGGGTACCCTGGATATGGCTTACCCGCCGCTTATCCTCGCATCCACTGCCGCGGCACTCGGCTGGGACGTACAGGTGTTCTGCACCTTCTACGGCCTTGAGCTGCTGCGCAAGAACCTCGACGGCATCAGGGTCAGCCCGCTGGCCAACCCGGCAATGCCCATGCCCATACCTATGCCTGTGTTCGTGCAGGCGTTGCCCGGCATGGAAGCCATGGCAACCATGATGATGAAACAGAAAATTAAAAGCAAAGGTGTCGCATCTCTGCAGGAACTGCGCGACATGTGCGTGGAAGCCGATGTTCAATTCGTCGCCTGCCAGATGACTGTTGACCTGTTCGAATTTGACAAGAAAGAATTCATCGACGGCATCGACTTTGTGGGCGCAGCATCCTTTATGGAGTTTGCCGGCGAAGCAGATGTTTGCCTGTTTATTTAAGCATATTCAGTAGAAAGGAATTGGAAGTTGATTAACAGTAACTAATTTTTTTAACGTAACACAACCTAAGGGAAGACACATGAATAAGCATAAAAAAATTGTGGCCACTTTGATGGCGATAGGATTGGTTTCACCAGCGGCGTATGCCACCAATGGTATGCTGATGGAAGGCTACGGCCCAATCGCTACCGGTATGGGCGGTGCATCCATGGCTTATGATAACGGCACTGCGGGCATGGCAAATAACCCGGCCACGCTGGGCTTGATGGCTGATGGCAGTCGCCTGGATCTGGCTCTGGGTATCTTGCAACCTGATGTCACTTCAAAAATGACGGGAATGCCAGATGCAAAATCTGGTGGCACTTCTTATGTCATGCCGGCTGCCGGCTGGGTCAAGAAGCAAAACGGTTTGGCTTATGGCTTGGGCGTGTTTGCACAGGGCGGCATGGGTACAGAATACAAATCAACTGACTGGGTAAGCGCAGGCTCTGGAAAGTCTACCCGCTCCGAAGTGGGCGTGGGCAGCATGATCGTGCCAGTTTCGTACGATGTTAATCCTGACCTGACTGTTGCTGGCTCCGTAGATTTTGTCTGGTCCAGCATGGACTTGCAGATGGCTGCACCGGCATCCCAACTTGGGAGCATGGTTACAAGTGCTAGCGGCTCCGGAGCGGCTGCGCTCACACCCTTCGTTGGCGGCGCTGGTAACGTTGGCTACATCAGCTTCTCCGATGACAGTGCATTCACAGGTGCTGCAAAAGGAAACGGTTTCGCTGGCAAACTGGGCGCGACCTATAAGATCAGCAAAACGTTGACCCTGGGCGCTACCTATCACAGCAAAACAGCTCTTAGCGACATGACTGCCAACAGCGCGCAAATGGTCATGATTGATAATGCTAATTCACTTGGTGGCGGTGCTGGAACTCAATACACCCTGAACGGAAAAATGACGGTCAAAAACTTTCAGTTCCCTGAAACCTATGGTATCGGCGCCGCATACCAGGCTACAAATGAGCTGATGGTAGCGGTAGATTGGAAACACATTGGCTGGAAAGATGCGATGAAAGATTTCAAAATGCACTTCTCCAGCGCAGACAATGGCGGCATTGAGCTTGACTTGGCAATGCCGCAGAACTGGGAAGATCAGGATGTGATCGCACTGGGTGCAGCCTATCAGACCACCAAGGATCTAACTTTGCGTGTTGGTGCCAACATTGCAAGCAACCCTGTTCCTGACAGCACTGTAAATCCTTTATTTCCTGCGACTGTGAAGAATAGCTACACCTTGGGTGCCGGGTATACTATTAACAACGCTTCATCAGTAAACGCTTCTCTGGTTTATGTGCCTGTGTCATCTGTAACTTCTCCTGCTGGTTACTCGATCGATCACAGCCAGATGAACTGGCAGTTTATGTATAGTCATAGCCTGTAAAACTCAGAGAATTCTGAAGCTTTATGAAATAGCCCGCAGCAATGCGGGCGTTTTTTCGACCTGGATCAGCCCCCACTCGGCACAACCAGCATAAGAACCGATGCTGCTATAATCAAATCATTATTAATTTCAGACACTCAAGAATATGAAAGCACTTATCTGCGGCTCCATGGCTTACGACACGATCATGGTGTTTCACGACCAGTTCAAGAAGCATATCCTGCCCGAGCAAATTCATATTTTAAACGTGGCATTTCTGGTGCCAGAAATGCGCCGCGAATATGGCGGTTGCGCGGGCAACATCGCTTATAACCTGCAGTTGCTGGGCGGCAATCCTTTAGTGATGGCTACAGTTGGCGATGACTTTGCCCCTTATGCAGCGCGCCTGGAAAAGTTCGGCATCTCGCAACAGCACCTGCGTCACATACCGGACACCTTTACCGGCCAGGCTTTTATCACGACCGATCTGGACGACAACCAGATCACCGCATTCCATCCCGGTGCAATGAACATGTCCCATCTTAATCATGTCAGTGACGCAAAAGACGTGAGTATCGGGATTGTTTCGCCGGATGGCCGCGACGGCATGATTCAGCATGCAGAGGAGTTTGTGGAAGCCGGCATTCCCTTTGTATTCGATCCGGGCCAGGGCATGCCGATGTTTAGCGGTGAAGATTTGCAGCGTTTTATCCAGCAGGCTGACTACATCACCGTGAACGATTACGAAGCCAAGCTGTTGCAGGATAAAACGGGTTTGAATCTTGAACAGATTGCAAAATCCGTACGCGCGCTGATCGTTACGCTGGGCGCTGATGGTTCCTTGATTTATACGGACGGCAAACAGATTGCGATACCGACACCCAAGCCGGAAGCAATAGTTGACCCAACCGGATGCGGCGATGCGTATCGCTCAGGCTTGCTGTACGGGATTCAACAGGGATGGGATTGGGAAACTACCGGACGTCTGGCATCGATGATGGGCTCGCTCAAAATTGCCAGCCGTGGCGGGCAGAATCACAAACCGATGCGCCAGGAGCTGATGGATTTGTACCACAAGAGCTTCGGCAAACGCATTACCCTATAGACCCAAATTTTTTGTTAGGCCGCCCGTTAAACAGGAACGCGCCCTGCTCGCGAAGAGAACGAACAATCACAAGCAGGGCGCATTACCTGCACAGACGTTTGTGCTGCTGACTTCCGTATTTACACCTTGATACCCAATGCCTTGGCGACACCGGCACCGCAAGCCGGGTCGGCCTTGCTGCAGTTTGCGATATGGCGCAACTGAATCTCAGGCGGAACAGGGCACGCGACTGCGAGTAATAGTCCTCGTCCTCGCGATGGTTCCAGCGATCCGCTGTACCTTCCAATACCAGCGGCGGCTCGGAGAAGTCAGGTTGCTGCTGCCTGCCCGTAGCTGTTCGGCTCATAGCCTATGGCGCTGCCCTGGTTGCGTCAACCCGCACCGTCACGGTGATAGCTGTGGAACGGGCAGCGCGGCGCATTCACCCGTATCTGGCTATTGTTTACCCCAAGACGGTAGCGTTGCGCATCGCCATAGGAGAAAAGCCGCGCCTGCAACATCTTATCCGGCGAGAAGCTGATGCCTGGCACGACGTTGGCCCGGTTGAAAGCGGCCTGTTCCACGTCCGCGTGATAGTTTTCCGGATTGCGGTTCAGTTCCAGCACGCCCACCTCGATCAGCGGTTAAATCAACATTCACGGCAGATGTGCCTGGATTATGTTTATATAGAACGCTGCAATCATTTTGGCAGAACCGCAGCCTTCACAATACATATGAAAAATGCATAAATGAGGCGGAGGAATGGAAGCACCGTTATAATCTCAACCGGCAATATGGGACATTTTGAAAGCTTTCACCCGTTTCCTGTCGCATCTGACAGAACGCGGTCCTCCGCTTCGACGACAGTAAGGAATTGCAAATTCACCAGCAAGGATCAACCTGCGCCCTTAGTTACTGTTATGATTAACTGGAAAACAATCTGCGAATGTATAAGTGACGCAAGCAGCACCCGCTTTTCCTTTGCTCACGCCACTCCGATATCAGGCGGTTATACCAATCAGGCGGCGCGCCTCGAAGGAAGCATCGATGACAATCACAAGGGCGGTGAAGAGTGTTACTTTGTGAAACTCAATTCTGCCGACAAGGCAGCGATGTTTGCAGCAGAGTGCGCGGGTCTTGCTGCACTCGCCGCCACCCACACTGTACGCGTGCCGCGTGTAATCGCTTTCGGCATTGCCGGCCAACATGCCTTTCTGGTGCTGGAGCATTTTAAACTTTACCGCAATGGCAACAATAGATTGCTAGGCGCACAACTTGCCGCGCTGCATCGTATCCAGTCTACCGAATTCGGCTGGGATATGGATAACACTCTTTCACTTACCCCGCAGCACAATACCCGGTCTGTTGACTGGCTCAGCTTCTGGCGCGAGCAGAGGCTGGGCTTTCAGCTCAATCTGGCGGCGCACCATGGCTATGGCGGCAAGTTGCAGGAACTGGGGCACAGAATAATGGATGCACTGCCTGCTCTTTTCGCCGGATACCATCCGGCAGCTTCGCTGCTGCATGGTGATTTGTGGGGTGGCAACTACGCATTTTTGGCGGATGGCACGCCGATGATTTTCGACCCCGCGCCATATTTTGGCGACCGCGAGGCAGACATCGCGATGACTGAATTATTCGGTGGCTTCGACCCTGATTTTTATGCAGCCTACCATGCGGCCTATCCGCTTGAGGCGGGCTATGCTACCCGAAAAAATCTATACAACCTGTATCACATCCTGAATCACTGCAATCTGGTAGGCAGCAGTTATATAAAGCAGGCGGAAATGGTGATGCAGAGCTTGCTTGAAAAAGCGTACTAAGCAGTTGTAAATAAATTAACGTCTCACATTGAGCTATCGATCCCAGCTAATCCATTAGCTTTGTCATTCCCGCGCAGGTGGGAATCCAGCGAGACAAATGCTCCGCATAGCGGACAATACATTGACCTTGTCCCGCTACGCGGGGATTATTCAACCAACTGGATTCCCGCCTGCGCGGGAATGACGCTGGTTTCAATCTATTGAGGCTCGCATTAATGACTGACAAATATCAGCACCGTTCGTCCTGAACCAGTCAAAGGCAGAATGGCAGAAACAGAGCGGCTGCTTATGGTTCGACAAGCTCACCATGAACAGAAATGTGGGTGTCAGTTACTTTTACGCTCCTCAATAATGGATAACCCGGGTTGATTACATGCTTATAAGCGTAGCGTGCATCAACTTGATACCTTTATTTATTTACAGATCCGAAGCCTGAGTTTGTTGCCAATCCTTCTTCGTTTTTTGTTTTGTGCATTTAACCTGAAACAGCTTGCGATCTTGCAGGCGTATTGCCGTCAACTCGCCGCCCCACAAGCAACCGGTATCCAGCGCAATCACATTGGGCCTCACGATCAGTCCCAGCGCTGACCAATGGCCCAGTATCACGGTCGCTTCACTGCTTTTGCGCTGCGGCACGTCGAACCATGGCAAATAGCCTTCCGGCACATCCGCTAAAATCCCCTTGAACTTGAATTGCATCCTCCCATCTGCAGTGCAAATTCGCATCCTGGTAAAGGAATTGGTGATTACCCGCAAACGGTTATAACCGGTGAGTTTATCGTCCCACTCATGCGGTGTATTGCCATACATTTTCCCGAGAAAAGTCACGTAGTCTGCGCTGCGCAGCGCCTGTTCCGCTTCGTGCGCCAATTGCAGCGCCTGCTGCACACTCCAGCCTGGCAGCAGGCCCGCATGCAGCAACACGTAATTATCCTGCACATGGATCAAGCGCTGCTGGCGCATCCAGTTTAATAATTCATCCCGGTCGGGAGCCGCAAGAATCGCATCAAGTGTGTCGCTATGGCTAAGCTCAGCCATGCCTGCAGCCACCGCAAGCAAATGCAGGTCATGATTGCCCAGCACGGTGATGGCTGCGCTGCCCATGGACTTGATCAGCCTGAGGACTGACAATGAGTCTGGACCACGATTGACAAGATCGCCGACCAGCCACAACTGGTCATTTTCCCTATTGAACTGTATCAGCTTGAGCATCTGCTCAAGCTCGTGGTAACAGCCCTGAATATCGCCTATTGCATAAATTGCCATCTTTACTCTACCAACTATTAAACACACAATAAGTTAACAAAAATTCAAGATCAATTGGTCTTAAGCTTATGATGGGTGATGAAATGATACAAATAAACAATTGAAAGTTTTATTCCTTCTTACCAACCATAATCTGATAGCTTCTTTAATCCTGCGTTTTAGATTATTTTTTTTGTAGTAAATACCCGATCCGCCCCCAACCCCGCAGATATCGGGATGCACGCTAAACAATATTTTTTTGTATTGCTCTTTCAGAATCACATCGCGAAAGCTATGTTCAAGACTAAGTCCCTGCTCTCCGCCAACATTCAGATGTGCTGAAACCAGATTTTTCAGATAGAACGATTTATTGACCAAATAAAATCTGGTATCCACATACGAAAACTGGGTCTTTTTGAAAGAGAAAACATTAGAAAAATACCCTTTACACAGAAATGTTCCATTCCAGTATTTTAGGCATTCAAAAAAATTCTGCACCCATAATTTGGATGTACATTTAGCGAAATAATCCGCGTCTTTAAGATGAACTGAATGTAAAAGTGCGTATTCTACAATCTCACCCTCACCATATCCCTTGCCATACAAAGCAACTAATTCCTTATTGTTTTCGAAAAACAAACATTCAATATTTGCTTCAGGAAACTCTTCAAGAGCTATCCTAGAAAAATCAAAACCAGATCCATCGCATATAACCAATGTTAAGTCTGATGATATTGCCAACCATTTTTCTATTGATTCTAGGGTAAATTTAATACGAGCATTGGCATCGTTTAATTTACCGGAGTGATCAGTAACTATCACTGCGGAAGTTAATAGAATAGGAGGTATATTTGATTGCATGATTTGCCCAGGTATATGTCTCGATCTGCACAACCACCGTCTAAAGCAGGATGGCCTGAATTACGGATTGAAGGTCCGGATATCCTTCACAACACACTAGTGTCGTGTCATGCATCGAATGTCGGATACATGGCTTAATTATAACAATATGATTTTATTTGTAATTATTGCTATTAATTGGCAACGCACATGCGACAAATCATGCGTGACGAGACACTAGGTATAACGTCTGAAAATTTTTCGCCGAATCCATCGTACCAATCGTGAAAGGAAAGGTTTCTGATCTAGATCAAAACTTCTATCCCAATTTGACTGATAACAAACACCTATATAGTCCCTGGAAAGCCGCTCAATGGTTTCACCCTGTTGCTTTCCCACAATAAATTGCAGCTCGTAAAAGTAAAATTTAAAATATGGCTCTACTGGCGTTATCGGGAAAGGTCGATACTTGAGCATTGCCTCTCCGTACCACTGAATTTCCCCAGGGTACAATACGACTGCATCATAAAAATTCATATTTTTAGGCTTTAGAAACTGTTCATCCAGTGCTGCCCAAACATGCCTGCTCCACAGAAGCGGAGGCGGACCAAAATCATAATGATGTCCTGTACGACCAAATATTTCCATAATCTGCTGCCGCTCTTTGTGAAAGTCATTACTAACTTTCTCCATGCCATGATTAATCGCAAATTGAAGCAGTTCTTTTGCCTCATGAACAACGGTGTACGGATAGCCTTCTGCCGTCACAAAATCACTCTGGCCAAATTGGCGAATAAACAAGCAATCAGAATCTACGCATAGATATGAATCAGACAAACCTAGTCGCCAAAACTCAGACTTAACTATCTGCTGGGATTTTCCACCTGGAAGGGCATCTATTTTTTTTTGGTTCAATAATGGGTTGGCGCGAATAATATCTTCATCCTTTATCAGTATGACAGGCAATCCGTTCAACACATCCTGAAACAATGCTATATCTGACGTGGGAACAGACACATAGAAAGGTATTTGTTCACTATTGAATTGCAGAATACTTTGAGCAAGCCTTTTTACACGCAACACATCATTTCTGTATGATTTACAATAAAGAACAAAAATTTTCAAAATATAATTCGCTTTTCAAAGATAACACGGCTTAATGAAACATCCTGGCTTTCACTTACAAATTACCAAAATATTAAACTACAACCCCAATTTAATTTTAACTTGAATCTGCCATCTGTTATGTCTAAGCCATTACTTTTTAGCAACAAGCTCCCACGTTAGATGACTTAAACCGCCTTTGAAATACCTGTATCTAAAACGGCGCCATTTCAATCTCAGCGAAGTGTCACCATAAACCTCTTCCGGCAACACTGACATCACCTGAACTGTCTCGAATCGCCCGCTAAAACCATAGCGGGCTGCATGGGGTTCATGACCGCAAAAATACGAATGCGTATCTCGCGTGATAAAATTGACATGCGTTGGATCCTGAAATGCCTGTTTCGCCGGATAAGCAGGCGTAAGCGCAAAGAACTTGCCATCGGGCTTAAGTACTCTCCAGACTTCCTGCATTACTTCCAAAAATGGGAAGCGGATTCTATTGTTTGCGTAGTCAATTGCCTGGCGCGGAATATGTTCCAGCAAATCATATGCTGATACCGAATCGAAATAATCAGTTGGATAGGGAAATGGCTCCAGGCCTAACTGGCAAGCCCTGACCTCAGCGCCGGAAAACCAGCTGGATTGATCCAAACCAAACAGCTCATTACAACCATACGGGTTTCTCGGCATGTTGGCACATCCCAAATCAAGATGCCTTGTCATTGTATATCCTTAAATAATTTTAATATTTTATCTGCCTTTGCAGACTTCATGTGTACTGCATATTACAAACTCGGGCCGTTTTTTCATCTTCCCTGATAAGCGTGTTATCCTGCAATTCAGTTCTTTACGCTGACAAGTGTTGGCTGATCTGGTTGAGCTTCCGCAAGTAGCGCCAACGCTTAAACCAGCTTTTTGCGAGATCGGTATGCGCCTGATGCAAACGGTTTGTGATTCTATATTCTGAAATAACCGCACCGGAATTCTTTATATTCAAGTACTGAACCAAGATTGCAAGATTAGCCTGCCGCTTGTGTGGAATATCGAGTTTCGGACCATGCTTGCGCATAACAAGCCGCTTGTTGCGTTTGAGCAGTTCTTTTATTTCGCGCGGTATTTTCCCAAAACTTGCGCTGCCCCGATGAAATACAAATGCATCTTCGGCAACGCCCAACTTATAACCCGCTGCTTTGACGCGAAGCGAGTAATCCAGATCTTCATAATATCCCCGGCCAAAAGCTTCATCCAGCAGACCAACCTCGTTTATGACACGACGTGGAATCGCCACACAATGGAAATCCAGACGATATGCTGACAATGTCTCATTCTGCCCGTTTGCGGCATAACGCAAGCCTTCTTCTATTTGCGCTTTTTCGCCAGCGTCGGCGGTATATATGCACTGTTCATTTCCTGCAGCGTTGGTTACCGGCCCAACCATCCCCAGCTCGCTATCACGCGCGAGATGCATGCTCAGCCTGTCTATCATTCCGGGTGGAGGAAAGGCATCACTGTTCAGAAGAATCAGCACATCACCGGTTGCCAACCTGATTCCGATGTTATTCCCGGCTGCATAACCTGCATTTCTGTCATTAAAAAAGAAGGTAACATCAGGATAGCAAAGTCTGGCGCTCCTTAACTTTTGTTGTGTTTGCACATCTGAAGCATTGTCAACGACGATAACTTCCCAGTTTGCGAAATTGGGATCTTCAAACAAGGTTGCCAGACACTTGCCGGTGGTTTCATCGTAATTGTTATAACTCAAAATAATAATGCTGATTTTCATAAGCTGGACACTTTATCCAAAATCCTGTCTACAGCCTGTCGCACGTCTATCGCAGGCAGTGCTGATGTTGGCAGTCTGTTATTCCGCCAGTCGGTATAAGCTTTTTCTAGGATGCTGATCACTTCTTCTGCCTGATCGGTATGTGCGACATAGCCGCCGCGCTCACTGACCAGCTGATCAAGTTGCGGGTTCTGGTGTGTAAGCGCAATGATGGGGCGAGTCGTCCAGAGATATTCATACAGCTTGGAGGGTATATATTCACTGCATTCGGCAATCGTGCCGTGCAGCAGCAACAGACAATCTGCCTGAAACATGCGTTGCACTACTTGCTCCCTGCCTGACATCCCTGTCTTCACATCTTTCTCGAGACGTCCGAAATCCATAAATACATCTTCCAGTCTACTGCGGGCAATCTCGGATTTGCTTTTCCTGTCCAGCGTGCCGCCGTAAATATGTATACGTATTCTGGCACGCATTTCAGGATTTTTTTTCAACAAGGTCTGGATGGCGGTTATCACCGGCAGCATGCTGCGCGAACTCGATATTGAACCAAAGTGACTTATCACCATCTGCGGGCCGCGCCGGTATTCTGCCCTTATCGCAGGGCTTTCCGAGCCTGGCAATATAGCTATTCCCCGGTCACCCAGCTCTGGGTGTCGCTGCCGTGCGCTATCCAACGCACCCTCGGTAAACCACCAAACCAGATTTGCACTTTTGCAGACGCGACTTTCGATGTAAGCCTGAAATTTTTCATCGCGGCTTTGCGGCAACGTTCCCGGCTTGACCAGGGGATCATGGATCTCCGCAATCCATTTGATACCGGTCACGCGTTTGACCCAGTAAGCCGCAAGATGTGCGGAATACGCGCCACCGGTGCTATAGAGAACGCTGGGACGATAACGATATATGATCCAAAGGCTGCGCAATGCAGCAGGTATCGCCCAGGACCACTGGTTTTGCCAACCCAGCAGAGGCCGCGCGATCACAATAAAGGGCGCGAGGATCAGGCTCATCAGCATCCACAATATGCGGTAGCGATATCCTCGCCCGACATGGCTGGCAATGACGTGACGCATGTCAAAGCGCAACCCCGATGGCCCCCACGGCAATAGCTGTATGTGTTTATATTTTTTGTCTTTTTCGCCACCCACGCCGCTGAGTATGATGGGCTCAATTCCGGCTGCCTCCAGATGAGGCAGCTTGTCTGTAATAGTGTGACTTGCTGCCCTGCCATCCATGTTGAAACAGTGGGACAATATCAGCCAGTATTGTTTATTTTTTCCCGGCATGATTTGGTGGGTTCTCTGGTGTCAGCACTTGGCGCGGTTCGATAATAGGGAAGACATTATGCAACTATATGATTCTATTTAATTTAATCGCTCATCTGGCGCGACACCACTATCCGTTCATCTTTTCTGTCGCTGCTGCGAATAAATAAAGACCTGCTACCCGGCGCACCAACAGCAACGTCACATATGCTCTTAAGCAGACCAGACGTATGCAGTGATGCGCAGCAAAGGACAGGAGTTTACCGACCAGCCACAACTTGTCATTGATATATATCAAATATCAGCGTGAGCAGTTACTCAGATTCGTTATTATGTACCTGGATGTAACCCTGCATTTTGCGTTGCCATATCTGGTTTCAATTTACGCCAAATTCACTTGATATTATACACTTGGCCTGCTGGCTTCATTTTGCACCTGCGAAGCTGACTTCAACACCACGGGAATGCCCACGATCAGCCCCAGCGCAAAAGCATTGTGAAAACCCCAAATCAGCGTATCGGTAAAGCTCCCGAGCAGAAATATGCCCATATATGCCAGTTTAAACCAGGCAGTTGCCTGCTCGCGGTGTCGCCATGCCTCCATCGTTGCTGTCCACAAAAACCACAGGAAGATAAAAAGTCCGGTCAAACCAAGACCCGCAAGATAAGCGAGATAACTATTGTGGGGATGGAAGGTCTCGGGGTATTCAGGTGTATCAGGGATGGCGTGTATCTGCTGCAAACGGCTCATCTCTGCTTTGTAATCCCCGGTACCAACGCCAAACAGAGGGTGCTCTTTCGCCATCCTGAGAGCTCCCTCCCAGAATACCAGGCGCAGGCCTACGCTTGTTTCCACATTTCCGGCTCGATATTTCTGTATGTCTACTTCCGCCTCCTGAATGCGATTATGCACCTGCGGGGATAGCGCGAGCCCCGCAAGCCCCAGCACCACCACAACCATTGCCCACGCACGCCAGCGACCGGGATATTGCATCCATAGCGCTGCGGGAATTAATAGCGCGAAGGCTAGTTGCCCCGCGCGTCCTCCAGTGGCAAATAGCTGTATGAAAAATATCAATGCCAGCCCTATATTCAGCGCGCGTGGCAGAACGACCCTGTTTTTTAAATCATATGCAATCCATACCATTGCGCTCGTCAACGTCATGCTGAGGAATATCCGGTCGGTATAGCCGACCGGGCCGTCGGCAGGTTTCATGATACGCCATGGAAAAAGGTGCAGCCATTGCAGGCCGCCTATCATGGCATTCAGCACAATGCCGGCGAGGAATAATCGCACCAGCAAGATAAAATGCTTGCGACTCCAGGGCAGGGTGGCGCCAGCCATAGTGAACAGCGCCCACTTGAGTTTTACCAGCAACTCAAGCCCGCGTTCGGTATCCTGCGTCCACAGCATGCCCAGAAAATTAATGGCAAGCAGCGCCAGCAGCGGCCAAAACCACTCGCGCGACACAATCAAGCGCCATTCACGCCAATAACCGCTGACCAGATATGTCAGGAGGAAAAACACGCCGAAGACATTGGCAGCGGCAGTTGAAAGCGTTGCCACGAAGAGCGGCAGCGCAAATAGCGTAAACAACCACGCATCTATTTTGGTGCCTGATTTCATTGTTTCCTGTCCTTTTTCATATTAATCATGCAGATATCCATCGTAACTCATGGGCTAATTGCCATCCTGCAGCAGTTCTGCAAACTGGTGGCCTATTACCTGCGCGCTGAATTGTTGCGCCACCCATTCACGTCCCTGCTGTGCCATCCTTAAGCGCAAATTGCCATCATTAGCCAGCGAGACTATCGCGTTACGCCAGGCTGGGATATCGCCGGGTGGCAACAGCAGACCGGTTACGCCGGGGGATAAGGTTTCAGGAATGCCGCCTATGTCGCTGCACAGCACAGGGATACCGCTGGCTTGCGCCTCAATTGAAACGCGCCCGAAAGTTTCGGATTCCACCGAGGGGATAGCCAGCATATCCATCGCGGCATAATAAGGGCGCACATCAGCCGTCCATTTATGGCTGACGTGACGTGGTGCAAAACCGCCGCTGCCGATGCGCGCTTCGAGCTCGTCGGCAGCGGGGCCTTCACCCACCCACAGCGCCTTGAGTTTGGGCAACTGCGTCATCGCCTGATTAGCTGCTTCGGCCAAATGCAAGATGCCCTTGTCGGGATGCAGGGCGCCGATGAAGCCAAGCACGATATCATCGTCAGCATAGCCGAGTGACTGCCGCGTTGTCTTGCGCAATGCTGGATCGGGTTTGAAATAATCCAGATTAAGCGGGTTGTGCAGCACCCGTATGCGTTCGCGCGGAATACCGCGCGCGATAAAACGCGCCGACATAAAATTGGAAATCACGATAAAGCGGTCAGCCAGGCGCGGGATAAAATAATTTGTTGCCGGGCGCATGGCGAAATCCATATGCTTGAAAATTGCCAGCTTCACTCCCAGCAGGCGGGCAAGAATTGCCAGCGGCCAATATTCCTTGCTAAAACTGCCCACTATCCAGTCGGGGTTAAAGCGACGGCATGCCCTCCACACGGCGCGTATGCCGCGCGGATCGAACGCATTGCGGAAAACGCCGTCATACAACTGCACGCCACTGCCCAGCAAACCGGTATGTATCGGTGCGCCCGGATACACCACCGCAGCCACCGAATGCCCGGCCTCATGCATGGTGCGCGCCAAAGTGACAAAATGACTTTCGGTGCCGCCGCCACCGCGGTTGGTACCGACAAAAAGCAGCTTCATCCGCGCTTGTCCTCGTACGCTGTCAGCAATTTAAGCAGGAACAAATGCAGCATGTTGCTGCCGCTTACCAGAATACGGCGCAATCGCATCGCATCCTCGCCGGGGAGGGCACGGCCGCGCTGGGTGGTGGTCGCAGCAGCGTATCCCGCGTTGCGTACGGCATCCGCCACGCGCGCATCGAGGTCGCCATATGGGTAACAGAATTGAGTGACAGGCGCACCTGTAAGTAATTCAAGGTCTGCTTTGCTTCCGGCAATTTCAGCATGCAATTCTTCATCCGTACATGTCGTCAAACGGGGGTGCGTGCGTGAATGCGCACCCACCTCCATACCTGCCGCCTGCCATGCCTTTACCTGTTCTGCGCCCATCAGTTGCTTGCGCACATTGAGTGCCGCAGCATCCCAATCGTTGTATTCACCGGTACGTCCGCTCACCACATAACAGGTGGCACTGAAACCAAAAGTATTCAATATGGGCAATGCTTGCTCAAGCGTATCGAGATAGCCGTCATCAAAAGTAATCACCGCCACACGGCCCGATTTTTCTCCGCGCAAATACGGCATCGCTGCCGACATTGAAAGTGCCTTGTATCCCAGCAGTTTCAACAACCACATTTGCCGTCCAAACGCCCCGGTGCGCACATAAAGGCCGCGCAGACTGGCCCCCTCGGGTGGTTCGCCAATGTTGTGGTACATCAGTATGGGAATAGATTTCATGATGCTTGCCTTTGCTTTGCTGCCGTTCTTGACATATCTTCAGACCCTGAATACTGATCCACTCCTCGCTCAGCGCGAATATGGGTGGCGGCGAGTGCTACTTCCAGACGTTGCTGGTTCTGCAACAGATTGCTGCGATCATTTTCTTTATGCCACAGGTGCAACACCGGTACCGAAAAGCGCGCGCTCTTGTGCCGTATGCCAGCACGCAGCAGGCGTATCACCAGGTCGGAATCTTCCAGACCCCAGCCGGTATAGGATTCATCGAGGCCGTTTACGGTCAGCAGATCCTTGCGGTATGCGGAGAGATTGCAGGTCTTCGCGCCTTTCCAGCGCTGCGGCGTCAGCTTGCGCAATGGCCCGAGATGCATCAGGCGTATCAGCGGCAGCCAGCGCTCTATATAGCCGCGCCGGAGCACGGGCAGCCAGTCGCGCAGACGCCACAGATGAATGGGCAATTTGTCTTGCAATACTTGTCGGGTAAACTCCCGCGTCAGCATCAGGCGATTGCCCGCAAGAAACCAGCCGGGTTCAGCCAGGGTACGCTGGCTCGCAACGAAGTCCGCCGGCGGCACGCAATCGCCATCGATCAGCACAATATAGTCGGCAGTTGTTGCGGCAATCGCGCGATTGCGTATCGCAGCCGCACGAAAGCCCTCGTCTTCCTGCCATATATGCTTGACCGAAAATGGCGCGCGTACCTGGTAGTGCTTGATCAAGTCGGCTGTGCCGAACGTCGAACCATCATCGGCAATCAGCAGTTCAAAATTCTGGTCGCTCTGGTTGAGGAAGCCTTCCAGCACCGCAGCCAGTGCATCAGGCCGGTTGTAGGTGGTGACTATTACGGCAATGCGCATCATGATTTCTTGTTCAGCAGCATCAGTTTGACATAGCGGTAGTAGGTGCCCTCGGCGTTGGAAACTGCAAGCATGAAACCTTCGCGCCCGTCCAGAAAGCCTGCGCGCAACACATAGGTGCGCATGAAACTCCACAATCCGCGCAGCACCGCACCGCTCAGCGACGATTTTCTGCCGCGCTGATGCTGCATCTGCGCCCCTGCGCTCGAATACTGGTTGGTTTTGTGCAATACCTCTTCCAGACTCTCAAAAGCATAATGCATTAACAGGCCTTTCAGGCGCTCGGTGCGGCTGTCGATGAGCAGTTTTTCATGCACCAGATTATCGCTAAAATGCGCGCTGCCGCGGCGGAATAGACGCAGTACATAGTCAGGATACCAGCCGGAGTGGCGCATGAAGCGGCCGCAGAAACTCGACAGGCGCGGAATTTCATAGCCCATAGATGCTCCCTCTCTCATGGTTTTGTCTATTTCCGCACGCAGTTCAGGCGTTACCCGTTCGTCCGCATCCAGCGACAATACCCAGTCTTGACTCGCATAGCTCAGCGCGCGGTTTTTCTGTATGCCAAAGCCGGGCCAATCCTGCACGTATACATGCGGAGTCAGTTCGCGGCAGATAGCTACAGTATCGTCCGTGCTGCCTGAGTCAACCACAATAATCTCATCCGCCCATTTGACAGATTCGATGCACTCGCGAATATTGGATGCTTCGTTTTTGGTAATAATGATTACGGACAAACCAGCCATGCGATTCCTCAGGATTCAAAGCGCGGCGCGCTCAATAAATGTATAAGTATAAAGAAATGCGAAGCCGGAGTGGAGGAATGTGCTCTTTCTTGACGATTAATCCAGATAGCCGATTTTCTATATTTGGCAAAGACATGCAGTGAGCCCCCGATACACCACGGCGTTTATGCCCTGCCTGACGCATCATGCAAATTTTTACTTATGGTTGCTAGCGGGGAGATACTCCGGCACCAATTGTTGCAAACGTTGTTTCACCAGATCATCTGCCCAAATCGCGGTGCTCGAAGCAACCCAGGTCAACAATTCGTCCACCCAGACGGCATTCACCGTGCGTGCCTGCGCGATACGAAGCTTGGGGTGCGGTGTTACCAGCGTGTGTTCGCTATCAGCGAGCAATTCTTCGTACAGTTTTTCGCCAGGCCGCAGGCCGCTGAATTCTATCCTGATATCTTCCTCTCTGAGGCCCGACAAACGAATCAAATCGCGCGCCAAATCAACAATCTTCACCGGCTCACCCATGTCCAGCACAAAAATCTCGCCACCCCGGCCCATAAAGCCCGCCTGTAATACCAGTTGCGCGGCTTCAGGGATAGACATGAAATAACGGGTAATCTCCGGATGCGTCACCGTAACCGGTCCGCCCTTTGCAATCTGCTCGCGGAATTTCGGGATCACGCTGCCGGTGCTGCCCAGTACATTGCCAAAGCGCACCATCACGAAACGTGTGCCGCCATCTTGCTGCAATCCCTGACACACCATTTCTGCAAGCCGCTTGGTGGTGCCCATGACGTTGGTTGGATTGACCGCCTTGTCGGTTGAGATCAGCACGAACTTTCCGGCACCGTGGCGCTGGGCCGTGCTCGCCACACACCAGGTGCCGAACACATTGTTGCGCACTGCCTGCCACGAATTCTGCTGTTCCATCAACGGCACGTGCTTGTACGCCGCCGCATGAAAAACGACCGCCGGTTTAAACTCGCCAAATACCTGCTCCATACGTGCCTCGTCGCGCACATCGCCAGCCAGGCAAACAAGTTTCAGTTGCGGGAAGGTGCTGCCGAGCTCCTGTTCCATATTGTACAACGCGAACTCACTGGCCTCGAACAGCAACAAAGCCTGCGGCGAAAAGTGCCCAATCTGGCGACACAGTTCCGAACCGATTGAGCCGCCCGCGCCGGTTACCAGTACGGTTTTGGCGGTCAGCAATTGATGCAGCCCGGCATCGTCCAGTTGCACCGGATCGCGCCCGAGCAAATCGTCCAGCTCAATCGCACGCAATTGCGAAATTGCAACCCGCCCGCTCAGCAAATCATCGAACGATGGCACCGTCAGCACCTTGACACCTGCCTTATTGCACAGATCAATCGCGTGCTTGCGTTGCTGATGGCTCGCGTTAGGCATAGCGATAATGGCTTGCTGAATATCCAGCCGTTCTGCCCACTGCGCCAATTCATCCAGCGCGCCCAATATCGCAATGCCGTTCAACGTGCGTCCGCGCTTGCTCTCATTGCCGCCCAAAAACCCCACTACGCGCCAGGTGTTGCTGCGCGCCATCTCTTTGGACAAGTTAACCGCCGCATCATCCACCCCCAATACCAGCACGGGCTCACCTTGAAACTTGATGTTGGAATATAAGGATTTCTCCTTCCACAGCCGGTAAATCAAACGGCTTCCGCCCATCATCAGCATTAACAGCAGCGGGTAAATCACCAGCACGGAGCGGGGAATGACGGCATGCAGCCGTAACATCCAGAACATCATGGGAATAATTGCAGTTGCCAGCAGCACCGCAAATAAAATGCGGCGCAAGTCGTTGATGCTTGCGTAGCGCCATATGCCCCGATATAAACCGAAGCCCCAGAATACCAGCCCTTGCAACGGCATCACCCATATTAACGTAAGCCACATCTCAGCCAGAAAATTGGGGGGAGGCTCCAGGTTAAAGCGCAGCAAATAGGCCAGCGTCCACGCCAATGAAGCCGCCACCAGATCATGCAGCATCGCCAGCACGGTACGCGGGTTATACCGCACAAGATTACGCATTCTTACCGGCTTTCCAAAGTTGATCAAATAGCAATAAAGCCAATAAAAATAGAACACTCCAAAGCAACAAAATGAGGGTTGCCATTTCAGGATACCGGAGTGCTACGAGTGCGCTTGCTCCAACGCATGCCATCAATGCGTATTCGACAAAAGCCGTATTACGATGGCCGAACCCCAATTGCACGATGCGCTGATAATAATGCTCACGATGAGCCTGCCAAACTTTTTCTCTTCGCATTGCGCGTTTGAGAAGAGTAACTGTTGCATCAAGCACGAAGGGAGAAAACACCAGCAAAGGGAACCATGCCGGCCATATGTCTTTCTGCCAACCCCAGACACCCACGGCGGCAGCAAGAAAGCCAAGCGGTATTGAACCCGCGTCGCCCATGAACACTTTGGCAGGATAAAAATTAAAATATAGAAAACTTAGCGCTGCTGCCGCTACCGAAAAATTCAGCATCGCAAACCGAATGTCATGTCCGAATAATGCTGCCATGCCATACATGCCAAAACCAAAGAGAGCCATGCCACCGGCAAGTCCATCGGCACCATCCATAAAGTTATACAGGTTGATCACCCACACCACCAGGAACAAAACCAGAATTCCCACAATCAGATTCTGCGCAAACAAACCGCAGCCAAGCACGAGCAGCCATGCTGCACCCATATGCACTAACAAGCGATAGCGCACTGACAAACCGCGTATATCATCCAGCGCTGATATTATAAAAAGCATGAGCAATGGCAATAATATCCACCATGTCAGGGAGTTGGAAATCATCATCCATCCGGAAAATATGCCAATCATCAGCGCCAGCCCTCCGATGCGCGGGACAGGAGCTTGGTGCAGCGAACGCTCATTTGGAATATCCTGAATTCTATTTGCCGCCTTACTTGACAATAATATTGTGGTCAACAGAAAAGTGACTGCGGCAGCAACAAGAGGTGCGAAATTACTCATAACGTGGAAGTTCGATACCAATCAGCGGTGGCTTGTAAGCCCTGCTGCAGCGAATATGGAGGCCGCCAATTTAATTCACTTCTAATTTTTCCACTATCAATCTGCAAAGATCCAAGCAAACGTTCTATTTCCCCCGCCTTACCGAGCAGCTTACCTGCAAGTTTTAACAATGCTAGCGGAAAGGGAAATAGGCGCGCACGCATTCCCAGGGCCAATGCCAACTTACGCAACAGATTCGGTGTAGATATATCATCCCCATCGTCAAGCAAATAAGTTTCTCCTGCCGCCGCTGGATGGTTAGCGCAAGTCCTTAAGGCATCGGCCAAGTTTTCAACATAAATCAGACTGCGGGCATTTTTGACACTTGCCAACGGCAACGGCATACCGGAGTCAAGCACTCTGAGCATGCGCTCAAAATTTCCCTTTACTCCGGCTCCATAAACCAGCGGCGGGCGCACGATAACAACTTCCATGCCTGTTTCTTTAGCAACAAGCTGCAATGCTTGCTCTGCCTCCCACTTAGATATTCCATAAGGATCCTGTGGCAAAGGCTCATCAATTTCAGTGTAACGGTGTCCGGCTATCGTTTCTTCGCCATTCACCTTAATGGAACTGACAAAAACCAGGCGTTTCACACCATGAGCAGCGGCGCTTCGCGCCAAATGCTCCGTGCCATGAACGTTCGCACTACGGAACTCATTCAGCGGATCCGTGGATGTCTCCTTCATAACATGCACCCGTGCGGCCAGATGAATAACCAGATCGACACCAGCCAACGCTGTCGACCAGTCAGTATCGCGATTAATTTCTCCAACGTTGACCAGGGATATTTCCGGATTTAACTTTACATCACTACGACGCACCGCCCCACGCACGACATGATCATGTTCCAGCAAATTGGCGCACAACACTCGTCCGACAAAACCGTTCGCTCCCGTAATTAAGATAGTAGCCATATCCTTAGTCAAACTGGCTTGGACCAAACCGTACGATTCACATAATCGGTATAACTGTGAACGATTCGTACAACTTTTTCTGATACGTTCGGCACGTTGTAATCACTCACAATGCTCAAATTACGCATCTCACCGCGTTGCTGTGCAGCAAGAATAGCCAAGCCCTGTAACACGCGCTCAGTTTCCAGGCCGGTCATCATCACTGCCGCCTCTTCCATTCCCTCAGGGCGCTCATGTGCCTCCCGGATGTTGAGCGCAGGGAAATTAAGAATGGATGACTCTTCTGTAATCGTCCCACTGTCCGACAATACGGCTCTGGAACAGATCTGGAGCTTTACATAATCCTTGAATCCGAGTGGTTTAAGCAAGCGCACCAGGGGATGGAAAATTACACTCTTTGCATCGACCTTCTTTTGCGTACGCGGGTGCGTCGATACAATTACCGGCTGCTGATAAAGTTCAGCTATTGCATTGAGCATGTCTATCAGTTTGGAAAAATTTATTTCCGAGTCAATATTTTCTTCCCGGTGCGCACTAACCGTGAAATATTTGCGCTCGGTTAATCCCAGTTGCGCCAATACATTTGATGCATCAATGCCAGCCTTGTAGTGATGCAACACCTCATACATCGGGCTGCCGGTTTTAATAATGCGATCCGGCAACAATCCTTCACGCAGCAGATATTCTCGTGCTATGTCGCTATACGTCAGATTGATATCTGCGGTGTGGTCAACGATTTTACGGTTGGTTTCCTCCGGTACTCGCTGATCAAAACAGCGGTTACCAGCCTCCATATGAAAAATGGGTATCTTGCGCCGTTTCGCCGGTATGGCCGCCAAGCAACTATTTGTGTCACCCAGGATCAACAGCGCTTCCGGCTGCACTTCGGCAAGAACGGCATCCACGCCGATTATCACTTTGCCAATAGTTTCTGCGGCATTAGTACCCGCAGCATTCAAGAAATGGTCTGGCTTTCTGACTTCCAAATCTTGAAAAAAAATCTCATTCAACTCGTAATCATAATTCTGTCCGGTATGCACGATGACATGATCACAATACTCGTCGAGCTTGGCCATCACTCTGGACAAGCGAATAATCTCCGGTCGTGTTCCAATGACCGTCATGATTTTCAATTTTTTTATCTTCATACCTGGTATGTAATCGTGTCTGGTTTCTGGCGGTCGAACGTCTCATTTGCCCACAACATGACAATTATTTCATCCTCTCCAATATTCGTTATGTCATGAGACCAACCGGGTATTGATTCCACTACTTCAGGACTGTCGGCACTCACACTTAGCTCGTGGACTTCTCCGCTCGAAATATTTCTAAACCTAAAACGCGCCAACCCCTTTATTACAAGAAATTTTTCTGTTTTTGTATGATGATAATGTCCGCCTCGTGTGACGCCAGGGTGTGCGGTAAAATATGAAAACTGGCCCGAATCGCGAGTTTTGAGCATTTCAACAAATACGCCTCGAATATCCTCATGCTTCACCAGAGGATACGCAAACTGTTCAGGAGTGAAGTACGAAATAAACGTCGAATACAGCGCCCTGGTCAATCCGGTTCCCACCGGTTCAATCAGCAACGAAGTACGGCTCTCTTTGAATTTATACAATTGCTGCGCCAGTTCACCCACCGAGATGTCATAAGACGGATTAACCACGCGGTAACCATACTCTGGCCGCTGATCCAGCACCTGAACAAAGTCAGCGATAACATCATCCACGTACACCAGTTGAAGTACCGACGCCGGATCATTAATACTGACAGGCAATTCATGCGCAATATTGTGACAAAATGTCGCCACTACAGAATTGTAATTTGGCCGGCACCATTTGCCAAAAACATTAGGCAATCTATAAATGTAAGTTGGGGAGCCGGTCTCCTTGTTTAGCGCCAGCAAAGTTTCTTCTGCCATAAGCTTGCTGCTGCCATATGCATTCCTGCGCTCTGCCTGAATGGAAGACGTATAAATAACTGGAACAGGTTTCCCGCTATCTTTAACAGCTTTGCACAGCCCTCGAGTCAGGTCGCAATTTCCCTCAATGAATTCAGCATCGTCTTTCGGACGATTGATTCCGGCCAGATGAAAAATAAAATCCACACCCTGAATTTTTTCAGGCAAACCGGAAACAGACTCTCCGCGCGAAAAGGTAACGATTTGCATGTCTGCACGTTCACGCAAATGCACGACAAGATTTTTGCCGATAAAGCCCTGCGCTCCGGTTACCAGCACCCTCATTTCATCAGCCCTCCGCCACCGGGTGTTCGCCGCGCTCGATAGCCTGCATAAAATCCAACTTCATTAGAAGCCGCCGCATGCCAACCTCATCCAGTCGTTGCGTATTGTGCGAGTTGTAATCATCGCAACTGGAAATTTTTTGCTCGCCTTGCTCAACGAACTTGCCATAATTCAAGTCGCGCATGTCTGGCGGAACCCGAAAATATCCGCCCAAGTCTTCTGCAGCGGCCATTTCTTCCCGGCTTAGCAAAGTTTCATAGAGTTTTTCACCATGCCGCGTACCGATTATATTGATAGTATGGTCTGGCTTCCTCATGATGGAAAGTAGAGCCTTGGTCATTATTGCTACCGTCGCCGCCGGTGCCTTCTGCACGAAAATATCACCGTTCTGCCCATGCTCAAAAGCATACAATACCAGATCAACAGCATCCTCCAACGTCATCATGAAGCGCGTCATAGCTGGGTCAGTAATCGTGATCGGATGGCCCGAACGGACCTGATCGACAAATAACGGAATTACCGAACCGCGTGACGCCATCACATTTCCATAACGGGTCCCGCATATCACCGTTTTGTTATCGTCAACATTGCGTGATTTCGCAACCATCACCTTTTCCATCATCGCCTTGGAAATTCCCATTGCATTAATAGGGTAGGCCGCCTTATCCGTACTCAGGCATACAACACGGCGAACCTCGTTCTGAATCGCAGCCTCCAGTAGATTGTCTGTTCCCAGAATATTTGTTTTCACTGCTTCCATCGGGTGAAATTCGCATGAAGGAACCTGCTTGAGCGCAGCGGCATGGAAAATATAGTTCACCCCTCGAGTAGCATTCAAGATGCTTGAATAGTCACGCACATCACCAAGATAAAATTTAAGCAAAGGATTATTATATTTTTTGCGCATATCATCCTGCTTCTTTTCATCGCGGCTGAAAATGCGCACCTCCCCCACTTCTTTGTTGAGCAACACCTTTAATACAGCATTTCCAAATGACCCCGTACCGCCGGTAATCAATATGGTTTTATCAGAAAAATTATGCATTTTTTAAACTGCCCTCTACTATCAATTCCTGCATCCATCGCTCTAACTGTGGGAATAACACTTCACGATCGAAATGTGTCTCGTAATATTTGCGTCCGTTAAGGCCCATTTCCACCAGATTTTTATTCTCCATTTGCGACAACTTGACAACCGCTTGTGCGAGCGCCCGAGCATCCTCTGCCGGGCAGGCAATGCCGGCGTTCGCCTCGCTGACTATCCGTGCCCCCTCTCCGTCCAGCATGGCTACGACCGGCTTGCCGCACGCCAAATAGGACTGAATTTTACCCGGTATCGTGAGTGAAAAAATGGGGTCCTTTTTTAGAGACACCAACAAAGCATCGGCGTGTGCGAAATATTCCGGCATTTTTTCTACAGGATGCCCCCCCAACATATGAACAGTGTGCTCCAAACCTCTCCGGTGAACCTCATTGCGCAACCATTGCAGCATACGTCCATCTCCTATAATGACCCATTTTATATGCTGATCATTCTTCAGAATTTCGGCCGCCTCAAGGATCGTTCCAAAATCTTGAGCTACGCCAATATTGCCAGCAAATACAACCCGGAATCCATCCGGTAGTTCCGGCTTGTTGTCTGCTGTGGGCGCAATGGGACGATACAACTCTTCGGCCCAACTCGGAAAGTAGCGGATCCGTTCATCAGGCACACCCATCGCTTTTGTATGCTTCACAAAACCCATCGATTGCAACAATACCCGGTCACAGCCACGATATATCCAGCGTGTAATTCGTCTCAGCGGCGCAATTATCCAGGGTTGGGTCACGGCACCCACCGCAGAAACGCTTTCAGGCCAAATATCCAGCACCCAAAACAATATTGGTGCACCCGTCATTTTTTTCATCACTATGGCCGGTATGCCAACCGTGACTGGTGACGGTTCATGAACAAAAATCGCATCGAAATCTCGGCCAGCTTTGAAAATCCCGTAGATACTGGCAAATACCGCGAACGATAAATAGTTCACAACCAGTCTTAATCCATCGCCCCTTCCGCGTGGAATTAATGGCGCGCGTACGATATTGACACCACGAAACTGTTCAGTTGTTTTATTGAACAGACCGTAGCCATCGAAAAACTTGCCCGCCGGATAGTTTGGTATACCGGTCAAGACCGTTACTCGATGGCCTTGCCGTTGAAAGCTGAATGCCAAATCATTTATCCGAAAATTTTCCGGCCAAAAATACTGCGTCACTAACAAAATTTTCATTGATTTGTTTCCGGCAACACATTTTTGTCCAAGGCCATTAGATCATAGAATTCCGGATAACACGGACGGATGAATTCGCATGTGCAATTATTTTTTGCGAAATATCTCAAATTATCGCTTTCATCCGCAAGGATAAATTGTCTATTCATTACCTCTGCCAACCCCGCTTTATCATTATCCGTAACAACAACCGCAATTTTACGTCCCAACTTTTACAGCGACCGCGTCAATGGCTTGCCAGGTTTGTCCTGCTGCACCTTCCCAGGTATGTGCAGACACACGCTTCATGGCTGCAAGAGCAAGTCTACGCTGCGACCCCTCATCGTGTATCAGCTCGCCGAGATGTCGTGCCATATCCTCAGGACTTGCCGGATCAAAATAAGCTACAGCATCGCCGCCGAATTCATCCATGGGAGCCCGATTTGAGACCAGTGCAGGACGGCCTGATGCCATCATTTCAAGCAAAATGTTGGGGCAGTTTTCAGTAAACGACGCAAATAAATTAATTTGTGCATGTTGATACAATGCAGGTAACTCTTCATGGGGTATATTACCTGCAAGAATTACCTCTCCAACAAGACCTCGATCAGCAATCTCCTGTCGAACCAGATTACCATAGGGTCGGTATTCCGACCCGGCAAGTATCAACTTCCCCATACCTCCCTGTTGCCGATAAAGATCGAATCCCTGCACCACTTCCAGTTGCGCCTTGTAGTGATCAATAAATGACACGTAAAGAAAATAGTCTCCAGCAGGCAGCCACGCAGGACGCGGTATGGCTTTTTCCCGACACACTTTAAAGGAGGGATGTAGACCATGCGGAATAACGACACTCGTTCCTCGCAACTCGCCAAGCTCATGCCTGATAAAATTCTTCGCAAATTCGGAAATAAATATCACCAAATCAGCGCGCCGCATCGATGAAGACAAGCCTCGTTCCAACAACCAGTCACGCAATCGGCGGTAACCCAAAGGATATTTCTTTCGCTGCCCGTGATCGAATGGCAGCATATTTTGGAATGTCACTACTTTTAACATATTGTCAGGCAATGACCTTGGCAACAAGCCGCCTGGCGAAAAGAACAAATCGATACCATGTTGCCTCAGCAACGCAGGTAATCGGATTTCTTCCCATACCGCACGCTTCAACGGATTTTCAAGCGATCCCCGCTCCAGCCGCACCACATTTCGCGGTAATGCATCAAGCAAAAATCCGGGCTGAACAACAACAAACACCTGCCAATTTTTTTCCTGAGGAACATGCTTCAGCAAATTCAGCAGATACGTCTGACCGCCGCCTAAACGAGCTGAAAGTGCATTAATAAGAATGCGCATTATTTTACAAGATTATTCATAAACAGCTGTCTTCTAGCAGCATCTAGATTATCCATGGCTTGTGTTACTGCTAGACAGCACCCTCGGTTGATCTTGATCAAGCCATTACGACCGTATTTCTGAAAAAATTCAGCTCTCCGCCCACAAAATGTCTTTCTTAAAGAAATCAATCAATTAATAAAACTCATGGCTTCTTACCCTGTGGGTACATAACAAAGATCCCGTTCAAACTCGCAAACTGGGCACTACAATGCTGGCACATAATATTCGAACCAGCCTGCTTCAACATTGTAGAGAAACAGTCCGGGCAGCGTAATAACGACGTAAGATCTATAGAACGATTGCGTAAGGTTTGCGAGAATTGCTTCCTGATAAATTTTGTAAGCTTACCCCGGAGTCGCATAGACAGACTGGTTTTATCGTGCGTACTAGTTATGCCTGAGAGTAAAGGCCAGTTTGCGTTGACTTCAGGGTTTCGAATTTCATACTTAATTTCATTCTGCCAATAAAAACGCATATAAAATGGTGCTGGATGTTTTTTAAGATACCTAATAAATTGTCTATCTTTGACTTTTCGTTCATACATATCAACCCATTCGCCGTGCGGACGCCAGTCCGGCTTTTTATAAATAATAATTTTCCCATTTATATCAGTAACTTCCAACCGATGAAAACGAAAAGGATTAATTCTTTCAATAAATGCGTCCGGCGTTTCAATGTACCCTGCTTTACCAACGCGCATCAATTCATCAAGAAACAAATCCGGATCAGCGGTGTGTTCCAAAACATGTGAGGCAATGACGAAATCAAACGACTTGTCACGGAATGGCATACGCTCCCCTAAGCCGTAAACCATTGGTCGATCACTGATAATTGGTGCATTATAACGCTCTACAGTATCCTCATATGCATCGAGCAGCACATTGGCTCTCGGGTATGGATTGCCTCCAGAACCAACATCCAGCACCAAAGACTCAGGTGCTACCGGGCAATGAAGCCGACGCAAAGACCAAGCAATACTCTCAAAGCCTATGCTCTGAAAAAAACGCATAGCTGGCGATGTTGTTTTAAACATTTATCAGACCCTTTTTGTTATAAATTTATTTCATCTACCCAGGCAATTACTTGTTTCATGCGTGAAACCACGTCGTGACCATCAGCAATTAGTCGCCTCTGCCCATTTGCTGCAACAGCTTGTCGAAGCTTCTGATCCCCAAGATACAGCTTCAATTTTGCGACCAACTCTTCCCTGGATCTGAAAAATTCAACCTCCTCACCCTCCTTATACAAGCCGGCAAGATCCTCGGTATATTCAGAAAGCATCAGCGTTCCGGTGGCAGGAATTTCAAAACAGCGCCTGGTATAGGTATCCCGATTGAGTTTTGACAAGAAACATAACGCCACCTTGGAACCACACAGCGCTTTGTTGTACTCCTCGCCCCAGACCAGTCGTACAGGTACTTGTGATTGTAACTCTTTTGAATTCGCAAGAACCGGATCCCAGTCAGAGCCATGTCCAAACAATTTCAGCTTGAAACCTTGTCGCACCAATTCTTCCAGATACTGTCTGCGTCCATCAGCCTCGTAGTGGCCGACAAATACCACGTCACATTCGTATTTGTTCCGATCTTCAGCAGAAAGACTAACAGGATGGTTGCGCTCCGGGTAATACCAGGAACGCAAGAGCTCAACGCGTTTGGCACCAATCCTGCGAAATTCATCAAGATTATGATGACGATAAGCCAACATCAAATCATATACGGGCACTGCTTTTAAAAAAAGCCGCCACAACGAATAATGATGACCCTGCGCAAAAGGATCATCGTTGTTGTATCCGACCAGCGTAGTGTCCGAACACTGCTGCTTGATTTTCTTGAGTGTATCGGCAGCAATGTGCGTACCACGATAAACGAAAACCATATCCGGAGCAAAACCTGCCGTCGCTTTGATTAAATCCCGGTTTAACTTCCGGATAATTGGGCCAATGATGAACCTGTTCTGGAATTTTTTACCGAATGCATCTATCCGATTAGCCGGTTTGAAGTAAACGTGCCAGGCAAATTTCAATACCTCATGTCCCAAAGCTTTAAAAGCGTTATAGACCGCCTCCTCGTGAAGTTCAGAATGCCAATCACCCACAATCAGAATCTTCACCGTATTTCACCCCGGTAGATGTTTCCTAAACTCGGGGTATGCCCTAGTCGCTTCTTAATCCAGCCAATTAAACGATCCACCCGTGCGGTACCCAACACAAGAATGGCAACAAACCAGATGTAAAATAGTGCGTAACGGGCCAGGCCCAACCGTGCAAGCGACCATCCATATTTCAGAAAAACAAGCAGCGGCTTCTTTGCCTGAATTGCCAGGATAGGGTAAGAATAATTGGCGATGTCCCGCAAAATAGGCGTGAAAATTTGTATCTTTCGTTCAGCTTCTACACTCCGGGCTATGTCGAGCATGCCTTGCATGAAGTGAATTGATGAGTCTGGTGTCTGTTCCTTAGGCTGAAACTTTCCCTGCTCCGCCGCACTGTTGCCAAAATCCGGGACACCGCCATTGCGGTAGAGCACGATAACATCCGGCAAATAGACGGCATTCATGTCCGCAAGTATATTTGCAACCAGATACAGCTGGTATAACAAAGTGCCGTCGAAGCGATTTGTAGCCCATCGCTGTGCTGCATCTCGATTGATGACCATGCCGGGTATCACCACCGAGCGCCGGTATATAGTGCTGATAGTCGCGGGCCCGGCGGGGAAGAACAGCTCTTGATCGAAGTACCGAAAAGTCTGAACGATGTTTTTGGGGGAGCCGTCAAAAGCCGCATAGCTGCGCAGCAGCACACCAATATTGGGATAGCGGCTGATAGTTGCGGCCACCTTTGCCAGCACACCCTCGCACATCAAATCGTCATTACCCATAAACAGGCAGTACTCACCCTGTGACTTTTCAATAAGGTTGCGCAGATTCCCGTCATAACCAAGGTTTTCTGCATTTTCGAAATAGCGAATCAAACCCGGACGAGCTGCACTATATCGGCTGACCACTTCAGAAATTTGCGCGCGTTGCGGCGACCTGTCTTCGCAAATAACAATCTCGAAGTTGCCGAAATCTTGTGTGACAATTGTATCCAGCAATTCCGGCAGTACCTCTGCGCGGTTGTAAGCCGGAATGCACACCGATATTTTAGGCCGCATAATCAATGACCTTTGTTTTTCATTGCAATGCCGAGTATCAGCAGCGCATATAACCGTGCACCATTTGCGCGGCCGCGCAGTAATCCGGAAATTAACCGTTCTATTTCGTCGCGGCTAATGCAATCTGGAAGATACGGCATATATTTCCTGAGCATCCGGCAGCTGTCAGCCCTTAACCAATCATCCAGCGGGATAGAGAAACCTTGCTTGCGCTTGGTATCCAGCTGCGGTGGGAGCAATCGCTTGGCTAAGATTTGCTCTACACGACGCGTCTCCCTACCCAGCACCTTCCAAACGCCTGGAATTTTTGAGAAAGCGAATTCGACCAAACGGTAATCCAGAAAAGGTGTACGCGCTTCCAGACTGTTTGCCATACTGGCGCGATCCACCTTCACCAGGAAATCGTCCGGCAAAATGCTGCCAAAATGCGAGCGTGTCATGCAATCTACGGCGTCCTTGCCAGCGTTAAACAAGCGCAGCAAAAATTGTTCAGGATCCTCAAACGCCTCTCCCAGCTGCTGCACTTTATCCTTATTGAAAAGGCGCTTACGCAAGGCGCTATCAAAATATGGCGAACCCCACACCTGTTGTTCCAGTGGTCCGCCGCGTAGCGATGACAAACGGTTACGCCCTTTGACCCCTGCCGGTAGCAAACCGGCCAGATAACTGATCCAGCCAAGCAAGGGACGCGGCACCCACCGCAGCTGGCGTTGAGTGGCAAGCGCGAGAGGATAGTCCGAATATCCGCCGAATAATTCATCTCCACCATCGCCGCCCAACACAACGGTTACGTGTTGACGAGTAAGCTTCGAAATCAGATAAGTGGGAATCAGCGAAGAATCGGCGAGCGGCTCATCAATTAAAGGGGCAATCGCCTCAAGATCATTCAATGATGGCGTCATCAGTTCCAGAACATGATGCTCCGTGGACAGATGATCCGCCACACACTTTGCATAAGACGCTTCATCCAGCTTGTTACCGGGCAAAGATAGCGTGAAAGTTTTGATCGGTGCAGGCGATTGCTGTGCGGCAATGGCCGCGATAAGACTCGAGTCCAGCCCTCCGCTTAGCAGAACGCCAAGCGGCACATCACTCACCATTCTCAGCGCGACGGCATCATTTAACAAAGCCTGCGCTTGATCCGCCAACGCTTCGCCACTCATTTCCATATTTGGCTGATACGCCGGCAGTTGCCAGTATTGCCAGACGTCCAAACCAAACGTATTCAAATCCAGCCGCCCTGCGTGAGCCGGTGGCAGCTTCTTGACACCATCAATAAAACAGTGCTCGCCAGGAATGTAGCCGAGGGCAAAATAATAATTGAGCGCAACCAGCGAAACCTCACCCTTGTGCGAAATACCCTTCAGTTCGGATGCGAACTCAAATGTTTTTCCATCGTAAAAATAATAGAACGGCTTTTTCCCGGTGCGGTCGCGCGCGAAAAACAACGTGGCTGATGTTGCATCATCGCCGCGATCATAAACGGCAAAGGCGAACATGCCATTGAAGCGATTGATGCATTTCTCTCCCCAAGCCTGATAAGCATTCAACATCACCTCAGTATCGCTATCGCTATGAAACAGAAAACCCTGCTGCTGCAATTCAGTTCTAAGCTTGTTGAAATTATAAATTTCTCCGTTGAACACGATCGTATAGCGACCATCCCTGCTCACCATCGGCTGATGCCCCGCCGGGGAAAGATCAATGATGGCAAGCCGCCTGTGTCCCAAACCCACGCGACCATCGACACTTAGCCACAATCCTGCATCGTCTGGGCCGCGATGTGTAAGCAAGTCTCGCTGACGAATTAGTGAATCTCTGCCAACCTCAGCATCAAGCTTAACAATGCCATATATGCCACACACTATACAGCTCCCTTGAGTGTATTAATTAGCATATCAAAGCGATGATCCCATGTATGTTCGGCAACTGCGCGTCGGCATCCTGCACTGGCAATTGCCTCACGCTCCGCATTATGTTTTAAGTAGTAGCGTGCTTTTTCCACACATTCCTCAATTGAATTGTAAGTTACGATTTCTTTACCTATTGCAAACAGCGTACTCAAATCTGCATTATCGTGAGTAAGATAAAAACTACCCGACATCGGCGCATCAAAGTCGCGCATCTTTAATGCGTAAAAGTCCGAGCAATGACCTATGGTGCCAACACCCAGAACGATCCTGGATTGCGCAAATAGTGCAGGTACTGCTTCGGTTTCTATTCGTCCGCCCTCCCATCCACTGCCAAAGGCACTGACGCGAATCCCTGCATTTCGAAGTGCATTAACGATTTGTTCACGTATGCCATAGCGCCCGCCGACGAAGCAAACGTCATGAATTTTTGGCAAGTCTGGCATGGGATGAAATATTCCCGGATCGCTGGCCTCGGGAAAAAATAACGCCGGGCAACCTTCCTTCATATACCAATCAACGCACTCTGGTGCCGCGGTCAATGCCAGATCAATATGCGGAATAAGCGAAAAACTTCCTCCCCATGCCCCGTTAACTTTGGCACCCCAATATTGATGACGGTCATCCATTGAAATATTAATGATAAAAGTGCCGTAGACTTGACGAATTCTGCTGAATATTTCTGGCTCTATCAGACAAGCCCAAGTCTGCGCAATCAGTATATCCGGCGGCTTTCCCTGGTCGGCCAGTGCTTTGATTAATGACCATAACCGTTCGGTATTCGCACGCTTGCGAAGCAACGGCGATGCAGGATCGTTCTGTCCATAGCCCCCATCTGCACGAGTAAAATAATTTAGCTCTGATATTCTGGCCAAAGCCTGTAACGTGCCGCTGCGGTCTTGCTGCTCGTCAGTGCCGAGGAAGAAGATGCGTAAAGGTCTATTAATTTGAGCAAACTGTTCTTTCCCGGCGAGATGTTCACCGAGAAGCATCTGTAAAGAACGAGGCTCCGGCATCCTGGCGTATCGTGCAGTTGTATTCCTGTATTCCCGCTTCACAATGGCAGACTTGTAACGGGCATTCAATCCGTACAACCAATCAAATTTCTTTAATTTCGACTGAATACTCACATCAAAACCAGCCATCGCGTACACACACAAAATTGCTTGCGATAAAAGGTTGCCCCCGCTTAAACAGTTCAAAATACGGCATGTAATCCGTGCCGATTAACTTAGCACAGGCGTGTGGCAAAATTTCTTAAACTCATGGAACATTAGCTTTTCACCGCCACACACTGCCACGAAAAACATGCGAGATCATCTGCAGGTTTACCACCCCGGATTTTGAAATACATCGCACCCAAGATACCTAACAGATACGCCAATGGCCAACTCCAATCTTCATATTTTCGTGCAAAACCTCCCAAACTCATCAAATCCTGCTGGCAGAACGCGAACCAGTCACCATTTGGAGTGAGCTCCTCAATTTTGAATCCGCGTTTTTCCAAATGATGTTCATACCAATATCGGCTGAATCCGGTGCAGAAGTGGTAAGGCGCAAAGTGTACCAACGATGCAAACGGTGCAGTCAAAATCAGCTTACCACCCGGCTTTAACAGTCTCGCAAACTCGTCCAATGCTTTGGTGGGTTCAGGAACATGTTCCAATACCTCTGTGCAAAGAACGACATCGTAAGATGCATCATTTTCCGGAATGCTGGTAATATCACACACCAAGTCGATGCGCCTGGTGTCCCATATTCCAGTTTGCAGCCCTTTACCGTCACCCTCTCCCTCGTACTGCCCAAAATCCTGAGAGACATATGTAAGATGACTACAAAATGGTTTAAATCTTTGCTCGCCGGCACCTGCGTCAAGAATTCGCAGCCCTGCTGGTATCTGACCAAGCTTGGTTGATAGCCATTCCACACGATTTGCATCATTCGTATTGGTATAAAATAATTTTTTTAAGGTTTGCAACATGTTGCTAGTTCTTTATAAAGGTGAAAATGCCAAGGCCATATCTTCTTTTATTCACATCCAGCAGCGCTTCAAATGTCGTAACCATCTCGACTAAACCATTTTCGGAAGTAAATAATGCAAATTCGCGTAAAAGAAGCTGATTAGCCGCGGCAACATCAACGATAGTCTTCGGGTTAAACACTCGTTGAGCGTTGAACTCAACTCGTTCAATGCCAACGGGTATTGAAAGATAAAATACGCCACCTTGCCGAAGAATACGTGACATGTTGCGTATACCCGACTCATAGCCTTTCGGGTCAATCGGGTCGCCATAACGTCCAAGACCAAAATGTTCAAGTGCATGAAGGCAGGAAAGCGAATCACAGTAGTCGGTAATCGCGGCCACAGGATTCATCAGGTCAGCCTGCTTGAAACTCACACCCGGAATTCTAGTGGTAATTGGACGAATGTCGAAGACCTCAATCTCCCGAAAACTTGCAACATGTGCAACAAAACCATCTACACGTGATCCAATATCAACGTGTTTTTCTGGCTGGGCCGCAAATATTTTTCTGGCCACAAGCAAATCTTGCCAGAAATATTCGTTCTTGGTCGTGCCACCTTCTTCATACCAGTCATGCAAGCATGGCATCATTTCGAGGCGACCAGAGAAACATGAACGAAAACTTATAAAGCCGCGCACATAGCGAGGAATACCTCGTATCGAATGATGTAATTTTAATATGTCGATGCCGAATTGCGCACTGAGAAGCCAATGGAGGCGAAGAAGCGCATCCCGAAGATTCATCTCGCTTCCCTTGATTCACAAAAAACAAAGTTATATGTGTCAGCTTTTAGCACACCCTTCGAAAGCAAATCAACGTCTGCCATCGTTATCGTGCGCCTCTTTTTATCCGCACTGAATGCCTCATATCCATTTTGAAAAAACAATTGAAATGTAGCCATAAAATTCGGATTGATTTTTACCCCCAGCGGTTGATTCTCCTTTGCTGCAATTTCGACCAACCAAACTGGCTTTGGATCGTTTGCCAGCATTAATGTGGCACCCTCCAGCATCCACTTTTCCGCACCTTCAATATCTACCAGAATCAACGCCCTTTTGCCCTGCAGCCGAGTGCTGAGCACCGTGTCCATGGTCGAGCACGGCACGAGCGTCTTATAGCTTTCGGGGGTGCCTGCCCAACCCTTTACAAGCGAAGCACCCGTGTCACCACCATATATTTCCAGTATGCCTATGTCATTACATAGCGCTATTGGAAATATTTCCACCCCATTCCATCTATTTGCTTGTATGTTCTTGCACAAATAATGAAGATTTCTTTCCATTGGCTCAAACGCAATTACCGGCTTGTCCATACTTAGCGCGTGACAACAGTAATAGCCCACATTAGCGCCCACATTGACGAGAATATCGACATCCTTAAGCAGCTTGCGCACCAGTTCAGTTTCCACAGGTTCAAAAGCGCCCTGAGCCATGGCTGCATTCCCAGCAAGCTTGAAACCCCAAGGCGTTGTTTGCGGCTCCTGCATTCCTTCCAGTTGATCTCTCATACCCCTATAAAGGGCCGCTACGCGAGGAAAACGGTCGACGATTGGCCTCACTAGTGATATTAGCCATTTTGCTATAAACAATTTTTCTCTCCAATTCCTTCCGAAAGCCAAGCCATCCAAGCAAAAAACAACACTGAAAAAATAATACTTGCGATAACAATACCCAAGGTGCCAAACCAGTATGCACCGGCACAATTCAATGCGACACCCAATAGCGCGGTTGTGATTTTTGCAGTCATCATCGCGTGCGTTTTCAGTTGACTCATCAAATTGAGTGCAATGGTCTGGGCCGCTGCAAATATCCCGCCGGCCAGAAACATCCACGGCAACAAATACGATACGGACATATATTCCTTAGCCACAAAAAGTCGAAATATCTGTATATGAAATGCAATTGCGATCAAAAACACAACCCCTGTCATGCCCAGTATCATCCAGGTTATACGCCAGTTCAAGTTTTTCACATCGGCGTTTCGTCGGCTATCGCTTGCATCACCCGCCCGCTGGTAGACAATGGGAACCAGAAGCTGCATCACCATTCCACTGGCGATCGACATCGGGTAGTACCCTAACTGGAACAGCACTGCATATAGACCAACCTCTTGTATCGTCGAAAAATGCCCCAGCGCCCAACGATCCGATACCAACTGCAGCCAGGTAAAAATTCCGAAAATCGAAATTGGCCAGGAGAATTGCCATATTTGCTTCCGCCATCGTTGCTCTTTTCCAGTAATAGACGACCCACTGTTACTGGTAATCTTTCTAAAAAATATATACTGTGAGCCCAGCACTATCAGTGCTGCCACGGCATATCCTGCCATTGCTACTGTACTGCTCGCGCCGAACCATAACATGAACCCGACGGCAATTAGAAAACGCGCCCATGATTCCATCCCCTGATGCAACGCCACTATTGAGCGCTGTCTCGCAGCATTCTGGATCCCACTGAGGATAGAGTTATATCCACTCAGGGCTGCAAAGATAAGCGCCGTGATCGCAATGGCTATCCATTCTGTTCGCCCAGCTACCTGCAGCCCAACCACCCCTACTATCATCATCAGTACAATTACAGCCGTTGCCGACCACGCCAAACGGCGTACAGCGCTCAAATAACTCCCCCAGTCCCCCTGCTCCACGGCGGGTGCATAGAAACGGATCACCCCTCCGCCCAAGGGGCCGAACATGATTTGATTGGCCAAGGTAGCCGCAGTCATACCCAAGGCAAGCTCTCCATAAGCCGCAGGGCCAAGTAGTTCTGTTAGCAGGCGTACGCCAACCAATAATCCAAGCATTGCCATTGCCTGACCGAGGGCAATCCAGACGCTTTCTTTAAACAGGCGGCGAAATCGGGGAGAGCGAATGGCTTCGATACCCAGTACACCTTTTGCGATCCAAAGATGTACTAACGGAATCGGAGATTTTTTTTCCATGGACACTTAAGAACGATGTGCGCCATGATAATCGAGATACCAGGCAACAAACTTTTCAACGCCCCCTTCCAGAGAAGTTGATGGCGAAAATCCAAATTCATCGCGCAATTCAGTCGTTTCCGCAAACGTAGCCACAACGTCACCCGCCTGCATCGGCAGCATGTTCTTGATCGCTTTTTTTCCCAGCGCATTTTCGATAGTTTCAATAAACGTCATCAATTCGACTGACTGGTGATTGCCTATGTTGTACACCCGATATGGCGCGTAACTTGTGGATGGATTGGGTGATGAAGTATCAAAATTGGGATCAGGCATGGCTGGTTTATCCAGCACACGCACCACTCCTTCGACAATATCATCTATATAGGTAAAATCCCGCTGCATCTTGCCATGATTAAACACATCAATCGGCTTGCCCTGCATGATTGCGCTGGCAAACAATGATGGAGACATATCCGGTCGGCCCCATGGCCCATAAACAGTGAAGAATCGCAGGCCAGTGGTAGGCAAATTGAAAAGGTGGCTATAGGAATGCGCGATCAATTCACTTGCTTTTTTTGTGGCCGCATACAAACTGACCGGATGATCCACGTTCTGTTGCACAGAGAAAGGAATTGCGGTATTCGCACCATAAACACTGGAGCTGCTTGCGTATACCAGATGCTCGATTTTATGATGGCGACAACCTTCCAAAATATTGGTAAAGCCCACCAAGTTACTCTGTATGTATGCAAGCGGATTTTGAAGGGAATAACGCACGCCGGGTTGTGCAGCCAAATTTACGACACGCTGAATGCCATGACGGGCAAACAGTGATTCCACGCCTTCCTGATCGGTCATGTCGAGTTTAACAAAGGTGAATTTATCAAATGAGGTCAATTGCGCCAATCGATCTTCCTTAAGCCGCACATCGTAGTAATCATTCAGATTATCTATTCCCACCACTTCGTCGCCACGTCCAAGCAAACTCAGGCAAGTATGCATCCCTATAAAGCCGGCACATCCAGTAACTAAAATTTTCATTTATTTTCCCCAGAACTGCTTATCCCGTAATACTCAATTTGCTGCGCAACAACCCTGTGCCGGATCATACAATTTACCTCCATCGAAGTTGATGGCGTTCTTGAGTTTTAATTTCAACGCTTCAAAGTCATGGCTCCGAAATGCTTCCCATTCGGTGGCGATACTGAGGCGGCCGACAACGATATTGTTCCGGATCAAACTTTCCAAGCCCGCCTTGTATATGCAACCACACCCTGGTGCAGCATAGTTAGGATCTGTAAATAAAGGTATCAAGTTGATGCACTCTAAGCTTATAAGCATGTAATCAACCCGGGTTATCCATTAGATCGAAAACAGCGTCATTCCCGCGCAGGCGGGAATCCAGTTGGTTGAATAATCCCCGCGTAGCGGGACAGGGTCAATGTATTGTCCGCTATGCGGAGCATTTGTCTCGCTGGATTCCCGCCTGCGCGGGAATGACGAAGCTAATGGATTATCTGGGATCAATAGCTCAATATGAGACGTTAATTTATTTACAGCTGCTTATCTCGCAGGCATAACCAGAGCCGGTAAAAGTTATTTTCACCGCATCATATTTTCAAAAAATCGCTGTATGTGAAGGCAATCCCTTCTTGCAGGGATATTTTAGGCTTCCACCCTAAAGCACCCAATCTGGAAACATCCATAACCTTGCGCATGGTGCCATCCGGCTTGGATGTATCCTGTACGAACTTACCCTTGAAACCCACTACCTCGGCAACTGTTTCCGCCAATTCACGAATGGTCTGGTCTTCTCCCGAACCCACGTTGATCAATGGGCAAATCGATGGATCAACGAGTGTGTTGTAGCGCTCATCATCCAATGTCGCGAGATAAACCAGGGCATTCGCCAAATCATCCACGTACAGAAATTCACGCCTGGGTTTTCCGCTGCCCCACAGCACAACCTCCTGCGCATTTGCTATTTTTGCTTCGTGCATTTTCCGTATAAGCGCGGGCAATACATGTGAATTATTTAAATCATAGCTGTCGCCCGGACCGTAAAGGTTTGTCGGCATCGCAGCGAGCCATTTTGTGCCATATTCGCGGTTGTATGACCAGCACATTTCGATACCTGCAATCTTGGCGAGGGCATAAGCGCGATTGGTTGCTTCCAACGGACCGCTAAGCAAGTATTCTTCTTTAATCGGTTGCGGACAATCGCGCGGGTAGATGCACGAGCTGCCCAGGAAAATCAGGCGGTTTACCCCTGATGCGTGCGAGGCGCGGCAGACACTGGCCTCAACCAGCAAATTGCTCATCAGAAATTCCACGGGGTAGGTGTTATTGGCATAAATACCGCCAACTTTAGCAGCCGCCAAAAACACGAGTTCCGGTCTCTCTTGTTCAAAAAACTGTCGCGTAGTGGACGCATCTTCCAATTCCAACTCTGCATGAGTGCGCATGACAATATTAAGGTAGCCCTGCCTCTGCAATTCACGCACAATTGCACTGCCAGCCAGCCCGCGATGTCCAGCCACATAAATTTTGGTGTTTTTGTTCATGTCATATCCTTTAATCCAGCAGGCACAAAACTGCAATCTCCAGCCTTTCGTTGCAATATGGATTTAGTCATGGGCATCCTCCAGCAAACCCGTCTGCTCCGCTTCGCGCTTTAGCTCCTCAATCTCCTTGCGCAACTGTTCATATTCCTGCATCTTGTGCTTGAGAAAATTCACTGTGATGCTAGCCTTTTCTTCAATCCCGCGCGGCGTGAGCAGGTAGGCATAAGCCAGCTTGTTTTCATTATTGCGGAAGTTGTTTATCTTCAGGCTGCCTTTTGCAACCAGCGCATTCAGGCAGAAATTGACCTTGCCAAGACTGACACCCAGCCGCTTCGCCAAATCTCTTTGCGAAAGGCCGGGATTCTCTTCCAATGTCTTGAGCAAACCGTAATGAGTTGTTTCGTCCAGCATTTATAGTGCGTTCAATCGGTGAACAGCGGCTATTACACCAGACGCAGCAAGGTGTTGTCAATGCCTGCGTGAACCGCTCAACTCGATGCCGTAATGCACAACACCATGAATTTGCTGTTGAATGAAGCATCCATTCGCTACAATGCCTGTCCTTTCAACGCGCACGTTTCTATCAACCCCCTGAATGATTGCCAACCTGCCCTCCCCATTGAATATTGCAATAGTGCGCTTTTCAGCACTTGGCGACGTGCTTTTGGTGGTACCGGCAGTGCGCAGTTTGCAACGCAGCTTCCCCGATGCAACCATCACCTGGATTACCAGCCCGCTCGCTTATTCTTTATTGCAAGGCCTTGAGGGAGTGCAGTTTGAGATTCACGAAAAGCCCCGGTCGCTGGCGGATTACCGCGCTTTTTATCACGCCTTCCGCCAGCGCTCGTTTGACGTGGTGCTTGCGATGCAGGCCAGTCTGCGCATTAACCTCCTGTATCCGGCCTTGCATGCGCCGATAAAAATCGGCTTTGACCGCACCCGTGCACGCGAAGGTCAGTGGCTGTTTTGCAATCGTTCTATCCCGTTTGCCAATTCGCATCTGGCAGACAGCTTTCTCGCTTTTGCCGCGCAGCTCGGCGCAGACACTGCAGAGGCGGTGTGGGATTTGCCCATTGCCGAGTCCGCTCGCTCATGGGCGCGCGAGCGGCTAAAAAGCTTGCCGCGCCCGCTGATTGCGATCCACCCCTTCGCCAGCAAACAGGAACGCAACTGGATCTTCGAGCGTTATGCGGACGTCATACGCGCCGCAACCGGCAGGTGGCAAGCCGGATTTGTCTTGACGGGCGGCAACGCCACTGCCGAACGGGATTTCTGTGCACACCTGGCCGACATTGCGCCCGACTGCACCCTGAATTTGTGCGGGCTGACCACACCCAAACAACTCGCCGCAGTACTCGCGCAAGTGGCTGTGCTGATTGCGCCCGATACAGGGCCGGTGCATATCGCGCGTGCGATGAATACTCCGGTGGTGGGTTTGTACGCGGTTGCCTCGCCCACCCTGAGCGGGCCTTATGCTGCGCAGCAGTATGTGGTCAATCGCTACCCTGAAGCCGTGCGCAGGTTTCTCGGCAAAGACCCGGAGCACGTGCGCTGGAACACCCGTGTACACAATCCCGGTGCAATGGCGCTGATCCAGACTGAAGATGTGATGCAGCAACTATCCAGACTATTCGATGCATCCAGACTACCCGATACACCCAGACTACCCGATACACCCGGACATGCCTAAACCTCGTTATCTATACACCGCCCTGCTGTGGCTGCTGCTACCCTATATTTTCTTCCACCTGCTGTGGCGTGGGCGCAAGCAGCCTGAATACCTGCAGCATATTGCAGAGCGCTTCGGCTTTTATGCTATTCATAGCGATAAACCCATTATCTGGCTGCACACGGTTTCAGTAGGCGAAACTCGCGCTGCGGCCAGCCTGGTGCAGCGCTTGCAAACAGCCTATGCCGACCACCAGATATTACTGACACACACCACACCCACAGGCCGCGACGCCAGCGAACAGCTCTACGGAGACCGGGTGTTGCGCGTCTATCTGCCATACGATTATCCGTTTGCGGTGCAGCGCTTTCTGCAACATTTCAAACCCCGGGTCGGCGTGCTGCTTGAAACCGAAATCTGGTTTAATCTGATCCACGCCTGTCATAAGATGCAGATGCCGTTGCTGTTACTCAATGCGCGTCTTTCGGAAAAATCTGCCGCACGTTATGCGCGCATTCCAAACTTGTGCAGATCAGGCCTAAGCCAGTTGAGCATGGTTTCAGCGCAAAGCGAAGAAGATGCGGCACGCCTGAGCGCTCTGGGCGCTTGCAATGTTTCGATAATGGGCAACCTCAAATACGACATTGAACCACCCGCTGCGATGCTGCAAGCGGGCAGACAATTGCGCAGCCAGCTTGGCGTCGACAGACCCGTATTTCTTGCGGCCAGCACCAGGGTTGGCGAAGAAGCGCTGCTGCTGGAGGCGCTCGCGCAAATCGCTATTCCCGGTCTGCTCACGGTGATAGTTCCTCGCCACCCGCAACGTTTTGCTGAAGTTGCCGCGCTGCTAACCCAGCACGGCATCCGCTTTCAGCGCCGCAGCGAAAAGCGCCCGCTTGCCGCAGATGTGCAAGTGCTTCTCGGCGACAGCATGGGCGAAATGTTTGCCTACTATGCCGCGTGCGACATCGCCTTTATCGGCGGCAGCCTGTTGCCGTTCGGCGGCCAGAATCTGATTGAAGCCTGCGCAGTCGGCAAGCCCGTGCTCATCGGCGCGCACACTTATAACTTCGCGCAGGCGAGCATACTTGCAGTGGAGCATGGCGCAGCCTTGCGCGTTGAGAATGCAAACGAACTTGCAATGACGCTGCAGCAACTGCTGCTGCAGCCGCAACAATTAGTGCAGATGGGCAATGCCGGATTAAGCTTCGTCAATGCCAACCGCGGCGCAACGGAAGGAGCAATTGCGCAAATTGCCCAGGCTCTCGAAAGTCATTGATTCTGCCAGACCCGAATATTGCAGTCCCATGCACCGCGCCACTATTTTCGCCCCTTCTATAGTAAAATCAATAAGCCCGGTATTGTTCATCACAACAAAACCTCGTCATTCCCGCGCAGGCGGGAATCCAGTTATTCGAAAAATCCACGCGTAGCGGGTCAACATCGGGGTTTTGGCCGCTTTGCGGAGTGTATAACCCGCTGGATTCCCGCCTGCGCGGGAATGACGTGGCTGATGAATTATCCGGGATAAAAGGACGAGTTTCCATGCATCAATAGATGCTCTCACGATTAAGGCAAACAATGATTTTAGTTACTGGCGGTGCAGGTTTTATCGGTGCAAATTTTGTATTGGACTGGATAGCCCAGGGGGGTGAAGGTATTGTCAACCTGGACAAGCTCACCTACGCCGGCAACATGGAAAATCTGTCCGGCCTGCAGGGCAATGACAAGCACAAGTTTGTTCATGGCGATATCGGCGATAGCGCCCTCATACTGCGCCTGTTGGCCGAACACCAGCCGCGCGCCATTATCAACTTCGCCGCCGAATCGCACGTTGACCGTTCCATCCACAGCCCGGAAGATTTTATCCAGACCAACATCGTCGGCACCTTCCGCCTGCTTGAAGCCGCGCGCGCCTACTGGTCTGCGTTGCCTGACAACAGGAAATCCGAATTTCGCTTCCTGCATGTATCTACCGACGAAGTTTACGGCTCCCTGGACAAAGACGAACCCGCATTCAGCGAAACACATCGCTACGAACCTAACAGTCCCTATTCGGCCAGCAAGGCGGCCAGCGATCACCTGGTGCGCTCCTATCACCACACCTACGGCCTGCCGGTTCTCACCACCAACTGCTCGAATAATTACGGCCCTTACCACTTCCCGGAAAAGCTTATTCCGCTGATGATAGTCAACGCGCTCGCCGGCAAACCGCTGCCTGTTTATGGCGATGGCCAGCAGATACGCGACTGGCTCTACGTCAAAGACCATTGCAGCGCGATACGCCGCGTGCTGGATAAGGGCAGATTGGGCGAAGTCTATAACGTCGGCGGCTGGAATGAAAAAGCCAATCTTGAAATCGTGCATACCGTCTGCTCCCTGCTCGACGAACTGCGCCCGCGCCTTGACAAAAGGCAGTACAAAGAGCAAATCACCTACGTAGCCGACCGCCCGGGCCATGACCGCCGTTATGCCATCGACGCGCGCAAACTGGAACGCGAACTGGGATGGAAGCCTGCCGAAACATTTGACAGCGGCATCCACAAAACCGTGCAGTGGTATCTCGACAACCAGAGCTGGGTCAACAACGTGCTGACCGGCAGCTACAAGCAGTGGGTGGAAAAAAACTACGCGGGGCGTGCCTTGTGAAAATCCTGCTGCTCGGCAAAAACGGCCAGGTTGGCTGGGAGCTGCAGCGCAGCCTTGTCCCGCTGGGAGAAGTCATTGCGCTGAATTCTGAAAGCAGCGAGTATTGCGCAGACTTCACCAATCTGGCAGGGCTTGCGCAAACCGTGCGCAGTATTGCACCCGACATTATCGTCAATGCAGCCGCGCACACCGCTGTCGACAAAGCCGAAAGCGAACCGGAACTGGTGCGCACCATCAACGCGCTGGCGACCGGCGTGCTGGCACAGGAAGCCAAACGCAGCAACGCCTGGCTGATCCATTACTCCACCGACTATGTGTTTGACGGCAATGGCCAAAAACCCTGGCTGGAGACAGATGCAACCGCGCCGCTCAACGTCTATGGCGCAACCAAACTGGAAGGTGAACAGCTCATCCGGCAATCATCTTGCAAGCACCTGCTCTTCCGCACCAGCTGGGTATACGGTGCGCGCGGCGGCAACTTCGCCAAAACCATGCTGAAGCTGGCCCGGGAACGCGACAGCCTGAATGTGATCAACGACCAGATCGGCGCACCCACCGGGGCCGACCTGCTCGCTGACATCACCGCACATGCAATACGCACGGCGCAATCCAGGCCGGAGGTAGCGGGGCTGTATAACCTGGTTGCGGCTGGAGAAACTTCATGGCATGGTTACGCCAGTTTCGTTATCGAGCATGCGCGACGTATGGGCATTGCCATTAAAGTGCCAAATGATGCGATTAAACCCGTGCCAACCAGTGCTTTCCCTACTCCGGCCAGGCGCCCGCTTAACTCAAGGCTGGACACTGCAAAACTGCAACATACTTTTGCCTTGCATTTGCCGCACTGGCAGGCAGGTGTAGAGCGGATGCTTACAGAAGTACTGGCAAATGGCGGCTAAGAATATTGCTGGAATGCATTTGATGATGCTTTTTTTGTGATATCGGCAAGCTCTTCAATATCGACCGTGCTAAACATTAATTTTAAATCAACACAATAGCCTCTTTAAAAAATTTGCAAGTCAGGCTGAAGTTCGACCTTACGACCTAATGAATTATCCTGGACAAATGCTCAGGCATTTTTCAGGTCATCAAATGATGCTATTATTTGGACATATGTATTGACAGGAGCACTGCTATGAGGACAACAATTGCGTTGGATGACACTCTGGTTGCCAAAGCGCAGGCATTTACCGGATTGACAGAAAAATCAGCACTGGTTAGAGAAGCACTCAAGGCGCTAATAGAACGTGAAAGTGCACATCGGCTTGCACTGCTTGGCGGTAGTGAGCCCTCGCTTCAGCCCGTACCAAGGCGACAGTTGGAAAACTTGTGATTCTGGTTGATACCTCCGTCTGGATCGATCATTTCCGGCATGGCGATAACACCCTGATTAATTTGCTGAATACAGGACAAGTTGTAGTGCACCCTTTTGTCATAGGTGAGCTTGCATTGGGAAACCTGCAACAACGCGATGTTATCCTGGACACCTTGAATAATATGCCCCGCGCAAATATCGCCACAGATGATGAAGTGCTCACCTTCATCAACCAAGGCAGACTATACGGGCTTGGTGTTGGTTATATCGATGCACATTTGCTGACAAGTGTGCGCTTGACTCCTGGCACGCTGCTATGGACGCAGGACAAACGCTTAAGCGCGACGGCTAACCAGCTCAAACTGGCTATGGAGAGCACTGGGTAGAAAACGAAAATGGTTGGCACGACAAGAACTCTTGAAGTTTGCAGGCATATCCTGTTCGGCCTTTGATTATATGTAACATATTGATTGTAAATAATATTTTTATTTTCATGGGTAATGACGCACATCAATGGATTGCGAGCGAAGCGCGACAGGCTCCTGGCCTATAGCACCGGAACATTGCTGGCCAGCCAATACAAAAGGCTCAAAAAAAATCTTAACGCAACTTACTATTTACGACTGCTTACTCACAACCACTATGACCCAACCCCCACTCCCCCGAAAAGGCATCATCCTCGCAGGCGGCTCCGGCACACGCCTGCACCCTGTCACACTGGCAGTTTCGAAACAGTTGCTGCCGGTGTATGACAAACCCATGATCTACTATCCGCTGTCCGCGCTGATGCTGGCAGGGATACGCGACATTCTGATCATCTCCACGCCGCAGGACACGCCGCGCTTCGAGCAACTGCTCGGAGACGGCAGCGCGTGGGGCCTGAATCTGCAATATGCGGTGCAACCCGCGCCTGAAGGCCTGGCCCAGGCCTTTATAATTGGCCGTGATTTTGTCGGCAAAAGCCCCTCCGCGCTGGTGCTTGGCGACAACGTTTTTTACGGTCACGACTTCCAGAAGCAGTTGACTAGTGCCGCCAGCCGCACTGAAGGGGCAACCGTGTTCGCCTATCATGTGCGCGATCCCGAGCGTTATGGTGTAGTTGAATTTGACTCCGGTGGACGCGCCATCTCGCTGGAAGAAAAGCCCTTGAAACCCAAATCCGGCTTTGCTGTTACCGGCTTGTATTTTTACGACAATACCGTACTGGATATCGCCAAAAACCTTAAACCTTCAGCACGCGGCGAATTGGAAATTACAGACGTTAACCGCACCTACCTGGAGCGGGGGAAACTATCTGTTGAGATGATGGGACGAGGTTACGCTTGGCTGGACACCGGTACGCACGGATCGTTGCTTGAAGCCAGCCAATTCATCCAGACTATCGAACACCGCCAGGGACTCAAGATCGCCTGCCCGGAAGAAATCGCCTATCGCCAGGGATTTATCGATGCCGCGCAAGTGGAGAAACTAGCCGCGCCGTTGCTCAAAAGCGGCTATGGTGAATATCTGATGCAACTGCTCAAAGACGGATATCAGCTGTAGAAATGCCGTTCATTCAGTGCTCATTCCATTTCCAGATCAAAAGTGATGCGAAGCTGACCGCAGATACAAGTTCCCTCTCCCGCCTGCGGGAGAAGGGAGTAAATTCAAGTATTGAAATAGAAATGGAATCAGTCATGTTGCCTTCAAATATCCTGGAGTATAGGAGAAGACCGATAACACTGGATTCCGTAGCCTCACTTTGTCACTAAATATGTGGATGTAGACCAAGTGAACGATAGGCAACAGATGTATTGTCAGAATTAAACCTCCGGTCGCAGCGAATGTTAGAATACATAAAACGCCATTTATCTGGCCTTGCTTTTACGAAAGAATGCTTTATGACTACAACAGAAAAATTATATAAGGCAGTGCAAGATTTGCCAGAACCTGTAATCGCAGAGATTCTCGATTTCGCAGAATTTTTGCGCTCGAAAATGCGTATAAAATCTACGATTGCAAATGATGAATTATTAGTTAACTTAAAAGGGGGATTGGAAAATTCCTTGGCTTTTGCAGATGACTCCTTGACAATCCAAAAGCGGTTGCGCGATGAGTGGCAATAAATACCTTCTGGATACCAATTTTATTCTTGGCATCCTGAAGTCCGACCCCATCGTGCTTGCCGAGATATCTTCGCGGCATATTCATGTAAGCGAGTGCTCATATAGTGCAATTACCCGAATGGAATTGCTGACACTAGACCAGCATCTTTTGACGATAGTTAAATCCGGTGCAAAATTGAGGTGAATCAAATAAATTATGTTTCGGCCGGTACCAGCTTTCGTTCAAAACAATAATATTGCGAATTGCTTTCCTATCACCACTTGCAACTATCCACTTACGAGAGCGTACCCACTTCACACATAGCGTTCTGGATACCGAATGAGATGAATATTGAACAACTCCACTCTTTTGCTACTGCACAACACAACTGGAAAACTTAAATGAAATCCATCACAACTGCCATCAAGGATTTATTGATTATCGAACCCAAAGTATTCGGCGATGACAGGGGATTTTTTTATGAAAGCTACAATCAGCGCAAGTTTGCCGAGCTTATTGGTCGCGAGGTTAACTTTGTGCAGGACAACCACTCGCGCTCGGTTAAAAATGTGCTGCGCGGCCTGCATTATCAAATACAACATCCGCAGGGCAAACTGGTGCGCGTAGTGCAAGGCACAGTCCTGGATATTGCGGTGGATATCCGCAAAAGCTCACCCACTTTCGGGCAGCATGTCGCACTGGAGCTGTCAGCCGAAAACAAGCTTATGATGTGGATACCGGAAGGTTTTGCGCATGGTTTCAC